>Ga0210043_1002524_pt1 | contig 11954 bp, 8 predicted proteins | sample CryGeymet201501t_FD_183990 | JGI IMG/M metagenome (GOLD analysis project Ga0210043, IMG submission 183990) | Groundwater microbial communities from Crystal Geyser aquifers in Utah, USA - Crystal Geyser metaG 2015-01t (SPAdes) (version 2) | ecosystem: Environmental > Aquatic > Deep subsurface >... | reverse complement strand
AACCATGTGCTGATGCCATAAATGATGTATCAATTTCACCACCAACCAAAAATTGATTTTTACTACCACCTACAGAGAACCATTCTCCGTTTTTACCTGATTGTCCTTTTGCATAATCTTTCCACCAAACATCAGCAGTGTTTTGGTCACGATTCCCATTAGTCATGTAATCATAAGTCCAGTTAATTTGTGGAAAATACATAGAAAAATTAAGCCATTGTGAACCAAAATATAAATCATTGTCATTAATTGTATCAATTGCATTATGTGGGAAATCATAAACAAATGTTGTTCCAGTAAGAGTACCACCTGTAAATGAAGTACCCGAAATAACATTAAAATTGTCTAAATCTCCTTGTGTTGTTCTAATTGTACCACCCACTTTAAACATACCAATGCTTTGGGTTATATCAAAATTCATCATGGCATTTGCTCTACCAGCAGTATCTGATGTAAAAGAAGTATTGGAGTATTTTGTTGGAAAAAATTGTGATACACTATAAAAATCACCTCCTTTAAATGTATAATATTTTTTTCTCCAAATATTTGATTCTTGTGTTTGTCCTGATATGGTTTGTACCCAAGGAACTATATTACCATTCTCATATCGTGCTGCATTAACTTCGTCACGCAAACTATAATTATCTTGTGGTATTTTAAATCTTAATCTATCATTATTTGGTGAGTTTGGTTTTCTCCAATCATTATTATAATCCTTATCTATATTTAAATCTTCAAATTCAACAATAGCAAAACCATAAAACTCAGTAAAAACACCATCAGTACTATCATCATCTACTGCGGTTTGATTACCAAATTCATCTGTAATAACTTTTTTTCTATTACAAGGAGCACTAACTATAAATTGTCCATTTTGACTATCAACATATGTAAAATATGTGTTAGGGTCTACTAAATAAATATCTGTTTGAGGATTGATGGTATTACCACTATTACTAATATCAGCATCCACTATACTCATATCAACATCAGGTAGATAGCTATACAATTTAATTGTCATATCCCCAACCCTATTTGTTCTAAAATCCACATTATTCCAATAGTTCTGACTTAATCTATAAAAACTACCATCATAACCTCTTTCACTACTAACTGTTGTATCAGGGTCACCATTTACCGATAATCTTCCTTGTGTAAAATAAGAACTGAATATAACAAAGTTTGAAATTAATACTGCTCTAATTCTAAAATCTTGTCTGGTAATACCAATTTCAAAGTTCTCTGAATCACCCCAAAATGGTACAACATCCACTGATATTTCTTGTGTTTCAATATGGGGTAGGTCTTCTAAATTTTTTTGTGGTTTTATTTGACCATTGCTTGTAAATAAGTTTGGTGAATAACCTAATTGAGTTATCATATCAATTGGTGTCATTGAATATTCACCAATATCAGTTAAATCAACTGACATGTGAACAGTTAATGTGTCTACTGGAACACCAAACAACATGTAATCACCAGCATTATTTGTAACTGTAGTATATTTATAATATTTTTCATAAACCTCCAACAATGTCTCGTTAGTAACAATTTCTTCTTTAATTGGAAATGAGCCGAAAGGTTGTTTTGGTTTTACTGAGTTACCAGCAGTGGGGTCTTCTTTACCCACCCTTGGTAATAAATTATATCTCTTCCCATCCCTATTTTTATTTCTAGGTGTTTCATATGGATATAGTGCATAAATATCTGAATTATTTTTATCTTCTTCGGTAATTGGTATGAAGATAGATACTTTTGCATTTGGAATACCAACACTACCATTTGCTAATACTCTTCCTACCAACACACCATAGTCAGCATTAAAAGATTGATAAATATCTTTCTGGTTTATGTTTAATGATAGAATTTCTAAAAAATTAGTGTCTTGTTCCAAATTAAATTTAATATATTTTTCATTTGGTGCATCAACATCTACTTTGATTCTTTGATATTTATTCATATAATATAATTTTGTGTTTTTTTATAAATACTAATTACATAAAATATTGTTTTTGCGTATTTAAAAAGTATTTATAAAAAAACCTAATATAAATAGAGGTAGAATAATAATATAAAACATAAATATATACAAAATGTCAGAATTCATTTTCACATCACCGGGTGTTAAATTTAGAGAAAGAGACTTATCATTCGTAACTAGAAATGTAGGTGTTACTACATTAGGTTTAGCGGGTGAAACTTTAAAAGGACCTGCTTTCGAACCTGTTTTTATACAAGACGCAGGACAATTTAGAACTCGTTTTGGTCAACAAAGCACAGAAAAATTTGGTAACGGTAAACTAAGATATCAACTTCCTTACGTTGCAAACGCATATCTTGAAGAATCATCACAATTATACGTATCAAGAGTACTTGGGTTATCTGGTTACGATGCTGGCACTGCTTGGGGATTAACTCTAAGTGCTGGTGTAGATACTTCAACTTCTGGTGTAACAGGTGCTGCGGTTAGTGGTACTTCATCATATACTAATGGTGTTTATCTTGGAGTAGGTATTAATACTGTAGGTGATACAGGTACATCATTTGGTGGTTGGACTAAAGTTGGTAGTGCATTTGTTGGTAGTTTAATTAGTTTTACAGCAACAACATTCACAGGTGGTTCTGGTAATATATTTCAAGAAACATTACCATTATCAGCCAATTCATTTACTGAATATGAAGATATGGTTCTTTGTGAACTTCGTTCAAGAGGTAGTGTTGAAGACATTGTTGATGGTGCATCTGTAACCAATTTTGATGTTTATCAATTAACAATAACAGCAAATGATACCAATACTGGTACTGGTGATTTATTCGGAATGTTTACATTAACAGTAGTTCCATATGCAAGTGATGGTATTACTCCTGATTTCTCAAATACAGAATCATATGATGTATCACTTGACCCAAACAAAAGAGAATTTATAACCAATGTACTTGGTAATAAACCAAAAGGTAAAAATACTTTACTTTGGGTTGAAGCAGTATATCCTGATTTAATCACTAAAATTGATGGTGAAGGTTGGGGTTATGGTATTAATGATGCAATGATTGTTGCTGATAGCGGAGTATATACAAACTATAAAGAACAGTTTCAAACACCTGAGACACCTTGGGTTGTATCTGAACTTAGAGGTTCTGAGGTTGAATTACTTTTCAAGTTTATTTCAATTTCAGATGGTAATGCTGCAAATCAAGAAATTAAAATTTCTATACAAAATATAGACCCAATTTCAGGTGAGTTCGACATTGTTATTCGTGATTTTTACGATACAGATGATAATGTTGTAGTACTTGAATCATTTACAAGATGTACTATGTTAAAAGGTGAAACTAATTATGTAGCACAAAGAATTGGTACTTCTGATGGTGAATATGACCTTCAAAGTAATTATATAATGTTAGAATTAGATGAAAATGCACCAAGTGATGCTTTTCCTGCTGGTTTTGAAGGTTTCTATTTTAAAGATTGGGCTTCTTCTGCTACTACAAGTGGTGTTGAAGGTATAGCACCTAAAATATTCTACAAAACTGCTTATAGTTCTACAGATAGAATTCCTAGAACATATTTAGGTATTTCAGAAAACGCTTACGATGCTCCTAATTCAAATGGAACTGGTATTAATCAAAATATGTTTAATTACAAAGGTATTGATATAAATAATTGGGGTGTTAAATCAAAAGGTTTCCACATGGACTCTGGTGCAACTGGTGTTTATTATGATGGTCAATACTATATAGGTGAATTTGAAGTAGGTGGTGGACAATTTAGAGTGGCTGCTGACGTAGCTGACGGTGCAACCTATGGTGATAGTAGAAGTGCTAAATTCACATTAGTTCCTTATGGTGGTTTTGACGGTTGGGATGAAAATAGAAATGAAAGAAGTTATGGCGACCTTTATAGAAAAGGTGGAATTTATGATGGTGTACCACAAGGTGCAACACCAAGTAATGACTTTCAATCATGGGAAATAGCTATTGATACATTTGCTAATCCAGAAGCAGTTACAATCAACTTGTTTGCAACACCGGGTATTAACTGGTCAGACGAAAATATTTTGGTTCAAAATACAATAGAGATGATTGAACAAGAACGTGCAGATTCATTGTATATTATTGATGCACCTGATATTGATTTAACATTCTCTAGTTTGGATGCAAGACCTGATGTTATTGTAGCAGAAGATATTGTAGACTTACTTGATACTGCTGATGTAGATTCAAGTTATTCTGCAACATACTATCCTTGGATTCAAATCCGAGATTCACAAAATAACGTGAACGTATGGTTACCACCAACTGGTGAAGTGGTTAAAGCAATGGCATTTACCGATAAGGTATCATTCCCTTGGTTTGCACCTGCTGGTTTACAAAGAGGTGTAACTTCTGCAAGAAAATCAAAATATAAAATGTCTCAACAAGGACGTGATATTCTATATAGTGGAAGAATTAATCCATTAGCTGATTTTGCAGATTCAGGTACAGCCATATTTGGACAGAAGACTCTTCAAGTGAGAGAAAGTGCTCTTGATAGAATTAATGTTCGTAGATTGTTACTTCAAATTAAGGTTCTTATTGCTAATATTGCAATTAGATTGGTTTTTGAACAAAACGACCAAGCAACAATTGACCAATTCTTATCAAAAGCAAATCCACTACTTGACTCTATTCGTAGAGAAAGAGGATTGCAAGAATTTAGAGTTAAAATGGATGATTCAAACAATAGTCCTGAAAGTAAAGATAGAAACGAACTTTATGGTGAAATCTTCTTGAAACCAACACGTGCTGTCGAATTTATCGGTATAACGTTTACTATTACACCTTCTGGTGCATCATTTGATGATGTACAAGGATAATATTTAATTTATTTAAATAAAAACCATTCAATATTAATATTGAATGGTTTTTTTATATCTAATCATACCACAATCATAAATTCTAGGCATTTTTCTTTCCAACATTATTTCATGTTCAGATTTATTTTTATCAAATTCAGATAAATATTTTTTTCTAAAATTAAACCTATGTATTCTTAGCACATTCCTATAGTCTGAATACCAATAATTAGGGTTTATTTTTTTATCCACATCAAAACCTAATGTCTTATATAATCCACCATTACTATACCTTAAATCAGCGAAAGTAATAATTTCTTTTGGTTGATATTTATTTTCAATAAATTTAATTAATTTACTTGCTCCCCCAAGAACATTATGATTTATCTTTGAGCAAAATCTGTTTAGATTTAAACAATTATCTTTTTGTTGTTGTAATCCAATAACAGATACCAATTCTTCATTATAAAACAACCCAACCCTTATACTACTTTTTGTTTTACCCATAATGTGGTTTTTTTCTAAAAAATCAGAATAATTTGTATTATTAATTTCTTTTATTATACATTTTCTTCCATAAATTTTAGTTTGATTTAAATTCAATTTATTTAAAATCATTGATACCACAATATCTTTTTTATGTACCCACTCATCTTCAAATATATGAATTAACTGAATACCCAAATCATTACATAATTTTGTTTTTTTTATGTGATATTTACTATCCTTAAATAATTCTGAATGCCAATATAATCCATCGAATTCAATTGCTAATTTATTATTGGGTAAATAAAAATCCAATTCATATGGTTTAATTGTAATTTTATCAGATGTTATAAAATCATCACAATGTTTAGACATAATCTCAGCTATTTCTAATTCATAATTAGATATATTAGGAGAGTGTGGTAGTTTTATTGTAGATAGTTCTCTATTTTCGTTTAATCTTAAAATCAATAAAGGTCTTGGTGATTCAAATATATGTCCATCAGGATGTTTAACTTTTAATATATTATCATCCATAATATCAATTATTTCATAATTAATATTATTTAATCTATTTTTAAGTTTGTTATTTAATGTTTCGTTAAATTTTTTTCTATTATTATAATTTTCATCACAATATTTTATGTTTTTAGTTTCTTTTATTTGTTTAATATTATTATAATTTTCATCACAATATTTTATATTTTTGGTTTCTTTTATTTTATTAATAATATTTTTCTTATTTATAGAATACGTTTTTTTTATTTTTACCTGTATTTCTTTTTGAGTGTTCTTTAATTTAAATATAGAATCAACACCATATTTTTCCATAAGAATCTCTTTACTTTTATTAATTCTATTTTCTTTATTTTCTGTGCGGTTTTGCCATATGTCACGACACTTTTGTGAACACAAATCTCTTTTATATTTTTTTCTCTCTTGAAATACGTCTCCACACTCTACACATACCCTATTTTCTGTAGCCTTTTCCTTTTTTGCGTTAGCACTACATTGATATGAACAAAATTTCTTATTTTCTTTCCTTTTTGATTTAAAAATTTTACCACATTGCTCACATTTTTTATTAATATAGTATTTTTCATCCTCTTTTTTTCTAAGCTCCCATCTACATTCATTGGAACAAGTATCTTTTTCTTTCCCTTTATTTACTTCAAAATCCTTATTACAATTTTTACATGTTAATTTTACAATTGTTGCCATTATGGTGTAATTTATTTATCTTCTACTAATTCAGTAGTAAATACGACAATTTATTTGTAATTATCAAGTTTTTTAAGTATTTATATAAAACATATATGTTTTATTTAAATTAAGGATTATGGCAACAAAAATAGAAATGATTCAATATATTATTGAGAATACTGATAATAAAGAAGAAGAGTTAAAAGAATTAACCTACAATAAAGTTAAAAAAATTTTTGATAGTATCGAAGAAGTAGAAGAAGAAATTTTTAATGAAAAAGAAGAAGGAAAAAAAGAAAATAAAGTTTTCACTATTGAAGTTCCTGAGTTAACAGATGAAGAAGCAAAAGAATTTATTAAAAATGTTCACGAACAGTTTAAAAAAACTATAAATATTATTGAAAAAGAAGAAACTAAAGAAATAGATTTTTTTAATTTAAGTCCAGTACAAAGACGTGCTTATCAACGTAGTGGTATTATTCCAAAAAAAAAGTAAACACATATACAAGATTTGATGATGAAACACCTAAATTTGGAATTTAGGTGCTTTATTATAATATCATTTCAAATTTCATATTTCCACAATCATATATTCTATGATAACCACAATCAATCATAATTTGATTTGCTGTTTTGTTTTTATCATAACCTCTTTTTATTAATTCCGATTTTCTATAATTAAACCTATGTAATCTTACACCATCCGCTCTTTTAAAATACCAGAAATTAGGTGGACTATCATATAGATGTGTAAATCCTAATGTATTATATAATTCACCATTACTATATCTAATATCAGCAAATGTTATTATTCTTTTTGGTGAATAGTTTTTTAAAAAATGTTTAAATAATCTACTAGCTCCACCAATAACAGAAGTATTAATTTTATTACAAAATCTATCTAATTCATAGTTTTTTATTTCATTTGTTCTTCTAAATTCTTTTGAAAAAGTCATAACAGAAACCAATTCATCATTATTATAAAGACCCAATCTAATTTTTGATTTTTTACCACCCTGTAAATGATTCTCATTTAAAAACCTTTCTGATGTTTTATTATCAATTTCCTTTATAACACATTTTCTGGCAAATATTTTATTTTCAATTAACCCCAATTTATTTTTTAAAACAGATTTTACTATATCTTTCTTATAAACCCATTCGTCTTCAAATAAATGAATCACATTAATATTATTTTTTCTAAAAAATAATGTCTTATCAAGATGATAATTTTTATCTTTAAAATAATCAGAATGCCAATATAACCCATCAAACTCAATACCCAAATTAAAATCTTTTATATTGATATTAAGTTCTTTTTTATCCACACGTATTTTTTCTGTTTCAATCCCCAATTCATTAATAAATTCTTTAACCTCATTTTCTTTTATTGACACGTTTTCACTAATTGGATTACAACAAATACAAGGATTTTCAATCTTGTATTTTATCACTCTATAATAAAAAACAGTATTATTTATTTCATACTTTGGATGAATAGTACATTGATTTTCTACAATTAAATTCCCTCTATTATATGAAAAATTAATATGATTTCCCAATATTTCCCTATATAGTCTTATAGTGTCCTTTGTTTTTGACACAGTGTTTTTATTTTTTATTGAATCCACTTTCATCACAGAATCAACACCATATTTTTTTAAATTTGTTTCTTTTAGTGTTAATTTAACTGATTCTAATTTACTTGGGTTATCAACACCATATTTCTTTATGTTATTTTTTTTTCTATTTGCTTTAACTAAATCAGACTGTATTGGGGATTTTGTGCCATATTTTTCTAAATTAGTTTTATCTGTTTTTTCTCTAACATCGGTATTCTCAAATATGTTTTCAACCCCATATCTTTCAACATATGTTTTAATTCTTTTTTTCTTAAATTTATCGACTTTACTTACAGAATCAACACCATATTTTTTTAGATTTGTTTCTTTTATTTTTTCTATTCTTTTTTTACTATTATCTCTACATTTTTTAGAACAGTTTTTTAAATACCCCTCTGTAAATCTATTTCTCCATTTAATTTCACTATAACATGTCTCACACTTAGGTATTTTATTTATGTTATATAAATAATTATATAATTTTTGAGTAAATGGAATATCATCTGGAAATTCAGATTTACTATTAAATTCATTGATTAAATCAATTAGATTATCAAAATTTTTTATAATGTGTTTCTCCTTTGACTTATAACCAGATTTGTTTTCATTTAAGAAATATTTTTTTAATTCGGTTTTAGTGTATTTTTCCATATATAAAGTATTTATAATTAACCAAGATTAATTGGTTTACAATAATAATAAAATTTAAATATAAATACAAGAAATTATGGCAGAACTTATTCGTGGGATTCCTTTCGATTATGAGCCTAAACGTGAAAATAGATTCTTTGCTGAATTTGCTGACGAATTAGGTATAGAAGTATGGAAGGTACAAACATTCAAAAGACCATCAATGACAATAAATTCGGTAGAAATACCATTCATAAATGAAAGAAACTATGTTGCTGGTCAATATAGATGGGAAACAATGGATATTACCTTCATAGATACAATCGGTCCTTCTACTTCACAACAATTAATGGAGTGGGTTAGACTACATGCAGAATCTTTAACAGGACGTATGGGATATGCAGCAGCATATAAGAAAAATATAACACTTAAAGCACTTGACCCAACTGGTGTTGAGGTAGAAAAGTGGTTCTTAGAACAATGTATGGTTACCAGCATTAGTTTTGGTAGTAACGACATGGATTCAGATGCACTTCAAATGGTACAACTTACCATACAGCCGTGGAGATGTATTCTGAACTTGTAATTAATTGATTTTCAATGATTTACGTCAAAATTAAACCGTAATTAGGACTTTATAGTAACGGTAAAAAAGAAAGGGTGATTCGCTACCACCCTTTTTTATTATACTATCTTATCAACCACTTTTAATTTAAGTGCTTCTTCGGCAGTCATAAACCAATCAATCTTTTGTTTTCTAATTTTATCTATCTTCGATTTTGAGATTTTGGTTAGTCTAATTGTCATTTCTTCCAACATACTTTGTAATCTTTCGGTTTCCATTAAATCTTCTTTTATATCTTGTACTTTACCACCTGTATAATTAGCAACTTGGTGATATAATATCGTACTGTGTTTATAAGTAAATCTTTTGTGTCCATTTATTAGCATTAAAAACCCACATGACATAGCAGCACCAGTACAAATGGTATGTATTGGTGTTTTAGACTTCTCCATCACACCAATTAAACCCATTATTTGATATGCTATTCCACCATACGAGTCAATGTATATTTTTATTTGTTTTGGTTTGTATTTAAATCCATATAATTTATATTGTTTTTTTAAAAATTTATCTGAATCATTAATGTCTATGATTTCTTTTGTTACTTTTTCAATAGAATCTTGGTATACTTGTTTACTGAAAAAGATTTTTCTTTCTTTCGGTTCTAATAAATCTAATTTGTCTGCCATAATTTATCTAATTCAGTTTCTAATTAATTTTTCTTTCCATTCTTCAAACATTTTATCCACATAATATGTTCTATCTATAGTTTCGAATAATTCGTATGAATCACCATCTAAAGGTAACCAAACTAAATAACATTTTCCTATTTTTATTTGTGTATTTTTTTCAATAATTTTTTTATATCCACCCAACTGTATTGAATACACCTCAATATGAGTATCTTTTAACGTACATAAACTACCTTCTAAATATCTATCTTTTTTACCACTTGGTGTATCTGTGGTAAATTCTTTATTTGTTTTGTAATCCCAAAGTTGGTATTCCTTTTCTAATTTATTATAAACTAATAAATCAATCATACCACCAATTAGGTATTCTTCATCACAAACTACCAATTCTGTTTTAATTGGTATTAAAATGTCTTTATAGTCTTCGTATAATTTATTTACATGAGCTATTTGAATAAGATATTCTTCAAATATGGGGTCATAACCCAATTCCTTAATAACTAAGTCTTTTGGATATGGAAATATTTTATTATTAAATAAAAATTCAGCATAATTATGTACTAAAGAACCTTTTAGTGTTGCTTTTTTGTTAATATAACACCATGCATCTATAACTTGCCATTGTGGTAAATTAAATGTTTTGGCTTTAATATCTGACCAATATAGTTCATCAAATTCTTCGTGATACTTACCAATTAAGGTAGTCATAGAGGTAAGCTGTTGTTTACCTATATAATATTTGTGGAGAATGTCATCAAACTTAACCTTATTAAAGTTTGTAAATAGTTCTGCTATTTTGCTCATAGCAGCAAATATATGAAAAAATTAATTTATTACAATATTTTTCTGTAAGATTTGGTTGAAATCTATCTTTTCTAAATCATTAATAATACCTGATTTGTCAGCAGGTAATTTTGGATAGCCATGTATGTGTTGTATAATAGCCTTACGCATGATTTCCAAGGCTTCTGCCATAACATCACCCCTTACCATAGGGTGACCTTCCGAAAAGACCTTCTCTCTGTCCTGTGCGTCTAATTCAGATGCTTTAAATTTTGGTTTTCCTTCATGTGAAATGAGTGCAATTCTATCACCCATTACTACCGAACTTGAGATAGTAGTATCACCTGTTAAATCAAAACTTAATTTAATTGAGGCTGGGTTCTTTTTATTTAATTCTAAATTATTTCTATGAACGTGTTTACCAGCACGAAGTTCTATTTCTCTTAATCTTAGAATTATGTCGGTATTTTCTCTTCCTAATATAGCAACATCTTCTCTAGTAGGATAAACACCTTTAGCATCAGGATATTCAGTATGTGCTTTATCTGGTTTTACGTAACCTACATTAGTAGTTGATAATGCTGTGTAAAGTGGGTCAAAACTTGTTTTGGTTAATTGAGATATAACACTACCCATCCAATATCTACTTCTTTGTGGATAACGAACATCTTCAATAAACACTCTTACTACTTCACCAACTTTAGGATATAAATGAAAAAATTTTGGTAGCATTGGATACGACCAAGGTAAGTTTTCATTAAGTATTTTACTATCCAAATCTGGAAGTCTTACCTTAACTCTACCACCCTCAGTATCGTCTTCAATAGAAATAACCTCACCCCAATAGATGTTTTTGATTGATTCGTTTTTATTGACTTTACCATCATAAGCATCACTACTTATTGCATATTTATTTATCCAATTATTAGACATTATTTTGTTTTTCTACTAATACCTCCATTAATTCAACATATTCAATTTCCAGACCTTCCATTATTTTCGTTAATTCAGCAAGTTGTTTGTCTAAAACATCCATAGTATCTAATATTTTGATAGCTTCTTCTTTCTTTTCATCGTAAAGTTTTTTACTATCATTTATCATTTTAAGCACTTCTATTGCCGTTAAATCTTTATATCT
>Ga0210043_1002519_pt1 | contig 11965 bp, 13 predicted proteins | sample CryGeymet201501t_FD_183990 | JGI IMG/M metagenome (GOLD analysis project Ga0210043, IMG submission 183990) | Groundwater microbial communities from Crystal Geyser aquifers in Utah, USA - Crystal Geyser metaG 2015-01t (SPAdes) (version 2) | ecosystem: Environmental > Aquatic > Deep subsurface >... | reverse complement strand
CCGCTGGCGATGATGGACGAGCTAGCGCCCACGATGATGACGTTGTTCCTGATGGCGTTGTACGCGATACGAAGCGGAGCGCCGTCAAGCTCACCGGACACCCACCACTCGTCAGGCCGAGCGGCGCCCTCACGACTGTTGGCGATGCGCCTCGTGGTGTTGTTGATCGCCCAGAAGTGGTCACGAACGTGCTCGGTATAGCTCCAGCCTTCGTAGGACACGAAGCTCTTCGGATCAGCAGTTCCGCCCGTAGCGGACGCGAAGTTGAAGCTCGTGCCACCATCTTCGGAGTCGATGAAGATCTCCTGCTGGTCAACGGGCGTATCGGGCGTCGCGTTCCACGACACCCCAGCGTAGATGCCGTTGACAGTGTCGGCGGCAATCCTGCGCACTTCCCAAACCCGACTTCCGATGGAGCTATACAGGTCGTCCACGAGCGCCCAGGTCACGCCGCCGTCCGGCGAGCGGAAGATCCCGCGCGAAGCGGAGGCTCCCAGCCCGCTGACGAACCAGACATCGCCGCCACCCCAGGTGATGTGCCGAGCGTTCCAGGAACCGGCGACTGTCGAAGTCAACCAAGTGTCACCGTCGTCAGTCGTGTAATACGCGACTGCATCGAATGTGATGGCGATGAAGCGGTCATTGCCGAAACGAATGTGCTGGAAGTTCACGCCAGGGTAGCTTGCAATCTCAGCCCAAGCCACACCATCAGAGCTTCGGTAGATGACCCCCTCGCTGGTGACGGCGATGAAGACATCGTTGCCAAACGCGACGCCACGAAACTGCGCGTCCTCATCTACCAGTGTCGCCGTCTGAGGCGCACCCGCGTTGGCGATAGGTGTCACCTGCGTCTGGATGGGTTCGATCTGGTACCCGTCACGGTTCAGGACGAGGTACGCATCACGGTTGATGTACGCCCCAGCCGAGTCCATGTGAACGGCAAGCCAGGGTTGAGCGTAGTCAGCAGCGATCTGTTGATTGTAGGTCTCGACGCCTCGGAATAGCTGAAGCCTGCCAGCGCCAGATACCGACGAGACCATCGACGCGATGCCGGTCTCGTCATACCCGACCAGGCGGACGACGTTCGGGATGGTCACATTGACTGCGCTCTGCTGCAACCGTACCCTGCGACCGTAGGGGGTGTAGCCACCCAGGCGATGCGGCACGAGGTTGAACACGCGCCACGGCACCAACGGCGTACCGCCAGCCTGCCCATGCACGCCGTTCCGGTTCTGCCCTACAAGCTGCTGAGCCTCTAGGACGTTCTGAGCCACGTCATTGCCCCATCATTGCCGCGAGTTCAGGAGGGATGCCGCCACCCTGAGGCGACGGGGCCTGCGGCTGGGCCTGCGGCTGGGCCTGCGGAGCGCCACCAGGCGCCGCCTGTCCGCCCAGGAGAGCCTGCACGGGGTCGGGGAAGCCCATGCCCTCCGTTGGTAGGCCAGCGGCCCTCAGGAGGCCCTGAAGCTCTGCGGCGGGATCTTGCCCTGAACCCATCGGCATGCCCATCTCGTTCGGATCGAAGCCCATCATGGGCGGCATGCGGTCCTGAGGGGTAGGCGGGTCTTCCAGCAGCGCCGTGAAGACAATGTCGGGTGACTCCTGACGCAGCGAGAGAGGAATGTCCGCCTCTTCCTGCTGGAAGTGATTGCGGAACATGCCGAGCACGCCTTTGATCTTCTCGCTAGGCATGGCGCCTCCGGTTCTGCGGTCCCCAGGTTGGCAGGTACACGTTCACGGGCTGAATCTGGGAGTACATCTCCATCTTCATATCCCGGTACCGCGCGAAGTACGCCTGCCAACGCTCATCGCCAATGCGCTGAAGCAACTCGTGGCTCACGAAGTGCGCGAGCACCCGGTGGTAGGCGGGCATCGCACCAGGGCGACGGATCGGGTTGTCCGGGTCGCAGTAATCGAGCACCGAGAACGGCTCGTCAGCGTCGTTCACCATGTCTTCGGGCACCGCATGCACCAGGAAGCGGTACTTAGCCGACACGATACCGACCGGCCGAATCCCCTCATCGGGGGCGGCAGGGCTCCAGACCAGGAAGGGCGGACCATAGTAAGGCTTGTCCTCGTCGTCCTCCCACAATGGATGGAACTCGTTCGCCTCCTGAACGCTGAGGATGGGGATCTGCCGATTCTTCATCTGCTCGGTAGCGCTGGTCGCGCCCTCGGTGACCTCGATGACCTCGGCGTACTTGATGCCCTCGGGATGGAAGCGCACTGGCATCTGGAAGCGGCCGGTCACGGTGCCGGTGTTCGGCACGTCGACGTACAAGGTGGGAATGCCGGTCTCAAGGCTGATCTCGCGCATCTTCAGGTTCATCAGGCGCTTGATCTCGCCCCTGACCACCGCAGCGCCACCCTGGGCCAGGGAGACGTTCTCATGCACGTCCTCGATGAGTTCGCTAAACGTCACTGGTTACCCCCTTGCGGCGAGGAGAGGAGGTAAGCGGGCGTGCTAGTGCCTCCGAGGAAGTGAGACACCTCAGCCAGCCGGAGTTGGTATTCGTTCTGCCAGTGCTGCACTTCGTTCTCCCGCTCGTCCATCTGGAAAAGGCTGATGGCAGCCCGGTAGGCGATCATGGGATGGAACTGCGGAAGCACCCCACCCCAGGGCTCGCCAGTATCGAACGGGCTTGGCCGGGTCAGGGTGAGGGTGTACTCGATAACGGCTGTGCCCCCAACGCTCGGAGGCGCGATCAAGATAGCGTCGGCTCGACGCGGGTCGAAATTGAAGTAGCGCAGTGGACGGCTGGAGCCTGGGCGCATCCGGTAGATCTGCTGCACGCTCATCTGAAGGCCGTCGTCGCCACCGATGCTGAGGCTATGGACGCGAGCACAGTTGGCGGGAGCGGTGACAGTGAGAGCGTCAGCCGCTACGGAAGATGTAGTGATAGCCCTGGGGATGTCGAGAGCGGCTGCGACCTCGTACGACGCCTTCCACAGCACATCGTCCAAGTCGGCGTTCTCGAACGCATCCTCATAGTCGTCGACGACGATCTCTCGCCGAACGAACTCGCGCAGTTCTGCAAACGTCATCGTCGCCTCCGGGATGAGTGTAGCGGATGGGGCGCCCTATGTGGACGCCCCAATGGTCACTTCGGCGGGCGGAGCCGACCAAAGACGGCCCACAGCACAGAGGTGACGGCGAACACGATGACGGCGGTGAGTGGGTCGAACCAGCCCATGTTGGCTCCTTGGGAAAGGGGCGCCCCAGCATGAGGCGCCCCTTCGGCTTAGAGTGGCCTCTAAGTTACTGGATGTAGCCCTGGTGGACGCCCTGCACGAACACGTCCATCGTGGCCGTCGGGGTCGTTCCGGTGATGGCCGTGACCACCACATCGTAGACCGCCTGGTAGTTCTCGGCCTCGATGGCGGGGAAAGTCCCCGCAGACGAGAGTTCGGACTCGCCGACCAGCACTACGCTGTCGTCAGAGAGCATCGCGTAGACCGCGACCGTCGCAGCGGTGACCGTGCCACCAAGGGTGACGGAGCCGAAGCTGAAGCGCAGACGGTCGTAGTGATGCTTGTCGGGGAAGATGGCGTACACACCGTGGGCGAACCCGTTGGCGTGCGTTACCGTGCACTGCTCCAGGTTGACGTAATCGGCGCGAGTGGTCGACACCGTCTCAGCGGCAGCAACAGCAGTCTTCGTCCAATCGGCAACCTTGCGGGGAGGCGAAGCGCGAAAGGCCATGGTCTCCCTCCCTTACGCCGCGCCGCGCATGAGCACGACGAGACGGTTGTTGTAGAAGTAGTAGCCGAGGCGCGAACGCACCTGCGCGACTACCTTGCGGAACTGCGCGTGGCCCTCTTCCCAGGTGTCGGGGCGACCCTGGTACTTGGCGCGCATCTTGATGTGGTCCTGCCACCCGTCGTAGAAGATGATCAGGTCATTCGGCTGCGCGAGGCGCTGCGTCTTGAGCAAGGTCACACCAGACAGGTCGCTGGACGGGTTGGGGCGGTTCGGATCGAAGTTCTCGATGTTCCCGCCCTGGTTGATGTACATCGACACGAGGTCGATGTTCTGGCTGCGCCCGACGATCTGCGTGATGCGGCGAGGCGCAACGCGGCCCTCCTCGTTCACGAAGTTCTCGCCGTACTGCTTCGCCAAGGCCAGCATCGCGTGCGACACGCCGCCGCCAGCGATGATGTTCGACGCTGCCGTGCCCGAGAAGTAATCGGCGTTGCCGATCAACTGGAGCACGTCGGTGGTGCCGTCGACGAAGAGGGGCGTGTGGGCGAAGCCGCCGTTCGTGGTCTCGCCCTCGTTGTAGAGGCGGAAGTGCAAGTCCTCCTCGGTGTCGCGCACCAGGATCGGAAGATCCGAAGCCATGTTGGCCAGGTACTCGAAGCCGGGAAGGTTGTCCTCCAGATCCTCGGGGTAATACTCGTGGGCGATACCGATGCGGTCGTAGCCCTGAACGAGGATGCTGGCGGTGCGGTACGACGCCATCGGGTAGCGCTGACGGACGTTGTCCGGCATCAGCGCAGCTTGACCCTGGAGCCGCGTGCGGAAGTACACCTCGTGATGCAGACCGTCGGTGCCGAGGTCGTCGGCGCCGTACAGTTGCTCCCCGATCATGTCCTCCCCAGCGTTGGCGTACTCCATCTCCGTGATCTTCGCGAAGCCACGGTAGAAGGTAGCGCCATCGTGGTTCTGGGTGCTCAGGGTGTTGCGGTAGGTGCGGTCAGCCATTGTCCATCACTCCTTACGCCGCCGCCCCAGCGGGGTCGAGGCGAACGAGGACTTGGACGTTGCTGTCGCCGACCTCGCCCTTGAAGACGCCCAAGAGCGTCACGGCAGGGTTGGTCGTACCGCTGCGCACGGTGTACGCCTTCTCGGTCGCGTTGAAGTCGATCTCGCGGCGAGCGCGGGCCTGGCAAGCCTGAAGATCAGCGGTGAGGAAGACGTAGTTGGCGCCATCAGCAGCGTTGCCCTGGTACGTCATCACGAACGTGTTCTCGTCCGGGATGATGTTCAGGGGCACGTCGCGAATGGTGCGGGTGGTCTGGGTGCCGCGCGTGAGCGCGAAGGGCTGAGCCCAATTCGCGCCAGCCAGGAACAGTTGACCCACGTTCGCGGGGGTCGTCTGAGCGCTGCGTCGGACTTTGCCCGTCGCAACCTCGACGAGGTCGCCCTCGACGTAGATCTCATCGCCGGTATGGGTATCGTCGTACCCGTCCTCGATGAAGACCTGCTCCATGGCCTCACGGTCGCCGTCGACCAGCATGTGAGGAACCACGTAGTTCAGAACTTCGGCCATTGTCGTCCTTCCTTATCGGTCGATGCGCGCGCCCTTGATCGACGCTTCGTCACCGATGGACTTCTCGTACTCGAAAAGCTGCTCGACGGTCATGGGGCCCGTGTTGGTCGCGTCAACACGCAGCTTGGCTTTCGTACGGCCGTACTGCTCGCTCACGTCTTCCTCGTGGGACTCCATCTTGTACTGGAGGTGTTCCGCAGAACGCCTCTCATTCGTCTTGCGTCGTGCCTCGAACTGCTGACGATTGGCGAACATCAAGAAGTGACCTGCGAGCATTGCGACGAACTCCCCGCTACCGAGGTCATGCTTGACCGCGCCAGGAACGTTGGCCTTACCATCTTGGCCACCGTTGCTGCTGATCACCGACCAGGGCACGTGCTGCCACTGGCGGTTGAGCAGATCGCGGTACTGAGACATCTCGGCGGGAACGTGGTCGCGAGGGCGCTGGATAGGAAGGACGACAAGGTCCGCAGGGAAACCCGCATCCGACAGATCCAGGAAGTTGTCCGGGATCATCGGGTTGTGCGCGCGCTCTTTGGTTGCGAGACGGGAGCCAGCAGCGGTGGCCTTCTGAACGAGTGCGGTGCGCCAATCTTCCTGCTTCTGCGGAGCGGGAGATTGCGTACCAGCCTTCGGAAGATCCACCATCACTGACCACCCTTCTTCGCAGCTTCAGCCTGTTGCCGCTTCATCTCAGCGACAGTCAAAGAGCCCTGCTTCTTTCGATTGTAGGCATACATGAGATTGTTTGTCCAATCGTCCTCGTCCTCGTCGTTCGGATTCCGAGGCCGCTGCGAGTCGTCCCGCTCATCGTACCCACCGGGGGGAGGAGCGCCTTCCTTGCGGACGGAACTGCCACCATTCGCGTTCCTGATGGCGTGGCCGTACGCAGCGCTGAAGACCTGATCGAAGGTCTGCCGTACGAGTTCGTTGTCGGAATACTTCTGCTGCGAGAACTCGCCGCGCTGGAGCATGGGGCCGACGATCTGAAGGAACATCTCCCGAGTCGGCTTCCGCAGCCGCTCCTCGGTCTTCGCCAACTCCCGGTCGAGGAACAGCTTGGCGGCGCTCGCGACCTTCTTCGAGCGCTGCTCTGCCATGCCCGTCAGTTCCGTGTCCTTGCGCTGAAGCTCGTTGAGTTCCCGGTTGAGCTTCTGGAGGGTGACGGTGTCCTTCTGCATGGCGACGTAGTTGAAGTACGACTGGCCGTCCTCGGACTTCTTGGTGTAGACGCCGGTCTCCTCGTGCGTCTCGATCTTCTTCTCAAGGTCGATGATCTCTTGGCGCTTGCGGCTGATCATCGGGGCGAGTCCTCCAGGGCGACGCTGCGGCTCCTCTCGCTTCGGTTCGGGCGGGGGAGCAGGCTCGGGCTCGGCCTGCTGGCCGTACTGCATCATCTCTTCCAGGATGTCCTGCTCACCCTGGGGCTGGTCCTCGACATGAAGGCGGTCGCTCATTCTTCACTCTCCTCTGGTTCTTGCTCTGGTTTCTTGCCGATCTGGCCAAGCAGGCCGGTGAGGTGCGCGCCCATTTCGGTGAGGAGTTCGACCTGACCGCGCAGCTTCGCAGATGCGAGCGCGTCGTCCTCGACCGAAGTCTCCATCGCTACCGCCAGTTGGCGAGTCTCCATCCAAGCGATCATTGCCTTGAGGCTGCGCGCATTGAGGGTCGCCATCTGCTCGGTAGCGATCTTCTCCAGGCGCTCCTGCATCTGGCCGATGTACGAGGTGGTACGGGAAAGGGTTGTCATCAGACCTCCTTGGGTCAGACCATGTTACTCGACCGCGTGATGGTCTCCGCCAGTGGCGCTCCCATCTCCTGCCGCATGCCCTCGTCCTCCATGACGATACCGGGGTCTGCGGGGATGCGCTTCTCGACATCCTTGAAGCCCATCGCTTCGATGATGCTCCGCAGGTGGTAGTTCCAGAAGGAGTCCTTGCGGGCAAGCTCAAGGCCCTGAAGGATGTACGGGGTCAACTGCGACAGCATGTCGAGTTCCGCTGCCTTGTCCGCGATGATCTTCGTGCCGGTCAGGTGGATGGTGAGGTCGCTGCGCTTCGCGGACGGGACCATGTCATCGGTGAGGCGACCGTTGAACTCGGTCTCAAGTTCGGCCAACTCCTCAGGCACGAAGTCGCCCTGGGCGTACATGGGCATCACGATGGAGTCCATCACCTGAGTGATCTCCTCCTCGCTGATGTCTCTGGCCGCGAGGAACTTGCCGCCCTCTTCGACCTCGATGATGCCCGCAGGTTGGATCTTGTACTTCACCATCATCGCCCACAGCATCGTGAGCGTCTGCGCGGCGTCGTACGCCAGGTCGCCAAGGTCGAGGCGCACGCGCATGGTGCCGCGTTGCACTTCGACTCGGAACTGCCCGAGGGTCTTGCGGTCGTTAGCGCTACCGATGGCCTCCTCGGTGTAGGTGGCGCGGTCGGCGAAGGTCTGCGCCACGCTCACGTCCTGAAGCGCGAGGCCAGGGTTGCGGATGTCGAGGGTCTGCACATCGCCACGATCTGGAGTGCCGAGCGTGGGGATGCCGACACCGGGGACGATGCGCCGCTTGCTCTGCATGAGCCTCCCGAAGGGGCTGTGCTGCTTGTAGAGGAAAGGTGGGCTGGCTGCCATGTTGTTGAGCGCCAGGTGCGTGTTGATGGCATTGTCGGCCATGTCCTGGATCGGAGCGAGGCGCCGCACGACACCACGGCCGAACAGGTGCTTGGAGTCCTTGCCGATCCGGTGCAGAGCAATCGGCGGGTGATCGAAGGCATCCTTCACCGGGTTGAGCCTGACGGACAGCAGGGTCTTCCACTGGTCGGACCAGATGGCTTCGTAGATCTCAGCCCTGCTCGCACCCATCGCGCGGAAGCGCATGTAGCAGTGGTAGATCTTGTGGACTTCCGTCTCCTCCTGGAAGGCGTGGCTCGACTCCAGGAAGTTCGAGTCCTCTTCGGACTCGGTACGAATGAACATCTCCGAGTGGGAGCCTCGGATGCTCTCTAGCGCGTCACGGTCGATGAGGCCCGCGTCAGCCATCTCCTCCAGTTGGTAGAAGGGCTTGCGTTCCTCGTACGCGCAGAAGACGTGCTTCAGATTCGGTACCGCGACGCGGTCAACGAAGAACGCTTCCAGCTTGATGATGTCGCTGACCTGCATGAACCACTCGCCGCTAGGGTGGCGCACGGTGGACAGCTTGCCGATGCCGGTACCGACCTGCACCGCTTCCTTAGAGAGCTCTCTAATTAGCCGCTCTCGGCTACCGCCCCGGTTGATCTCTCGCTCCAGGTACGCGGCAGCGAGAGGTGCGACCTGCGCCGCCCTCTCCGCTGGCCGACCGATACCCTCTGGCACGAACGACGCCAGGGGGCGCTGCTCAATAGCATCAACGATGTGAGCCAAGAGGCCATCGGCCTTGTTCGCGCTGATGGGCGTGGTGAGGTTCGGCTGGCCCTCGTACACCTGCTCGCGCATCATCGTGCGGTACACCTTACGGTCGTGCCGCGCATCCTCATGGATGGTGTGCATGCGCGTCTTCGCTCGACTCAACGCCTGATCAAGCCGGAAGCGGAAGCGCTCCAGATCCTCACCGAACAAGACCACTGGACCCTCATGGTCCGAGTCGAACGCCCCCAGGCCGTCAGGTTCGCCGAACAGGGTCGGCTCTTCCAGGCCATCGAAGAAATCCATGCCCAACGGTTCGGGACGGTCGAAGTTCATGCCTTCAGAGCCTGGGGTGGGGAACACCTACATCATTCCTCTCGCCATTGCGCAGCGTATTCCTTCGGGGGCTTCTGGCGATGCACAGCAGCCTCGATCATGTTGCGCAAGTTCGCATCCACGCTCTCACCCGCACCCCAAAGCCTACCAAGAGCCTTCATGCCGTCAACCCCAAGCTGCTGCTGTGCGGCGATGAGAGCCATGCTCATAGCCTCACGGGATTGATTGAGACTGATCTTGCCGTCGACATCCCTGGCGTTCTGGGTGAAGGTCTGGTTGACCATCTGCACGGCGTTCTCAACGGCAGTGGCGGCTTCGGCGGTGACCTTCTGAATCCACTCTTGCTTCTGCTTCGCGCCCCACTCGCGGATGGCGGTGACAGCGATACCGACCGCGACCGTGACCAGGGTGGTCAAGATAGTCAGCAGTGCCGGGAGCAGGGTCTCATTCAGGAACTCGGCGAACATCAGGTGCTCTCCTTCCGCAGGTCAACGTAGACCCGTCGCTTCTCGGCAGAGTAGCGCATCACGACATCTTCCGCCTCAAGCATCTCGATGATCTTCAGCGGTGCGCCATCCCGCATGATCACCAGGCGCCACCCATCCTGGCCCGGCAGTGACGGATGCGACGGTAGCTTCGGTATTCCTACGCCCTTGGCTACCTCACTGGCCTTCACGGGCACCTGAAAGTGCGGACCATCCACGAGGCCCTGCCAGCGCCCACCCCATTCCAACCCCACTTGGTCCCCCAGCACCGCCATCTTCTCGAACAAGTCGAATGACCAATCGAGCCCGCCGCGCTCGTTCTTGAACGCCACATCGAACGCGAGTGCCGGTCGGAAGTTGTGAAGCGACTCGCCGAACTTGGCGCGGCTCCTGCCTTCGTCGAACGCCTTCTCCTGGTCAACGGGCCCCCTGAACGTAGCGGTGAGGAACGGGCGAGGAAGGTCTGGATAGAGGATGTCCCACGCCTCGAACATCCACTCTTGCGCGAGGCGAAGTGGAGTGTGGAGTTCGGACGGGTTGCGACTCGTATCGCTCATCGGGCACCGGGCCTTCGGAACTCTCGGGAGTAGGCGAGGTTAGGCGTCATGTCCATATCGACCTCCGTGTTGTCGACGAAGTTCTGCTTCACCATGCTGGCCGCGATCTTCGCGGCGTCACCAACGTCAACCTCCCAGCGGTGGCGCTTGCGGCGCACCATGTCCCAGGTGAGGTTGAGGAACGTCTTGCGGATCTGCGTACAGTTCTCGGTGACAAAGATGCGAGGCATTGGGCCCTTGCCCATGAAGTCGTCCTGTGGTTCGAGCATCGCCACGAGTTCGTCGAAGGCGAGATCACCCCTAGCGCCGGGGAAGAAGATGTCGCCCATGACCTCGATGTAGTTGTCGATGATGCGGTGCTCGCTGTCCTTGTCGAACACGCGAGCGTTCATCGCAGGGTCGTACCCGAAGATGTGCTCCGCACCGGGGATCATCATCTGCTGCGCTTCGACGGCGTTGGCGTACGAGGACTGGCCACTCTTGACCATCTCCTCGAAGAACACCAGCGAGCGCTGTCGGGGCAGGTACATGGCGAGCAGAATGGCGGTGGCGTGATCGCCACCGTGGTCGATCCCACCGACGATCAGGTTGCCGCTGCGGGCGATGCGTTCCCGATCTGGCTTGGGCAGGACGTGCCCGCCACGGTCCACCAGTTCGTCGATGTAGTTCGGCATCACCCGACCCTCTCGGGCGTCGATGTGACCGTGCTGGTGACGCTTACGAAGCTCCTGGTTCGCCATCAGGTACGAGTTCTCGACGTTGCGGTGGTCGCGGCTCTCGTTCTCCCAGCCGAAGGCGTAGATGCAGTAGCGCTGGACAATCAGGGCCGCATCCTTCATCGGCACCCTGCGGTCGTCTGCGAGGATGACCTCGTTGGTCTTCAGGTCGTGTCCCGCAGCGAAGGAGCGACTGCCATCGGGCAGAGCTACCAGCGACCCCGAGCGGAAGCGGAATCGGTCCTCAAGCAGAATGTTAGAGGGAACTCTAACTTCGCGGATGCCGACGTTCTCCTTCACCCACTTCTCGTCGGGCGCCGGGTATGGGTAGGGAACGCCGACGTACCGCGCCCAAGTGTGGTCGTTGCCCGCAGGGTTCCACGTGGCGCTCACCACGGTGCTCCCCGGCATCGGGTGCTCCTTGGGCATCTGGCGCTCGCCCACGCGGTTCAGCGGGTCATCCAAGAGGATCTGGTACACGTCGTCGGGGGTGATAGTCCGCACGGCGAACTGCGACCACGTCGCCGCCAGGCTCATGCACATGTCCCACACCGTCAGACTGCGGTGGTAGATCTCCTGCCGCGCTCGCTCCTGCACCATGTCGTGCGCATCGCTGGGAATCTCATCGGCTTCCTCAAGGTGAACGGTGCTGTACTCCGTCGACTTCAGCACCGTCTCCAGGTCCGCGCGGTCCAGGCCGATGCCGTTGACGATGCTCTCCGTCTTCGCGCCCGTCACCGGATGCGGCATTGGTGGGAAGCGGAAGATGGCTTCTTGCAGGTTCTCGCGACCCTCGAAGATGACGCCGAGGCGACGCCGCAGCTTGTCGATGGTCGAGTCCTTCAGCGAGGTCAAAGTACCTCGGGCAATCAGGATGTTTGAGCCTGGATACTCGGCTCCGCGCCGTGCTAGACGGTCTACGGCGGCGGTACTCTTGGCGGTCGAAAATGGTCCCACGAAACCAATTTCGGGGAAGTCGTCGTTGGTAACGAAGTCGTTGTACTTGTACTTGATCGGCCCGGAGGGGGGATCAAGATCTAGTGTGATTCCCCCTGAGCGGCGGGCCATGCCTTACCTCTCTTCTGGCGCAGTAGCGCCCTTATGCGCCCAACGGCCAGGCCGTCGTGCCCTCCGCGACGAACGCGCCACCGATGACGTTGTTCCGGTAGATGTGCCCGCTGCCGGCATCGGTGACACCGGCCGCAAAAGCGTTGTTC
>Ga0210043_1002518_pt1 | contig 11967 bp, 11 predicted proteins | sample CryGeymet201501t_FD_183990 | JGI IMG/M metagenome (GOLD analysis project Ga0210043, IMG submission 183990) | Groundwater microbial communities from Crystal Geyser aquifers in Utah, USA - Crystal Geyser metaG 2015-01t (SPAdes) (version 2) | ecosystem: Environmental > Aquatic > Deep subsurface >... | reverse complement strand
GGGAGCCTCCATAGCCCTGTTAGCGCGTGTTCCGAAGCCGGGCATAGCTTCGGGCGCGGTGGAGCCCACGAAATGTGGAGCTCCGAAGTCCCCTCTTGCACCCTGACGTGCGGCTGCGCTGTCCGAACAGCCAGCGAGGGGGATGGGAAACTAGAACGAGAGAGCCTCCATGACCTGAGCACTGACTCAGACATGGAGGCTCTCTGGATCCAGTTTCCTGGAGAGCCAGGTGCCCCGGACCTTCCCTCACCAACCGGACGTACACGACTAGGAGTCAACCCTTGCGGGAGACTACTGAACCTGTTACCAGCAGGTTCTTCTAGAAGTGCACACCGATCGGCTCGGTCAGGTCGTTGCAGACACGGAGGCTTGGAGAGTTGGGTCTCTCCGCACCTCAGGCTCAGGCATATCCACGGACCCCACCCAAGGGGTCCTGTCGTTCGCTTGGAACCCAGGAGGGATTCCGGTGTTGCTTTGCTTGTCAGCAGCAACACTTCCCGCGCGCCCGGTCAGGGCGTAGCGCAGGAGCGAACGGTGGTCGGACCCGAAGGTCCTTTGCCTGTGCCTTGCAATGTCTGCGGGCACGGGTTGCGACCTAAAAAGGAAGCAACCCAACCAAGCCACCCAACCCACCAACGACGCGTGAGCGAAGTTGATGAGTTGAGGTGGGATGGTTCATAGAGCTTTTGTCCAAAATAGAGCAATTTTAATGCTCTTTTTGGGGTATTTTGGGGGTGTTTTTGGAGTGGAGAATCAGATAGACGCGGGGGGCTCGGGGGTAACCGAGAGCACCAATTGGAGCAGGATGCCGCCCAACATGCGCTGGGTGTAGCGCTCGAGGGCGTCGGGGGTGAGCTTCTGGGTCGCGGACTCCAGCTCCCGAGGGAGCGAGCCCTTGGCGCTCAGGCCCGTCAGGCGGCTGAGCAGCTCAAGGCGAAGTGGGTTGGTGAGCATCGTGATCTGGGATTGCGACGCCCAGTTCACGAAGAAGTGGGTGGCGTGCGCATCACTGCGGAGCATCCTGAACGCGGGCGTGGGGGTGTCGGGGGTGCTCGGCTCTGCGGGTTTGCGCGCTGGACGGATGCCATCGTAGTCGAGGATGCCCTTGGGGCTGAGTGCGCTCCAGCTGCTCATCACCACCTCGCCTCCTTGCGCCACTGCTGCACCAGGAGCCCCACGAGGTACTCCGGGCTCAGGACGGGCAGAGGCTTGGTGGTGTGGAGGCGGGCATGCTCAGCGAGCTCAAGGCCTCGTTGCTCGAGGAAGGCCAGGTCATCCTCGGAGAGCTTCACCGCCAGCATGACGTATCCACCCTCGGAGGGCAGGTTGAGGCTGCGGCGGAGCGAGCTGACGAAACCGTCGCCCGCGATGTTACCGAGGAGCTGTGTGAGCTGGTCGTCGTCCATCCCGGATACCTCTTGAGAGTCCTGTAGGACATGGGAAGGCAGCGCGGTAAGGCGAAGGCATGTGACGTCAGTGCATGCAACGACCGTGATGTGAGGGCCCCCGCCTCACCGCGAGCTCCCCGGCAGTGTATGCCTGAGAGCCGGGGGGGCGCAAGGATCAGAGATTCGAGCCACCGGTGCCGGGGTTCAGGCCCCCCAGGCCTGGCAGGGTGCGCTCGGTGCCCGCCACCATGATCTTGCCGACGGAGTTGATGCCCTCGTCGCGGCTCAGGCGGCTCATCAGCGGGATCGGCTTCGCCAGCTTGACCGGGCGGGCGCGGGCGAAGCTGCCCTGCGTCTGCTCGGAGACAACCAGCTGACCAGGGCCCGAGGCCATGCCATGGACCGAGGGCTGGAACTGCTCCAGGTAGACGGCCCCGTAGGACTCCCGGTTGATGTCCTGGATGTACAGCAGGATGCCGACGGGCTGCGACAGGATCGAGCTCGCCATGTTGATCCAGAAGTTCTCGTGGCCGGGGGTGTCGTTGATCCAGTTGTGGGGATTCCTCATGTTGTTCGCCGTGGCGTTGTCGATGAGGGGTTCGATCTGGATGCTGGGATTGTTCTCCGCCTTGTAGTAGGCGTAGAGCACTCGCAGGAGAGATGGCCCGTGGTAGAGGGTACGCCCGAGTGCGAGCGAGCCATCCGACGGTCCGGTGATGGTGTACCTCTTGTAGGAGCCCGCCTCGGGGATGGGGACCACGGGCATCTGCTGGTTCATCGACCAGGAGCTGATGAGGCCCATCGGGAAGACGATGTCACCGCCTGCGGCATCGTCACCCACGAACGCGGTGCCCGCGGTGACGCCCAAGGAGGGAGGGCCTGCGCACAAGAGGACGGAGCCCATGTTCAGGAACTGGCCTTCGGTCAGGCCAGATTGAACGTTGCGGTTGAAGAAGTTCCAGTCCTTTAAAGTACCCACGTTGGTCTCCTGGGTACCGCTCCTCGGGGAGCGGCTCCGCTATGTCGGGGAGAGGTGAGCCCCTCCGGTTACGCGATCATCCACGGCCCGGACGCAGCACGCGGGGCCTCTCTCCTGGGAGTGTACCTACATTGACGGCTGTGGGGGAACGGCTCCAGGCCGGTGCCGACGACTCTTTGAACGGAATCCCTCCGCGCCCTGGGCCCAGGGGGGAGGGGATCGAGATGTCTGGCATCTCGTTGGAGATGTCCTCGGTGATGCCCTCGATGCCCCTGGAGTTGGGTCCCCACAAACCCAGATACCTCCCCCCGAGGTAGGCACCGAGGAGGGGTCCACCATACCTGCCTGCGTCCCAACCTACCCGCCCCAGGCCGTTCTCGAAAGCACGACCGGGACGGGTGATGTGGGCGTAGCGCGAGAAGAGTCCCCCGAAGGAGAGCTTCTGTACGCCAGGGCGGATGATGGTGGGCCTGCCGCTCATCGTATCCTTCGGCCTGAAGCCCCCCTCCGCGCGGGGGGCATCGCGCGACCAGGTGGATCAGTCGTTGTTGACCACGTGGTGGAAGATGGCCGCAGCCGCCTCCTCCACGTGGGTGTACTTCCAGACGACGAGCACGCCCGTGTCGTCGATGCCGTACTCCTCCCGGATGGTGTCATCGATCTCGGTGATAGTGTCCACCTCCAGGTACTTGAACAGGTTCCGATCCCGGAAGTAGGTCATCGTCGCGTCGACGTCGGCGACGACCATGTCGAGGAACTGCAGCGTCAGGAGCTGCTGAGCCAGGCGGGGACGGACACTGCGGTCGATGCGCAGGACGAGGAGCGCCTCCACGGCGAGGGAGCCGCGCCGCTGCATCGTCTTGGTGGACGTGTCGGAGGTCACGTCGCGTCGGACGTCGACCGGACCGTTCGGGCTGACCAGCTGCTGCGGGAAGGTGAGTCCCGCACCGGTGAGCCGGTTGAGCTGGTCGTCGCTGAAGTAGCTGGTGCCACCGTCGAGGAGCTCGATGCGGGGGCTGTACTTCGCCGCCGACGAGGGCAGGTGGTCCTCGGTGCGCGCGATGATGCCGGCGTACTGCGCGAGCAGGTAGACACCATCCAGCTCCGTGAGCACACCGTTGACCGGGTGCTGGTAGGTGTTGGCCACGTGCTTCTGAACCCGTCGGGTCCAGTTCCCGTCGAGGGTGTGGTAGGCGATCATCGCGTCGACCGCGTCGTCCGACAGGTACTCCCCCGTGGTGTCTCTCAGGGAGGCACCGGGGCGCCAGACCTCGAAGGGTGCCGGGTCGCCTCCGCCGACGATGAGAGCCAGGTTGCCGCCGGTACCCTTGAGGGTGATGCGGGTGGGGCTGGCGACATCGACCGCGATGACCGTCCAGCCCTTGCGCCCATCCTGCAAGGTCGTCGGCCCCGACCCGTAGTACTCGAGGTTGAGGAGGATGTCTCCCGCCTGCACCCCCGCGGAGATGAAGTTGACGTTCGAGTTGAAGATGGTGTTGGTCCCGCTGACCGACACCAGCTCGAACTGAGTGCCCTGCGCCATGCGGGCATCGGGGGCGATCTCGGGGATCTTGACGGGGATGTAGAGCGCCGCCGGCTTCACGAGGAAGCTGACGACTCCCGTCTCGGTGTCGATCTCCCCGCCGAGAGCCTCGGCCTGGGTGACCGACCAGGGGAGGACCCAGTCCGCATCGTTGAAGAAGAAGTGGTGGAAGCCACCCCGACGCAGGGCCAGCGTCCAGGCACGGTCGTAGGCCGCCTCGGTGCCCCAGGGGGAGTCGGCGTCGACCTCGTCCACGCCAATGAAGTAGGCCACGGACGCCTTGGAGGTGGCGAAGAACTCGTCGAAGATGGTCCGCATGGGGTTCTTCAGCGAGACTGGACCCACGACGGTGTCGAGGTCCTGCGGGCGCACGCGGACCAGATCGGGGGTCCGGCCATGGACGTCGATCGTGGCGATGGGGGAGCTGTCGGTGCGCAGGGCCACGTAGTCGGCGTACAGCTGGATCGTGCCGAGCGATCCCTTGCCGATGAGGGTGTCGTCCAGGCGGGCAACCGCATCGGTGCTGCCGCCTGAGCTCTCCTCGCGCTCCGCGGTGTAGAGACGACTGCGCATCTCCTCGAGGCCCGTGGTGGTGTAGTCGCTGATCTCCCGGAAGCAGAAGGCCTCGACGTTGATCGCGTTCCAGCCCGAGTAGAGCGCATCGACCGGATCGACCTCAGCCCCCGTGGTCGCCAACCAGACGGTGGCGATCTTGGCGGGGTAGATGTAGGCTTCGTCGCCGTCGAGCTCATCGAGCGCGATCGCGATCTCGTCGAGGGTGATGGCCACCGGCACACCGAACTCGTCGGTGGGCAGGGTGATGAGCAGCTCACCGTTGGCCGAGACGATCTCGAGGGCCTGAGCCACACCCGCGTTCGGGTTGTAGATGAAGCCCACGTTGAGGCCATCTCCGCCCACGCCCGTCGTACGGTACTGCACCTCGACGATGTGGGTCGGGACCTCCGTCGCCAGGGCGTAGGTGGCCGGCTTGATGGCCCCCGCATCGTCGTAGTAGATCTCCGGGACCACGTCGGGGGTGCCCGCCGCATCGATGCCCATGCCTGCCAGAGCGGGCAGGACATACCAGTCGGTGTCGTCGTCGAGCAGCGTGGCGAGGTCTGCCGGATGGCTGGCCAGCCGCAAGATGTCGTCGGGTGCGTGCTCGTAGCCCTGGTCGACCTGGAGGTAGGTCTGGATGGCCGCGTTGAGCTCGCTGAAGACGCCCTCGTGGATGGTCTGAGCCGTCGAGCCGGTCGGGCGTCCGATGAGCACCGTCCCGTCGTCGGTCGGCACGTCGTAGCGGAAGCTGCCACCCGTCAGGTCGGTGGCCTCGATGGCGCCGCGATCGTTGGTGCCGACCGACAGCGCGATGGACTCCGTCGGCTTGAACGCCTCGACCAGACGGTTGTAGACGAAGAAGCTCGCCTGAGCCTCCGCCGCCGGGATCTCGATCTCTCCCGCCGGGACGCCGACCTGGAAGACGATGGCCGCAGCCTCGTTGGTCACGACGTGAAGCATCTGCGACAGGGTCGCAGTCGGGTTGGGGGAGATGTTGTCGACGTCATCCCAGGTGTCGATGCTCGAGGGCTCGATGTAGCAGCGCGCCGCCCCTGCCGCGTCCTGCGCCAGCAGCGCGTTCAGCTGGTAGACCGATGCGCTGCGCGCCGCATTCGGCAGCGGGAGTCCCAGGCCGTCGATGGCGTACTCCCCCACCGCGGTGAAGCCGGGGTGTGCCCCGTCATCCACACCACCCGACGCCGCGAAGGTCAGGCGCACGGGGAGGTCGGAGAGGTTCTTGAACGTGTAGGTCGTGCCCGCTAGGGCCGACCCCCCGTAGAAGACCGATGTGAGCGCCACCGCCGAGACCGCTCCATCGGGAGCGTTGGCGAAGTAGTCGTAGGCCGTGGGCAAGACCCCGTTCTCTGCCGTCGCCGCCGTGTTGCCCGCGACGCCGGTGGCCACCTGACGGACCACCACGCGTTCGGGGTAGACAGGGTGGACGAAGGCGTCGAAGAGGATGCCGTCTCCGTCGATCGCGGCGGCCACCGCTGCCGCGACCTGGGGGGCCGTCAGGCCCGTGATGACGACATCGATGTCCGAAGGCGTGCCATCCCCCACGATGTCCATGCCGTAGGTGCGCGTGGCGCCGAGGTAGTCGGTGAGGGAGATCTGGTCCTCATCGACCAGCGCGGCCGCTGCACCGAAGGTCAGGATGAGCACCGCGCAGTGCCCTCCACCCACGGTGATCTCCGCCGTACCCGGCTTGATCAGGCGCAGGTGGGGGAAGTCCGACAGGCGGCTCAGGGACGCGAACTCGACGCGGGAGGCCAGGGGGCCAGCCACGAGGTCGAACTCCCTCGGGAGGCTCACCACCTCGTAGGTCACCAACTTGGCCGCGAAGATGGGGGTGTACCCCAGCGCCGTCAGGGTGAGCTGATAGGGGTTGGACTGCGAGGGCGCGGCGCTCACGTAGAAGGGGCCCCCGATGACGCCTCCGAGGCGGACCATCGCCCATCCGCCCTCCGAGAGTTCCGCGTCGGTCGACGGGAAGACGATGCTCGGATACGCCTGGAACGCGCGGTAGAAGTTCACCGTCGCGTCGGTGAGCGTGAAGCTGAAGCCATCGAGAGACGTGGCGGGGGTCAGCGTGACGGTGCTGTCGTTGGAGGCGATGACCGCCTCGTCCTCCGCCGCGCGGAGCTTGGTCACGGTGCCCGTGACCCCGCTGCCGAACGTCGCCCAGATGTCGAGCTCTTCGACCTTGGCGCCTGCTTCGAGTTCGGGGATGTCGTACTGGGAATACTCCCGGCCCGCCCCCTTGGCTGCGAAGACGTTCTTGCTCCCCGCCTGCCACGTGTGTGTCCCCATGAGGGCCTCTGCCTTGGGGAGTCCCGTGGCGTCGAAGGGATCGAACACCTGCCGATGAGGGCCAATGAGCACGATCGGCAGCTCGAGGGCCTGGGGGGCGGCCGCGCGAGCGACCCGCTCGAAGGTGTGGTAGGTATTTGGGGCGTGAATGACTCGGGTACCGGTGGTCATGATGTCTCCTCTGCCTGCGGGGTCGCAACTGCTACCGTCAGGTATCTTCCGCTATCTCGCCGGCTCCGTAAACCACTGCCGACTCCCGGAGTTGGGCTTGGTCCACGATGCCGAGCACGCTTTCAAATTCGATCCCCCACGCCTGGCACATGATCTCCACTCGGCGGATAGAGTCCGCACGGGGCTCGGAGACCGTTGTCCACTGATGGAAGAAGGTGAACGTCACCGGGCACACAGCCACACGTTCGGTGGAGCTCACCAGCCGAGAGTACAGGGGGTTGTTTCCATCGTACCCCCCCACCGCGATCTCGGTGATGGCGTGCCAGCGCTGGTGACACAAGTACTTCCAGTGCACGCGGATCGCTTTGGCGACGAAGGTGGCCAGGTCGAGGGCCTGGGCTGGGAGCTTGGCCGAGCACATGACTTGCACGGTGCCTGCCGTCAGCCCCGTCTGGGTCTCGATGTCAGCGAGCAGGTTGTAGTGCTTCAGGTTGCCGATGACGAACTCGGGGGTCGTCCCCGGCCCAACGTGCACCTCGATGGATGGTTTGCCAAGCCACTCAGGGCGCTGGGCGGGGGATAGATTCGACTCGATCAGGATGTCGCTCTTGATGACGTCGGTCAGTCCTTGCCCATCTCCAATCCAGCGCAGCATGTCGTGCTGCGAGAACAGGTCACGGAGGAAGAGGACCGTGTGGTCGTTGGCTTCGCGCGCGACCTGATCCTGCCGGGGCACCCGCTCCTGCACGATGGCGCCCAGGTACTCGTTGTAGACGGAGCTGGTGTTGCCTCGTAGTCGAAGAGCCGAGCGTTCGTTGAGCTCGCGCTCTCGCAGCGCGAGCAGTCGCTGGTCCAGCAGGTCAGAGCGTGTCGTCATCGGTCTTCCTCCCCTGCGCCGGGGGCCACAGAGGGTGGCTCGATGGACGCTCTTCGCATGCTACCCCTGTCGAGGTCTCGGCGATACGCCTCCATGTTCATCGAGCGCGCGGCCTGTCGCCGTGGGAAGAGCGCTGCACTCTTGAACCCCGTGGGCATCGGGAGCGCATTGATGACGTCGGTGCGCTCGAGCTCACTGAGCTGGCACACGTAGCTGTTGACGTGATCGAGGTGCATGACGGGGGTGACCACCGATACCGCCGCGAGCTGCCCATCATAGAAGCGAAGCACGTCGTCAGGCTGAAGAGGAGGCCAGTACGGAACTTCCCCACGAACCCCCTCGTGCATGTCGTTGACTTTCCCCCCTGCGAGCTGCACCGAGATGGTGGAGGCGCCTCCGTCTACATAGGTGATGAAAGGGTGGTCGTAGCCCCCCATGAAGGGCTGTCCGAGGGAGTTGAGGTCAGAGCCCCACTCCCCCACGTACGTCCCCGTGTGGACGTTGACCTTCTGGGGGTCGAGGGGGTTGAGCCAGCTGGGGCGGTAGACCAGGCAGGGCTCCCCTGTGTGGGTGCTGAGCAGCATGATGGTGCGGGCCCTGATCTCCCTGTTCACAGCGGGCGCGGCGTGGCTCGGCACACCGCCATGTCCCCAGGTGACACCGCCCATGTCTCCGCTATCCCACTGGGGTGCTTGCCCGTAGACCCGCTCACTGGCTTCAAGTTCGGAGGTCCACCTCACACGGTAGAAGATGAAGCGAGAGTTTGCCCGTGATTGATTCACGTCATCATCACGATGACGGCGTGTCGTTCGAATCAGGTTCCTGGCGATGTTGTGCCACGGGCCATACGGGCTGCTGCTGCGCTCGATGAACCAAATCGCGTCCGCAGGGATCTCCGCTGGATCTGGATCTCGGGGGTGCTCCCACGCGATCATCGCTGAGGGGGCCTCCCGCCACACGCGAACCTCGACCTCCCCGAGTGCCCAGGACTTGTCCCCCAGGTTCTCAGGTGCAGTGTGGTGCGGGGGGACCATCCTCCGCAGGTCTGAGTCGCGTCCGAAGGCCATCATGCCCACCAGTTCGGGTCAGCCAGATGCGCCTGCTCATCCACGTAGCGGAGGGGCCCCCCGACCACGTCTTCGAGCATCGCAGCCTTGGCATCCGGCCGGTCCAGCACCCCCGCGGCGGCGCGCACAGCAGCGAGTGGCCGGCCAAGCGTCGAGGGCAAGGGCAGCGAGGCTCCTGCCCTTGCGCGTTGGCTATCGTGCTCTCGCAGGAGCTGCTCGGCATCCTCCAGACTCCGAGCCTCCGGGAAGTCATCCCTTGATGCAAGGTGTCCAAGTAGGGCGCCACCACCCACGGCGAGCCCCGCGATACCGGCCCTGACCAATGGTCTGTGACCGAACTCAGCAGCTCCGCCCAGAAGCTTAGCCGCTTTGGATGCCAGGTCATCCCACATGGATCGGTTGGGTTCCAGGGTTGCCCGCAGTGCAGAGCCTACGCGGCCGTTATTGAACTCGTTCAGACCGGCTTTCTCCAGCCGGCGCTTCAGGAGCAGCCCCAGATCGCCAAGGGCCCCCTCGGATGATCCTTGGCGGGCCTGGAGTGGACCCGCAAGCATCTCATCCACGGATAGGACACGCCCTGGCCACTTCGTCCCGGCCAGCTCACCCGCGTCCTGCGTGAGCAGGGCCCGGAACTTCGGGTCAACGCGCCCCCCCTCCTGGATGGCCTCATTGACGAGGCGCACGCGGCTGCGACGACGCGCCTCATCCATGTACTTGCCCAGCGCGCCCGCGAGTCCCAGGCCTCGCACCGCAGCCCCGGCGGCCAGTCCGCCAGCTGCGATCCCCTGGCCGATGCGGAACAGGTGGGTCTCATCCTCCCCTGCGTTGAGTAGCTCCTCTCCCTTGGTCAAGAGGCGTGCCCGGTCCTCGTAGCTGAGGGCCTGATTGTTCAGAGCCTCCTGCACGAGGTGCTGTCCTTCAGGAAGCGTCTTCAAGCCAGGCTTGGCCCAGCTCACCAGGTCCGGGAAGATGTCCTCGAAGGGGATCGGGGCGTTCATCACATACTCCGGATGAGCTCTCGGATCAGGTCACGGGGTGGTTCCGTCGTCTCCTCGTACATGGCCTCCGATGCCTTTACGCGGGCCGCATCGTAGTGGGACGTTACCACCGACTGCGCCACAGCTCGGCCTTGTTCCTCGGCCTCGACCCAGGCCCGCAGCCAGGGGTGCGCTTCCTCGAGGGCAGCCGAGGCCTTGTCGAGCCCACCTAGGAGCGTGACCTCCTGAGCGAACTCCGCGAGGGTGTTGATGTGGGCGCTGGACAACTTCACGCCACCTTGGTGAGTGGCGTCGAAGATGCGCCGTAGCGCGATGGGCACCTCAGCATCCACGTTCCCAGGGAGCTGGGCAGGATCCACGGTGCCATAGTATCGGGCGAGGACAATGTTCACGGGCGTTCTCCTGTGTTCCCCTCGCGTCAGCGAGGGGTCATTCAATGGCCAGACCACGCCCCTGTGGAGAGGTCCGAGCCGCAGGGACGACCGTGTGGCCTCGGGTGGTGCTCAGCGCTGCTGCTGCGCCAGGTAGTTGAGCACCGAGCTGGCCTTCCTGACGCTGCGACGCAGGATGACCTGCTTGCTCAACGGGCCAAGGCTCTGCGCCCACTCGTGCACCGCCTGGCGCTGCGCGGCCGACTCCTTGGATGTGTCACCCAGCTCGCTCTTGATGAGCGACTCGGAGACGTCGTCCGTTGCGGCCTCGATGTCCTCGGGGGTGACATCCATGCCCGTCTCAGAGCTGATCAGCTCCGCGGCGGCCACGGGGTCGGATTCGGCCGCGTCGAGGAGCTGCTGAGTGAGCTCCTCCTCGGCGTCGGCGCCACCCTCCACTCGGTTCTCGAGCTCCTCCATCTCCGCCTCGGCCTCCTTCTTGAGGAGCGGCATCTGGTTGGCGATCTCGGGTGGCAGCTGATAGCCCAGCTGCTGCAGGGATGCGTAGGTCCGGTAGGCGCTGATCTTCGTGACCGACTGGCGTACGAAGCCACGGATGGCCGCTGAGCGCTTCTGCATCTTCTGCAGATGCTGCCGGCGGGCGGCCTGGCGCGCCTCAACCTGGTGAACCGCGGCCTCAGCGATCTTCTCCAGGGAGATCTGGTTCTGCTGCTGTGGGCGATCGGCGACAAACTGGGCCAGCTGCTGTGGGCTGATCTGGGTGATGTCCATGTCGAGTGAGCTCCTCATTCAAGGGACCCGTAGTCCCTCAAGGTGTCGACGCCCCACATGGGGCGGTAGGTCCGCGCAAAACTTGTGAAGAATCCCCCCGAAGCCGCAACCGCCTGCTGTGCGTTGATCGAGGTCTTCAATTCCTTCTTCTTGACCTCATATTGCTGCCACATGGTGGCCGCAATATGCATGTACTCACGACTTTGCCCGAACTGCACGGTCGTACCTGTGCTCGCGTAGGCGAGGTCGTTCCGAGCGTACAGCAACGCAGCCGACTCGATCAAGATGGCAAGCGCCCCCGTGATCAGAATAAGCCGGTTGGGGAAGTTCGCCACGAAGAAGGCTCCAACGGGTGGAGGGGATGCGTTGAAGTCATCGATGATGTCATGGAGCGCCATCATGATCATCCGGTCGCTGTGTTCCTCCCCGGAGATCAGACGGTTGAGAGGCGCAAAGTCACGGGCACGCGTCCTGATGCGGTCGACCATCTCTCGCCGAGCGAGGAGCTCCTCATCGTAGGAAGGCGCACCCATGCCCTCACTCCTTCAGCAGCCCCAGGGCCGCGCCTGCGACGATGAGTTCCTCCGCGAGTGCGGTCTTCGTGGCGGCGGTGATGATGGGGGAGAACCCCCGACCCCATGCCTTCAGCTTCTTCATCTGCACCCGGTCCGGATCTCGGACCAGCGCCCAGTCGATCGACCTTACCACCTCGAAGTCGCCAATCTGGAGGCTGGAGACCTGGTGGTCGACTTGATGGTCGACCTGGGGGTCGACCCGGTGGGTGAACCCCTCTACCTCGGGGGTGACCTCGAACACCACCTTGGAGTTGTCGAAGTTCGGGGTCTTGACCGGGGGGTCGGGGGCGACTTCGGGGGCGACTTCGGGGGCGACTTCGGGGGCGACTTCGGGGGCG
>Ga0210043_1002513_pt1 | contig 11991 bp, 23 predicted proteins | sample CryGeymet201501t_FD_183990 | JGI IMG/M metagenome (GOLD analysis project Ga0210043, IMG submission 183990) | Groundwater microbial communities from Crystal Geyser aquifers in Utah, USA - Crystal Geyser metaG 2015-01t (SPAdes) (version 2) | ecosystem: Environmental > Aquatic > Deep subsurface >... | reverse complement strand
ATCTTTAATTAATACTTTGGCTATGCATTTTTCTTTTACTTTAATTTTATCACATAAAATAATATTCCTACAATCAATATTCCAACAATCAATATTCTTACAATCAATATTCTTACAATCAATATTCTTACAATCAATATTCCTACAATCAATATTCCAACAATCAATATTCCAACAATCAATATTCCAACAATCAATATTCGTACAATAAATATTCGTACAATAAATATTCTTACAATCAATATTCTTACAATCAATATTCGTACAATAAATATTTCCAATTACTTTTAAATCATAATTTCCTTTTATATCTCCTTCTACTTTTATACTTTCATTAAAAGTTGTATCTTCTGTTAAGATTAAATCTCCTTTTATTATTTTCATTGTTGTTTCTCCTCAAAATCTCCGAATATTTTGTCTATTCTCGTTAATTGATTATCTAATAATGTTTCAATTTCACTAAACCAAATAGTATCCTCTATCTCTTTGGACTCATAAAAACTATTTGTTAATTCTTCTTTTAATTCTTTTATTGCTTGTGCATCTTGTTGTTCTATTCCTTCTAAAATAGCATAAACTATATGTTGATGCTCTGGGAAACAATCTAAAAAACTTAATTCAAGTTCTCTTCTTTTATCTTTTAATGTCATTTTGTTGTTTCCTCTTTTTTAATAAATTCCGATAGGTTTAATTTCATGTTTTTCTAATTTTTCAATTTTATTGTCGTTCCAATCTCTTAGTTTTAATGCGATTCTTGAATTAAAACCGGCTTCTCTAAGTCTAGCATAAGCCATTCTTCTACTAAATTTTTCTTCCGGTGTTTTGTGTCTTCTAAATCCCATGTGAATATAAATCTCGGTCTTTCCCGAGTGTCTTTTAAAAAAAATTAAATAAATTCTTTAATTGCTTGTTTTACTAATCGAATACTATGATTCATTAGTTCTTCTGATCCATCAAAATCAATTTTATCTTCTATTTTTAATTTTTCTAATAATCCAAGATAAATATCTTTTGCATAGCTTACATACATTGTAGTATTTTTTGAAGGAGATATAACAGCTTCTTTTTTTTGGCCAGTGTAGGGATTAACGACTTCTATTTCTAAATCCTCTGATTTAGATTGGTTTTCACTTGCTAATCCGTAATAAGCTCTTATATTTTTGAATCCTTGTTCGCTTTCAGCAACTTCAACAATAGCTATTTTACCCTCAGCTTTTTTTAGATTTTCTGCAACATCACTTTCAAAAACAGACATCCAGCCTTCCGGTGTTTTGAATCTATTGTATTCTTTTCCATTTTTAGATCTCTTTGGCTCAAAAGTTATAATTTCTAATTCTTTTCTCATTTGCTCGCTCTACCTCCTTTCACTTTTTTAAGTTTGTTTTTGTAATTCTCATTTATTTTTTTTCTTGTTAATTTTCTATTAATATCTTTACATTCTTCAGAACAGCATTTTTGCATTATAGAATATCTCCCTTCGAATTCTTTTTTGCAAATTTTACATTTAATAGATCCCTTTATCATTTTTTTCTCCTTCTTCTAAATGTTTAGCTAATCTTGAGAAATAAGAAGATGCTGATTCATTAGGATAAGCACTAAAAACCTTTTTTATCCTCGATAGAGTGTTTAGATTCATCCTTATAATAACTGATTTAACCATAAGTTACATAAGTTACACTACTATATAAATGTTTCTATTAGCTACTCCATGCAGGCAAGCCACTAACTACTTTTAATGTTTGGCCTGTTGTTCCTATTGCTAATTTTTTCCATCCAGCCTCTATTGTTGGAGCAACTCCATAAAAATTATCTATATAAAATGTATTTTCAGCACCGGCATTTGTTATTGTAATTATTATACTATCTATATCATTTTTATTTGCATTACTTACTCCGCTTATGTCCCATGTTTTAGTTTCGAATGTATCTGCTGAACTTATTGAGGGAGTCAATTCTGTTGTAGTGCCTCCACTATCATGAATCCCTATTTTAATATTACTTCCTGTTCTTGAACTTCTAATATCTAATTTAAGAGTGTCTATGTCTGTTAGATCTATGTTACTGCTTAGAGTGTTTGTTAAGGTATCATTTAAAGAATCTGTTATAAGTCCAATTCCTTTTAAAGAATAATCTCCTTGTGTTTTTATTGTAGATTCTGAATAAACTTGTAGATTTCCATCTGAGCTATTTTCGAACATCTCAATTTCGCATAAAGAGATAAAACTTCCATCTCCATTATTATCGCTTATATTTAAACGATAATATCTATAAGAGCCATAAGTATCACATATAAAAACTCTATTTTCTACCGACCCCCAACCTGTTTCACCTGTAATTGTATCTAAAACATCCCAATCACTATCATTATTACTTCCCTCAAATGTCCAATCTTTAGGCGAACGAGTAGTATAAGTTTTAGTTCCTCTAACAGAATATTTTGTAACTATTTTTTCATTTCCACTTCCATAATCTAATTTTAACCAAGCTGGAATTCCTCCAATAGCAGAAATCCAACCATAATCATTAATATTCTTATCAAATGCTTTCCAAGCTAAATAAACATCATAACTAGATGAAGCAGAAGTTTCATAACCTGCTGGCGCAGTATTAGAAGTCATCGTCGGAACAATATTTGCCCCATAAGTTATAGTCGCATCACTTGAAACATAAGCTGTTCTCGCTGTCGCATTAGAGGCATATTCCATATAATCTATTCCAGTGTTAGTTATACTTCCATCGTGATAATAAACTAAATCTCCCTTAGATGGACTTGATGGAAAACCTCCTGCATTATCATCTACATATTTTTTATTAACAATATCGTTATCATTAACAGGTGTTTTTTCAATAGTTCCTTCTCTTGTTGCTATGTCTTTTCTAACTGCGAAATCATCTAGAATTCCTGCACTTTTATTTAAAGGAATTTCTTTAAATTGTTTTGGCTTTCCGAATAAATTTTTTACCATAGAATAATTAGAATAAAGAACTATTTAAAATTATGCAGATGCTCTTTCTATTTTAAAAACTAAATATTGATTAGGAGAATTAGGAATTGGAATAATTTTTATAAAATCTGTTGTGGCCGTTAAATTTAAAGTATCAATATGTGTTTTTACTTCTGTTCCTCCTGTGCATAAAGTTGGTGTTGATGCAGTTAAATCTCCGACAGCCATTTTTAATCTCCAGTATTATCTCCAGTTAATTGTCGCCATGCAGTTCCATCAAAGAAAACTAAACTTGCTCCGCTCATTCCTATATAACCAGTTGGGGCTGTTTCAGCTTGTTTAGCTACTGGAATACTAGGAAGTGTAAGTCCTGTTGGATATATTGGCTCTGGATAGTCTGCCATGTTATTTTTTACCTCTTTTTTGCCCTTTAGAAGCTCGTGGTTGAGTTATTTCTTCTTTAGGAGTGTCATTATACTCTAAATCTTTAAATTCGTCAGCATAAGGAGAAACTTTATTTAATTTTAAACAATTAAGATGGGTGGCTTTTCGCCCTTCATAAGTCATTTTTACTTCCTCGTGTTTGTAATTAGACAGATAGATTCTGGGTCTGTTAATTGACAAACTCCAATTTCAGAAGCTCTAATTGTATATTTCTTTTGTGGATCTATTAAAACATCTATTGTTAAAGGTTGAGTTTGTTTCCATGTTCCGCATTTCTTAGCCATTAAAACTAATGCTTTATCTGCTGTAACTACTGGACTTACTGCTATTGTTAAACCACAAATAGAAGCTAATTGTCCGTTAGCAATTATTCCACTAGCTAGTTTAAAAGTAGGGTGGTTTATTACTTTACTATTTCCCATTAAGTTAGCATAGTCAGTTTCATTAACAATTAAGAAGCCCATTCCACTAGTTAAGATAGGGTATCTATCAATACTAATTTCTCTAATTGCATTTAGAATATCCTGGACTGGATCTCTATTTGCGATAGTATCAGAATCCCATTCACTTCCGGCTGTAATTGCTAGTGTATTAATAGTTGAAGGTGTATCATTTTCTGTTAATGTGTTATAGATAGTTGAATCAACTGAATAAACTACTGCATCAGTTATATCTGAGATTGTTTCAGCTTCTATTCTAATATTAGAAGTTAAAATATCTTGCCAGTAAATAGTTCCTTCTCCTCCATGTTGAAGAATAATAGCATTTTTTAAAGTAACTCCTCTCTCCATTGCTGGAAAATCTGCGCCTCTAGGTATTCCTTTAACATTACTAACTGCTCCTCCTGTTAATGAAGTAGCTGTTTTTTGATAATAAGAATTATTCCATGCATCAGAAGAAACTTCCATCACCATTTTCTTCATAACATATCTTTTATTAGCAAATCCTTTAATATCTCTTTCCCATGTTTGCTTTCTAGTATCTGCTTCCGAGAATGTATCTACCATTAGTTAAGCCCTAACCTTACATTTATTGTTTCTCCAGCACTTCCAGTTTCTAAAGCTTTTCCGAATACTGCTCCTAGTGGGAAATCAGCTTCTACTGCATCTCTAATTAAATTAGCTCCACTTAATGCAACCAAATGCCCTAATGTTACTCCACTTCCAGCACATTTAATATCAAAAACTCCATCTAAAGCAACTCCAATTTCAGTAATTCCATCACTTGCAGTTTTTTCTTCTACTGCAATTCCAGCAAAAATATCCGCTCCAGAACTAGCTGTTGCAGTATTTGGATCACTAGCCATTTTCATTATTGTTCCTTTTGCAATTCCAGCTCCATCTGCAACGGTTACTCTTTTTATAATTCTTGGTGTTTCTTTTTGAACTGCTTCATCTGCCATAACTTATACCTATAATTAACTACTATATAAATGTTTTGGAATTAATAAAAAATAAAAAAATAATAAAAAAGGGGCATTCTTTCCCTTTTTTTTATTAAAAAATATATTAAAGTTGTTCGTGTCCGTCGAGAAACTTATCTTCTTTAAGGCCTATAATGTTCAATTCTATGTTTTTATTCCAAACTGGGAGAGGGAGTGTTTTTCCATCTGCTTCCGGCACTTTCTTAAATTTTATCATTTTTCTAATCCAGTTGAATGGATTAAATTTTCTTTTCCAGTTCATAGGCTCTAATGTGTTTAAGATTGTTTGTAATCTTTCTTTTGGAAAAACTAATTCTCCTAATTGAATTGGCCTATAAACAACATTACAAACCATATTTTTTCCTTTTACTTTTATAGGTAAGTATTTAGACTGCATTTCTTCGATAAATCTATCAACATCTCTTTTACTTCCTCGAGTGGCTATTAGAATTTGCATTTTATTCTTTAGACATTTCTTCTTCGTTATCTAAACTTTCATCAAAATCTTCTTTTAGTTTTTCTTCTGCTTCAAATTCTTCAATCTTTTCATCACATAGAGTTATTACTTTTTTAGCCATTTCTATCTGAACTAGATTGTTTAGAATTAAATCTTCGTTAGAAGCTTTTGCTTGCATCCATCTTTCTTTTGTAATTTCCATTAAATAGTTGGATCCATGCCAGTTCCCGCATATCTTTCTTTAGCTTCTCTTGCCCATTTCTCGTCAGCTGTTTCTTCCTTAAATTGAGGTTGGCCTGCATAACTTCTTCCACTTATTAACATTTCAGAAGTTGCTTTTTCAATTCTTTCTCTTTCTTTCTTCATCAATTCCAATACCTCTTTAGCTTCTTCTATGGGAGATTTCCCTTCATCAAGATTTTCTGTTGTTTCTGTTTTAGATTTAGTTTCTGTTTGATTTTCTTGCTTAATTTCTTCCTTCTTTTCATTAGTTGGGTTTGTCATTTTTCATATCCTCCTTTCATCTATTTGAGCATTTAGTTATTACTTCTAGAATTTTTCTTAAAGCTGTTGTATTGTTTGTTAAGATTTTTTCAAATCTAACTACAAAATAAATGCACATGCTAATTGGAAAACCAACATTACTTATTACCGGAATCCATTCATCAATCATTTTTTATTAATATTATTTAATTTGCCTGCTTTTTGATTATCTTTCGAAGGAGTATTAACTTTTGGTTTTGCTCCTCCTCTACCTTCTGTTAATGCTGGCTCTAAACTTGCTGGGAATTCAAAATTAATTTCTATTCCTACTTGAATTATTAAATTTTCTTCTACGAATTTTTGTATTCTTTCTATTCTCTGTTGATATGCTAAATAAACTATTTTTGCACTTGCTTCTGTTGTTCCAACACTCCATCCTAAAATTACTTCCGGCACTCCGCAACTTGTTACAAAACTTCTAATTAAATCATTGGCATAAGTTATTGCATCTATTGCACTTAAATTTTTTCCTTCATCAACTAATGCTAAACTTCCTTTAGGTATTACTATATGGTCTGCTTTTTTATATGCTGTTGCTAATTTAGCTTCTAATGCTGTTAATTCTGTTGTATCGTCGGTGTTGGCTTCATAAAGTCTTATCGGTTTTACGATTCTATGAAATCTAATCCCCAAATCTTCTTGTAATTGTTTTATTTGTTTTATTATAGACTCCCCTCTTTCTGCATAACTTTTTCCATGAATTTCATCTGCTAATCTATTCCAAGATAAATGAAAAATCTCTTTTGGATTGTAAGGTTTTCCAACTGCTTTTTTACTTCGTGGATCTATTTGTTCATAGTTTTTAATAATTCCATATTCATCAACATTAATTTTTATTCTAGATGGATTTAGTGGTTTAAGATTTGTTAATCTTCCGGCCTTATCTCTTACTATTTCCGCGAATGAATCTCCGCATATCAACATTGTTCTAATTAAGTTTTCTATAATTGTATTAAAATCATCCTTGCCCCATCCTCTAATTTTTCTTAGTTTTTCCTTTTCTTTGTTATTAGCTTTAAAGCCCCTTCCAACACTCCAAGAAGCCAGAGTATCCATCGATTCAGCAAATAAAGGAATATCAATATAGTAATTATGCCATTTCGCCCAATCATTAATCCAACTGGTCGAATTTCCATTAACTCCGTCAGTATCCGTCGAGCCTCCATTATAGAAATCTCCATCTTTTGTTTGGTCTGAATAATCTGTATCTGCTATTGTGCTGGCTGTTGCACTTGAAATGTTTAAATCCACCATATATCACTTAATTTAACATACTATATAAATGTTTTTAATATTGAACATCTCCGGAAAATATATTTCCCGTTCCGTTATTGTAATTAGTAGCATCATGAACATTCCCAGTTACTGAATTGTAATTGCTATTTGTTCCTAAATAAATTCTACTTCCTGCTCCTCCTGTTAAATAATTAGAAGAAATTACATTGTTATTGCATGTTCCTTCATCTCCAAATTCTAAATAATAAAATTTATTGCCTAAAAAGATATTATTATCTATGTTTTGTCCTGTTTGTCCTAAAATACTAAATCCTTTACAAGAATTTCCAATAAATCTATTTAAGGTTATATCTCCGCCATTTCCAGTATCTCCTAATAACTCCATATTTCCGCTTTCTGAATTTCCCACTATTAATGAATTTGTCATCGCTGTATTTAAAAATATATTGTATGCACTTCCACTTTCTTTATTTGAAAATTCACAATTTATTAATCTTAATGTAGATGTTCCTGTTGTTGCTCTAAAAAATCCTACATCTGAACTCCCTTCGTTATCCACATAATTTTCAAAATTCACATTTTCTATATTTAAATCAGTTACAGAGTCTAATTTTATTGAACACCATGCAACACTTCCGCTAACATCTCCTCTTAATTTAATTGTCATATTTTTTATAGAAACTCCATCCGTTGAAGATAAATCTAATTTTCCATAATCATTAGTTCCTGCCGTTATATCAATTATGGTATGTTCTCCCTCTCCTTCTAAAGTTATATTACTTTTTAGATTTAATTCGGTTATTTCATAAGTTCCTGCTTTTATGTAGATTAATGCTCCGGTATTATTAACAGAATTTATCGCTTCTTGAATATCATCAAAATCACTTCCACTTTCTTTTCCTACTATTATTGAAGCTTGTCCAGTTCTTACATTTCCTGTTCCTGTTTTGACTTCCTTTGAATGTTTAAAAAGTTGAGGAATTCCCTGTAAATTTAAACTCATTTTAAGGTTTTAAGAAATCTTTAATTGAAGCTTGACTTAGTAAGTTTTCTATTTGTTGCATCCTAAAAACATGAATATTAATCATATCTTCTGCTTCAATTCTTGAAGTGTAACCGGCCATGTTATAGGAAATTAAACTAACTGCAGAAAATCTCCCCGCATATTCTGAAAATATTTTTCTTTTAACAGAATCTAAAGAAGCCCAGTTTGTAGCAATATCATATTTCATTAATGTTGTTAGATATGCTTCTGCTTGTCCTGCTAGAATGTTATGATTCGCTTCTGTATTTCCTGTTGCATCAACATTTTCTCCAGCATAAAAGTTCATTTCTGCTTCTGTTACGATTATTCCAGTATAAGCCATGTTAGAAGTAATGCACGAAGTTATTTAAACTTTTGTCTTTTGAGGCCAACCAAACTGCCCTTATTATTCCTTCTGCAATATGTGTATCTTCTCCATGTATTCGATAAATAGGTTTATGTCCTTCTTTTATTATGTATTCACCTTGAACACTTCTTAATGATTGAAAAACTTCTTCATCATCTAAACATTTTAATTTTCCTTCTTGCATTAATTTTAATGTTTCATGATACATGTCTTCTTTTAATAATGTTTTAGATTTTAATCCTTCAAAATCTGTTTCTCTACTTGCATTATTAAGAGCAATAGTTTTTCTTTTTGTTTCTTTAGCTTCCATTAATCCACTAAATACTCCAAATCCAACTCCTCCATCATCAATTCCAATTTTTTTAAAATTGTATTGTTGTTCTAATGTGATAATTTTTCTTGTTGTTTCTGTTGTGAATTGTTTTTTAGTTGTAATGCTTTCCACTTGATTTATTGTTTCTTTGTTTATTTTTTCAACAATTTCAAATGTGTTTAAATCTTTTCCTGCTCCTGCACAATCTACACCTAGATAATATTTTTTATTTGTGATTATTGTTGTTTTTCTTTTTAGAATTAAAGTTGTTTTTAATAATTCATCGGGAAATAATTGTGTCAATGAATCCATAAATTGCCCCATGTATTCCTGTGCATACATAGCTTCCGACATTCTCGCCTTAGCTTGTTCTAATTTTATTAATGCTTTTTCTCTTTGAGTAATTGTCCATGTTTCACATATCTCTCTTTCCCTTACAACTTTTTCAGAATCTATTGAAAATCTTTTAAATGATTTATAGGCATTATTTTTATTAATCCATGTTCTATAAAATTCTCCTTTCTTTCCAAATGGTGTAGATAATAAAATTGTATCTCCTCCTGTTGTTAGTAATGCCGGTGTAACTGCTGTCCAAACATCTTCTGGGATTCTTGATGCTTCATCTACATAAAGTCTTCCTATTGTTAAAAATCTAATTCCTAGTCCGGAAATTCCTACTGGAAGACAATAAATTCTTACTCCGGATTTTAATGTAATTTTTGTTTGTGTTGGCCTTTCTTTTCCCATCTTAATCCAATTTTTAAAATTTTCTAAGAGATAGTTTAGTGTTTTTTCAAATAAGGCATAAGCTTGTCTTTCTGTTGGAGCAATCATAACAATAGGTTTAGATTTTGGATTGTTAATTGCATAATCTCCTGCATCCTTTGCACATATTTCAGATTTTCCAACTTGTCTTCCGCAACATAGGATTTTATCTCCTACATGTTCTAAGAATTCTTTTTGCCATGGATCATATAATAATTGCATTTTAATTGTAGGTTTCTTTTTTGTGACATTTCGGACATAAACATTCTAAGTTATTCGGTGTAGGCAATAAGTATTTGTAAATCTCATTTATTAATGTTTCCCAATTTAAAATTCCTTCTTTGTGATGAACTTCCACTTTTTGTTCAAATCCTTTTTTCTTGGATTGTTTAACTCCACATTTCTCACAGCAATATTTCGCATTTTTTAGACATTCTGCTCTTTCTCTACTCCTTAGCCATAATTGCCTTAATGTAGATCTAATTCTACTCGCTGTGGTTTTCATTAGAAATATTTTCCTTATAGAAAAGTAAATCAGATATTCCGAGTTTATTTTTTCCTTCCGGATCTATTTTTTTAATTATTTCTTTTAAATTTAATATAGTTCCAATAATTAATTCTTCGTTTGAAATGTTTTTTTCTTTTAGTGCATCTCTTACTTTTTCAAATCTTGCTTTTTTTGCATTTGTCTTTTGGATTTCATAAGCTTTTTGTTCTTCTTCGCTTCTCTCTCTTTCTTCTAGTTCTTGAACAATGCTTTCGGATAGTTTCTGCTTAACTTCAACTTTATAAGGGTCTTCTGTTGTTAGATTCTTCAAATATTCTTTTTTTTCTTCTAGAGTCATCTCTTTGTTTATTGAATAATGTTCTCTTAACAATCTTTCGATTAATGCACTTGCATTATCTTCTTGCCTTAGTCTAATTACTAAGTCTTCTTCGATTGTGAAGTTTTTGTTTTGTTTCATTCTTTTTCTAAGTTTTTATCCTTTTTATACTTTTCTATATATGTATATATATATATATGTATATAAATTATAATAATATAATAATATCTTAGGTAGTGTTTTCTTTATAAACCTTTGCCTATTTCGAGTGATTATGCGAACTTTTTTACTTTTTTCTAAAAAATTTTCCTGCGAAGTCATATATATTAAGAACAACAAACAATTAAGAATCGCTAATCATTCATTGTTTATTTATCTATTAATTACATCTTCATAATTGTATAAGTTAATAGATTAGGGCGACCGGAGGGAGCCCTAAGCATGCGACCGGAGGGAGCATGCACTAGCAAGGCGACCGGAGGGAGCCTTGCACTAGCTTGCCGGTAGGCAAGCAGGAGCAGTCCGGAGGACTGCCAAACCCCGGAAGGGGTGCCTAGCGAAGCTAGGGGAAACCGGAGGTTTCCAAGCACTAGCCGGCCTAGGCCGGAGGGCTAGGCAAAAAGCTTAAATAGCTAGGGCGGAGCCCATTGCTTGCAAGGCAAGCAAGCTATTTATGCTTTTTAGCTATTTAAGAGGCTAAAAGCCCTATTTTTAGCTAGTTAGCTTTAGCTAACTTCAAACCCTAGCAGTCCAGCGGGACTGGATTATGCGAACATAAGCTAGCTAGCTAATGAGAAAAAGCCCTGCTTTTTCTAAGTAAGCAAACTATTTAAGCTTTGCGACCGACAGCAAGCTTGGCTTGCTGTTTGAAGTATTTAGTTTTTGTTATGAATTCTAACATTTTCTCCCTCATCTCCAAGATAAATAACCTTCTTTCCTTTAATATCATAAGGATGTCCTAGATTTGCATAAATGTTTTTATCCTTTCTACTTGCTCCTAGGCTTCTTCTATATTTTCTTCCGTCTTGATATTTCATTTTAATTTAGTTGGAGACAAGAGCCTGTGTCCACACATGATGTCTCAGTTCGTTTTAGGCTCATTTCTGTCTCCTTTATTTTTTACTTCTCCAGTTGACTCTTTGCTCTCATCCTACTTATTAAGGTTTTTCGGACTACCATAAGAGTTTCCCCCTACCCACTTTATTTAATTCCTCCTTAAAGGCTACTCTAAAGCCTCTTGGGTTCTCTGGCGTTGGACACGCAACAAGACTATGATTTTTTGTTTTCATTGTTGTTTCTCCTTTAATTGTTCTTTTCTTTCAATATTAAATCTATCTTTAATTAATACTTTGGCTATGCATTTTTCTTTTACTTTAATTTTATCACATAAAATAATATTCCTACAATCAATATTCCAACAATCAATATTCTTACAATCAATATTCTTACAATCAATATTCCTACAATCAATATTCCAACAATCAATATTCCAACAATCAATATTCTTACAATCAATATTCCAACAATCAATATTCTTACAATCAATATTCCTACAATCAATATTCCAACAATCAATATTCCAACAATCAATATTCTTACAATCAATATTCCAACAATCAATATTCTTACAATCAATATTCTTACAATCAA
>Ga0210043_1002510_pt1 | contig 12006 bp, 11 predicted proteins | sample CryGeymet201501t_FD_183990 | JGI IMG/M metagenome (GOLD analysis project Ga0210043, IMG submission 183990) | Groundwater microbial communities from Crystal Geyser aquifers in Utah, USA - Crystal Geyser metaG 2015-01t (SPAdes) (version 2) | ecosystem: Environmental > Aquatic > Deep subsurface >... | reverse complement strand
AAGGTTCCAACTGAAACAAAAGTGCCGGAACAACAATCATTTGAGGGCAAACTTATAGAACTACAAGTACAAATTAAAAATCAAAAGCGTGTGTATTTAGATGAATTGCCTACAATGTATTCTCGTAAAAGCGGCGTACAAAAACCAACAAATGATTGGCATAAAGGAATTGTATTCGATCAATTAAAACTTAAATGGTATCTTCCTTATGGCACGGTAGATGATAAAAGATACTATGAAGTGAATAGAAGGTATGTGTCAAAACGGACTGGTGTACCTGAAAAATATATAACGAAATGGGAGAGTTATTATAAAGGTAAAGATACTGAACCAACCGGTAAGCAATCCTTACAAGATGAGACTGTAGAGGATATTGATAACACGCCGGAAGTGGCTGAACCGGATGATGTTGAAGATGTCAAACCCACCGGCAAGACGCTCGGTAAAGAGTTTTCCGGCAAAAATGATGAGGCTGTCTTCAACGCTTTATCTTCCGATATATTTACCGATGTGGATGAATTGATTGCGGCAACCGGACTGTCAGCAAAAGAAATCGGAGAGGCAATCACATCCCTGCAAGACTCCGGCTTGGTTCGCAAGCAAGGGGCTAAGTACCGCCGGAAAATAGAAAAAGCACCTATACAATCATTTAACCCTAATAAAGCTACCGTTTCTGTTAATCCGGATCCTAACGATACAGGCGTTAAGCCGTTATCCCCAAACGATATTATAAAAACGATGGAAAAGGATTATGGTGTTCCTATCCGTCTTGGCAGGTTGGGAAATAAAAAGGCTGCCGGCATATACAAAGTATTTCCAGAAGTTATCCGGTTATTACGGCAAAAATCAGGAGATTTAGGGGTTGCAACCCATGAAGTGGCTCACCATATAGATAAAAAGTATCAACCATATAGTAATGCTCCATTACCAGCGATTAAAGAATTACAAAATATTGATTATGACAAAAAGAAAAGACGGGTGAATGAAGGGTTTGCTGAATTTATACGGTACTATTTTACCGAAAGAAACACCGCACAGAATAAAGCACCTAACTATTACACATATTTTGAAAACTGGATAAACCAATATCCAGAGTTGAAAAAAAATGTGCAGAAACATAAGCAAATGATTGATGACTTCCGTAGCTCTAATCCCGGTAAGCGAATTGCTAAACAAATTGTGGGGAGAAAGGGCGGTCCGAAAGCATTAGGACAAACGATGTCTACCTGGATGTCGGAAAACATACAGGAGACGATGCGCAAATCGTATACAAATTGGAAGGATCAAGGATATCCAATCAGTCTATTTGCAAAACTGGCGAAACAAAAGGGCTATTCTTTTAAACAGAGTAATTCGCCGTTTGAATTATACAAAGTATATAACCAAGCGGGGCCGTTATTTGCCAACAGAGCAATAGAAGAAGGGGTATTTTCCCTTAAAACCGGAAAAAAAATAGGCATATCACTTCGGGAAGCATTAGCGGATATTAAACCTTCCGAGTGGACTGATTTTGTCAGCTGGGTGGTAGCGCGTCATGCTATAGAAGTACATAATAAAGGGATAAATCCTGGAATCCTGGAAGCGGATGCAATCAAATTTTATAACGAACATAAAAATAACGCCCGGTGGGAAATTGCAGCAAAACAGTTTACCCGGTTTAATAAAGATATGATTAAAATGCTTCACGAAGCCGGGGTTATAACAAAAGAAGCCGAAACAAGAATATTGGATTCATGGAAGACTTATATCCCTTTATTTAGAGTAAGTAACTCCAAGACTGCGTTATTGGGACATGTGAAAACCGTAGAATTGCGCGATCCGGTAAAAAGCAGAAAAGGTTCCGGTGAAAAGATTTATGACCCATTTCAAGCCACAATTGAGCAGACCATTAAATTTTATGAACGTGCCGCTAAGCAGATTATTTATGATGAAATGATTAAAGCGGCTGACCCAAAGGTTGCGGCTTTGCACGGAGTAAAAGCGGCACAGGGGCTTGGCTCTTGGATTGAGCCGGTATCAACTAATTCTGTTCCGATAAAACTTACCATAGACGAAGTAAGAAGGCAGCTGATCAAATTAGGCGTCAACACTGACCTTTTTAATAACATAGACCCTAATGAAACTATGCAAATATGGAGACCGGAACTATTTACCGGTTCCGGCATCATCCGGCATATTGATAAAAACGGGAAAATAAGGATGTACCAATTTGACCCGGATTTATTAGAAGCCGTATCCGGTCTTAGTTATTTCCAATTACCTAATTTTATGCGATTTCTGAGTGCGTCTACCCGTATGGTTAAGTTGGGGGCTACGGGTATATCCACATCTTTTGCTGCCGGAAACTATGCAGTAGACAGGCTCGTTGATGTAATTCAAACAAAACATCAAAGTGGAACAGACCTGATTTACGGTCCTGAAGAAATGGTCGCAACTTACGTTTGGTCGGAAGTACAACGGTTGCAAGGAAAAACAGAAGATCCAATCGTAAAACTATGGCGTTCATGGGGTGGGGAATTATCAAATAAACTTGGGTTGGACCAAAAAAGAGTACTAACCAAATTAAAAGATATCTTGGATGATAGCTTTTCGAGAAGAATGCTTAGCACGGCGCAACACCCGATTGATACACTGCGTCATTTGGTTGGCATTACAGAAGTGGGACCGCGTTTGACGGAATTTCGTGCGGTATTGAAAAAGCATGGATGGGATAGAGAACGTATTCGTAAAGAAGGCTCACCGCCGATTAAAATAATAGTCGAAGCAATAAACGCAGCGCATGAAGTTACTGTTGATTTTCGCAGACAAGGAAAATATGGAAAATGGGTTAATCAAATAGTTCCCTATTCAAATGTCTATGCAGAAGGTTTGGATAAGTTTGTTCGCACGATTAAAGACAACCCCAAACGCGCATTCATCATAGGGCTGGTTTCGGCTTCCGTGCAGTTTGCTTATTGGATGACTGTTAAAGATGAAGACTGGTACAAACAATCCGAACCCTGGCTTAAATATGGGTATTGGGTTATATCGGACGATGAAGAAAGACCTGTGCACCGGATACCGCGCCCGTTCGAATGGAACTGGATTTATTTCAGTTATCCGGAGGCAATTTATAACTTATGGGAAGAACATAATCCGAAAATAATGAAAGAGGTGGTGCAGGAACATATGAAAAGTTTAATACCGCCATACATGCCAAGTATCATAAGTCCATCACTGGATGTATATGCAAACTATGACACGTTTAGGAAACAAAACATCGTTGGCAGGCGCGAACAAAGGATGCTTCCAAAAGATCAGTATACCGATTGGAATAGTCTTATTGCCGTAAGAATGGGTGAATATCTTGGGATGTCACCTGCAAAGATAGAACACTTTTTGGACAAACATACCGGGGGGTTATTCCGTGCCGGGGCAAAACCATTGGATATCTTTTTAGAGGAAGATGGTCAGCCTGTGATTAGCCGCTTTGCTGAACTGGAATCGGCGGATATCCCGGTGTTAAAACGGTTTGCTGTAAGAAAAGACTATGCAAAAGCGGTTTCAGAATATTATGACACGCTGAGTCAAACAGATAAAGAATTTAACTCGGCTAAAAATAAAGAAAATATGAGTAAGGAACTGGACGATAAACATCAATTCTTGACGACGATCAATGGTTTAATGGGTGATCTTTTAGATATCAAACCGAAACATGGTAAACGGGCGGAACTCTTCAAATATGACCGATACCTGATTGGGTTATCTATGTATGCTCTTGGCAACGAGCCATTGGACAGTTATCCAAATCCTTTACTGGATAGAGAAGCGCCGGATGAAGTAAAGGATATTGTTGATAAATTTTTGTACAACCGGATGTATGCAGCCACCGCGCCAAACATAAATAACAAACCGGAGACTGAAACCAGAATTAGGCAAAATAAAGAGTTTTTGGAACGGCTTGATATACCAAGAGAAGAAGCGGAGCGTATCTTTAAAGAGTTGTATGATGGTAAGAAAAATAAATATAGCGTTGTGAAATCCGGTTTGATTCGGCAGCGCAAACTCACGCCGTTTGGGGAGCGGTTGAAGCGGCTGGAATTGTTGGATTAAGCACCCGCTTTCTGATCGGCTTTCCGTGTATGGTGAAAGTCTTCTCAATAATATCAGGATGAAAGAATAATTCATGGATATCATCACGTATCATGTTCGTATTAATAAATTCTTTCTCAAGCGTAGTACAGAGTTCATCCCATTCATCCGAGTTCAACCATATCATCCGAACGCTCTCATCACGGCAAACATTCGTCAGTAGTTTTACCAACAGAGATTTGAAACCCGATATTTCCAAGTCCGCACCTTTTTGTATTGACAAATAGATGATATGAACTATTATATGCACAACTCACCGGAAAGGAAGTCCAATGAAAAATAAAATTTTCAATTACGACACGAAGTTAAAGTTTGAAACGGAACGGGAACTCAGAGAAAGGTTCAACGCGGTGTGTGCGGAACACCAACTTTCTGCCACACGGGTATTCAACAACTTCATGCATGCGGTTATCAAAGGATATATAAACCCTGCAAACATAAAATTCTAACCGGAAAGGAGTGTATGGGATGAATTTTACTTACGAAGACTGGTTGAAAGACAGTTCGCGCGTAGGGCGGTATGTGGGTGTGCCGGAAGCGGCATATCATTTACATACCGCCATGAGCCAATCGCTGCTCAAAGAATTTCTCAATACCCCCGCTAACTATCTCCAAGCTATGCTAGATAGCCAATTATCCACCAAAGCGCAGGAAGATGGAGACTTGTATCACACTTGGATGCTGTCACGGCATATTTTTGACCAAAAGTATGTCGAAGCCCCGTTCAACAATTTCAGCCTGAAACCTTATAAAGAATGGAAGAAGCAAAAGGCTTTGGAAGGCGATACACGCATTCATAAAAAGTCAAAAGATTTGCAGAAAATGAGAGACATGGAAGCGGTGTTCATGCAGGACAAAGATCACCGCCTGGCTGAATTGATCGCCAACTCGGACAGGGAAGTTACCTATATTTACCGCCATGCAGCAACGGGAATACGGTGCAAGTGCCGGATTGATATTGAACCGCACAGCCACAGAAGGCTCTTGGATTTGAAAACCACTTGCAAGGGCGGAGCGCATCCGGTGAAGTTCCGCAAATCCATTCAAAACTTCGGTTATCATATTCAAGGCGCGTTCTACATAGACGCCGTCCGAAGTTTTCATGGATTGACGGAAAAACAATTGCCGGATTCAAAATTTTGGATAATTGCGCAAGAAACCAAAGCCCCCTACCTCTGCAATCTAATCCCTCTATCCGAAAATTTCCTCATCATTGGCAGGCATATCTATGAAGAGGGTATGAGTAAGTTTAAACGCTGGCAGTCCGGTGAACTGGTGCTGCCGAAGGGATATCCGCCGTTTGCGGAGGGGATTGAACCGGAACAGTGGTATGAGACCTGCTATCTCGAAATGTACAACTTAGGAGAGTGACATGAAGAAACGAATCCTTCCTGACAAAGTGGCAAAAGAATACGAAGACGGAGCCACATTCGATCAATTGATGAAAAAGTATCACGTCAGCACCAAAGCCCTAAAATACTTTCTGCTCGATCATGGCGTTAAACCGCATAAGCGTTTTGGGAGATCAACATGACGGAATATTTATCCGATATTAAAAATAATATGCTGGAACTGCGTACCCGGTGCGATCAACTATCCCTCAACGAATGGGACGGAGCGTTAAGCGGCAAAAATATTGACTCAAAAAACTATTCCCGCGCTTTAATGAATTTGGTTAAAAGCAGTCCACAGTTGATGGCTTGCAATCCAAAGTCTATCATTGACGAGTGTTTGCAAATCGCCACGCTGGGGCTTCGACCGGAAAAACATCTAGGGCAAGCATACCTTATCCCATATCGCGCCAAAAATCAAAACCAATCCAATGCCACCCTTATTATCGGATACAAAGGGTTTATTGATCTGGCATTCAAGAGCGGGCATATCAAAGCGTTTTATGCGCATGTGCGCTGCAAAAATGACAAGTTCATAATGCGCTTAGGCACAAACAAAAGCATCGATCACTGGATTGTTGATGACAATGACCGGGGCGAAATGATTGGTGTCTATGCTGTTGTGCAGTACGTCAATGGCGGGTTTGACTTTGAGTACCTCTCCAAAGCGCAAGTGGAGGCGTTGCAAAAGCGGTCTAAGGCTTCTTCCGTTTCCTGGCAGACGGACAAAGAAGAAATGTGGAAGAAGTCGGCTATCCGGCGGTTGTCAAAGCGGATACCGATGTGTCCTGACCTGCAAACGGCGGTAAGTATGGACGAAGAACGTGAAGATCCGGAACTGAAGAACGTTGACCTAAAACAAGCGTTTAATGATATGGTGGACGATACCATTACCTATGAAGAAGCGTTGGAGACGGAAAAGATCATGCCGGGAAGTCCTGTACTTATCAAACCGAAAGGTCTGCAAGAGATTGTAGAATGGCTAGAAGCAAATCGTGATGAATTGGCGATGGAAGCGGGAATTTTACCCAGCCAATCAACAGAAATACCGGAATTTTATTGTAATGATATTATACATGATGAGGTCTCAGAAGAGGAACTCAGACAGTTTGAAAACAAGAAGGAATATTTCAAATATGTGGTCGGGAAGTTAAAAATGACTTGGAGGAAAAATAATGAACCTGGTTGATAATGTTCATCTAAGCTGCATCGTTGATAAGTGCTATCTACAGAAGCACTTAATCATCGCCACCAACATGTCTGTGGATGAACTGCGGGGGAACAAAGACAAGGGCATCAAGCCCTACTTCACCCAAGATATCTACAGCCGCCTCAATAGCTTTGCCGGATACATGGAATCGGTTGCGGTCAAAGAAAATGCAGACCTCAGAGGGTAAAAATTCATGTATATTACGATTGACACAAACTTTCTTCAACATCCAAAATTTAAAATTTTGTGTAGACGTTTAGATGACGTCTATGTAGACGTAGTCAAAACGTCACAGCTACGTCACACGACGTCACTAGGCGTCATCGTGCGTTTATGGGTAAAAACGATGCAATTTTATCGTGACGGAAAACTCGATTATCAAGCTATTTTTGATGTTGCCGATGAGTCCGGTTTAGACGCTGAAAAGCTTAAAATTGCACTGATTGAGTCCGGTCTTATTGAAGAAGTTGATGGTTATTATCTGGTTCATGATTGGTATGATTATGGTGGTAAGTATAACAGAACTAAAGAGTTATACAATGAACGACAAAAAAGATACCGTGAAAATAAAAAAAAAGATGACGAAAATGTGACGTCACAATAACGTCATGTGACGGAAACACAACGTCTACAAAACGTAGCCGTGACGCCAAATGACGTATTAAATGAAATGAAATGAAATGAAATGAATTTAAAAAATAAAGACTTAAATACATTCATGATCGAATCAGCTAAATCCGGATTCTCAAATGGTTCAAACCATCTACAATACCTATCCGAGAAAAGCCGCATGAATCTATCCGAAAACCGGCATACCAGAAACACGGGCGATAAGTTATGATTGGAATAGGGCTAGAATTGGATTATATAGGGGTAGGTAGAAAGTTATTAGTGTGTATAGTATGGTAGCATGCCGGAATCAAGGAAGAGCCGTTTCCTGCCTTCCTAGAGGTATTTTGGTAAAAAGAAGAAAAATATGAAATTTACACCCATCCAGGAACTTCATAAAAATCACGTTATCGGGCTAAAACAAATATGTATTGTACCGTTACAATGGCATATACAACGGATTACCAAACCAAGCATAAACGGAATGCTGAATTTGCGGTGGTATTCCAACGCAAAATTTGAAAATCTTAACTGTATTCGTAACAAACTATTTATGCATGTCAGAGACGAATTAAAATCCCGTGAAGTTCGCGCTTGGACGGGGCCGTATGAAATGTGCTACATCATTCACTGTAAAGGGGTTAAATCCCGTTTGATGGATTATGGGGCGGTCGTAAATAAAATGGTCATGGAAGCGTTGCAAAACTGTAAGATGATTAAGAATGACAATTTGCAAAACTACCGGGGGGCTGTGTTTATACCCGGCACTTATGTGGAAAGTGAACCGTATGCAGAAGTATTTTTGATTGCGCATTGCGGATTAGCGGAAAAAAAAGTTTGTAGAAATTGAGAAATAAATTATCTCTTTCGTACCCGTTCGGCGTGGCGCAATGCTACGCCATTTTTTTAAATACATCTTCCATTTCATCCAGATCAACGTGGCTGTAAATCATAGTGGTTTTTAAATCGGCGTGCCCCATCAACCGGCTCACCATGATGGGAGGTACTTTTTTTGTCATCAACAACCAAGTGCAGTAGGAGTGCCGGAGCGAATGAAAGACAATGGATCCGTCTTGGGTAATATTTGCTGATTTTACTAAAGACTTCCATTCTGCCGGAAGGCGGGTTGGTGGTTTGTCTTTCACATACTTTTGCAACTCATTTTTATCCCGGCTTAAAGCGTGGAAGATAAACCCTGTCCGTCCGGGTTGGACAAGTTTATGGATGCGTTTTTTCAGTTCGGAAGGCATAAATACTATCCGGTATTTGCCACCTTTACCAAGAACTTTGATTGCCATTTTATCCAGGTTGAAGTCTTCATACCGCAACCCGCGTACTTCATGAGAGCGCAACCCGGTATAAAGGGAGATAATAACCATCCAGTATAACGGTTTATTTTTATACGATTGTAAACTTTTTAACAGCCGGTAGCGCTCCGAACGGGTTAAAGCTCTCCAACTGTATCTGATCTCAACCCCTTTGGGTTGGCGCAGTTTAAAGTGCTCGATAGGGTTTCTATTGAGGTAGGGTTCTTCCGAGTATTGGGGGTAGTTCCAAGTAGCCCATTTTAATACCATTTTAAGAATTTGCACCTTTTGATTAACGGATGTAAGGGTATGGTTACTTAATTGAGCATCCATCCACTCTCTAATCGTGCGTGGCGTAATCTTGGAAGGGAAAGCAAACAAGCGGCAAAATTCATCCATAATAAATAGGTATTTTTCATTGGTTTCGTTCGCCGCTTGATATTCATCCCAAATATTTCTAAGGGAGATTTTACTCATACTACAACCTTATTTTTAATTCTTCAATTTCTTCTTAAAAGTTTGGTTCTGTGTTGTTTTCAAACCGCATGAGCTTTGGTTTGAACAGCATGGTACGTCTGCCTAAGCTGCCATTGCGGTTCTTGGCAATGATAAGTTCACGGTCAACCGCATCGGCGTTGTGGTCATCTTCCCCATTCCGCATTAGAAACATGACTACATCCCCGTCTTGCTCCATTCCACCGGATGAACGCATACAGCCAAGCAGTTCATCCGGGCTGGAATGGCTTTGGTTGGCATACTTGATGGCATCACGGTTTAATTGAGATAAAACCAAGACAGGGCAATTCATTTTTTCAGCCAATATTTTCAAGTTCCGGCTGATGTATTCCAGTTCATCATTTCTGGTTCGGTGGCTTTGATGAATTTGAATCAATTGGATGTAATCAATGCAGATCAGATCAAGTGAACCCGTTTCATGTTTGAGCATTTCACTTCGGTACATGATTTTTTCAATGGTATAGCTTCCACCGCATAGAAACAGTTTCAATGCAGACAGGCTTGAACCTGCTGACATGATTTTTCCGGCATCCGCTTTGTAGAATGAACCTGTTTTGATGGAATGAAACGGGATTCCAGATTCACCATAAAGTATACGCTGGGTTACTTTCTTATCACCCATTTCAAGACTGAAAAACAAAACAGTGCCGGTTCGTGATACGTTTTGCGCTATGTTGACCGCCATGCAGGTTTTTCCCACCGATGGACGGGCAGCCAAAAAGATCAAATCTCCTCTGTCAAAACCGCCAAGCAGCCAATCCAGATCATCAAAACCAGTCTTTACATCCCCAAAACTTTTCTCCCCACTCTTAACGCGCTCTTGTATGGCTTGCAGACGGTCTATTTCTTCATCAATGAGCATAGCCAATAGTTTGGGCTTGTTTGCGTTTACCGTGACCAGTGAGGGCAATTTGGAAGCGTATTCAGAGATCAGTTCATCCGGTTTCTTTTGTAATGCCTGGGCTTCGTATTGGAGTTCAGCAGCAAACCGGATAAGTTTCCGGCGGTCTGAATGCTCTTTGACGATCAATGAATGGGTTTCAATGTTGGCAGAGGTTGTAACCGCTTTTACCAATTCAGCAAGATAGAACGCACCGCCAATGGTATCCAGTTTGCCTTGTGAATTTAATTCTTCTCCAAGCGATACAAGGCAATGTATTTTTCCGGCATCGGTGATATTCACAATGGCATCATAGATGGTTTGGTGACTTGGTTGATAAAAGACTTGGTCATCTGCAAAGATATCTCTTGCTCTTGCCAAAGCTTCTTTGTCACGGATGCAGGCTCCCAAAACCTTGCGCTCGGCATCATCGTTGTGGGGTTTGTTTGGTATCGCTGTCATTCTTTTTTACCTGTTCGATTATAATTCTTTATAAACAGCTCAATCCTGCGTTTCTTCTTGATTGCCGCCGGTAAAGATAAACCCCTTGATAGTAAATCGCAGTATCCGGCGTCGTTCAGTTCTAAGGCGGTGGATTCCAGCAGTATATAGATTCTTTTGTTTTTTTTTACGAGTGCATAATCGTTATCCATGTTCTTTCTCCCTTTGGTTTCCGCCGCCGTCGTAACGGCGGGGTAGAAGCGTCAACTGTTACGAATAAGATTCATAATATCAGCAATCTTTGAAAGACTCTCATAGTCTTTCTCTTCAAAGTTAGTATCGTAATTAAACAACCGTATACCGTTTTCTAAGAAAAAGAAAAACGGCTCATTGGTTAAAACAAGTTTCCGATCTTCCCCAAACAGAATTGTTACGTCGTCGTACAGCGGACACAACGTCTTCAACTGCTCCCAATCCTTCGTAACTTTATCCAATAAAACACGATGCTTATCGTCCGATTCTTTTACTGCTTGCAAAACTTTGTTAAAATTCATGATCTTTCTCCCTTTGGTTTCCGCCGAAGCGAACAAACTTATTGTTGTGTAATAATTAAGGTTACAATCACGCAAATCCGGCGTCCCGTTCCACGACCAAGAAGTACCGTCCCCGGAGACTACACCTTCAGATTTCCAAAAATCTTGTGTTTCGTCGTCGGAGCTAAAAAGTTTGGTCTCCACCACTTCTCTGAGATCACCGTAATCGCCGCCTTCCCTTTCCAAATCTTGCACGAAGTAAAAAACCCCGGGGTTTCCAATTCCGGCAGCAAAAATTTCTGAAACTTCGTTGCTGTTCCAAAAGTCCAAAGCTGTTACTGTTTTTGTATCTGTGTTCTTGTTCATAATCTTATTCCTCTCTCAATAATTCTTCCATTGATTTGATCTGAGTAATAATTGGAGTATCACCAGATTGTTCTTCGTCAAACCATAACCTAATTTTTGCAGCTGCTTGGTAATATTCATTTGCTGTAAGGCGTAACATCGCAATTTTATCCTCAGGATATTTATTCCATTCCGCTTCTTCTAATTCCTGCAGAATGTCTTTTAATTCCTCTGCTTTTGCGAAAATTATCCTTCCTTCATGGTTTGTATACTTCTTTCCGGCATGGAACTCGTTGAAGGATTCAATTATTTCTAATGAGAATTTTTCTATTTCTTCAGCAGTAAGTTTGTTGGCTTTTTTTTTCATCATCTTAATCCTCTCTTTTTTGTCCACAGAGGCAGGCGATTTGATACATCTACTCCGCCGCCGTCGTAGCGGCGGAGTAGAAGCGTCAACTGTTACGAAGCTAAGATAGCTTCAACTTCCTCTTCGGTTAATTTATCTTTCTCGCTCCAATCCCTACCAGTTACTATTTTAAAGCTTTGTTTATATTCGGTAATTTGTGAGGCAGGAATAACAGTCGCCGCCAAATCATCCGAGTCAAAAGCACTCGCTAACTCTTTGCTCCAATACGTTATGGCC
>Ga0210043_1002501_pt1 | contig 12049 bp, 10 predicted proteins | sample CryGeymet201501t_FD_183990 | JGI IMG/M metagenome (GOLD analysis project Ga0210043, IMG submission 183990) | Groundwater microbial communities from Crystal Geyser aquifers in Utah, USA - Crystal Geyser metaG 2015-01t (SPAdes) (version 2) | ecosystem: Environmental > Aquatic > Deep subsurface >... | reverse complement strand
GGGGTATTGAAAACAATCTGCATTGGGTGCTGGATTATGCTTTTGATGAAGATTCCAACCGTGCACGAAAAGGAAATAGCGCGGCAAATATGGCAGTGGTTCGGCATATTGCTTTGAATCTGATCAACGCCGATACATCATCCAAAATCGGCATTAAGAATCGAAGACTTAAAGCTGGATGGGATAATGATTATTTGGAAAAACTGCTAATGGGAAAGTAACAGTTTTAATGCGATTGCCCTGAGAGATGCAGCAGCAACACTTGTCGCACCACGCTTGTTTGATCAGTATTGACTCAATGTCAGAGCGTCATGAAATCTTCCCGTGGAATGCCAATTTTGAAACCGGCATTGCGCTCATTGATGAACAGCATAAAAAACTGGTCGAACTGATTAACGGACTGGCCAAACATATCGCATTCCAGTCCAATGAGATCACCCTGGACAGGGTATTCGACGAACTGGCCGACTACGCCGCCTTCCATTTCAATGCAGAAGAAAAGCTGATGCACCATTATCTCGGCGATGATGTCATCGCTAGCGAGCATGAAACAACCCATCGCAGCTTCGAAGCCGAGTTGATGCGCATGAAAAGCAATGCAGCAGACCAACCTTCTGAAGCTGTGTTTTCCGAGATACTCACCTATCTCAGCCACTGGCTGGCTTTCCATATTCTTGAATCTGACAAACACATGGTGCAGGTAGCCCTGGCTGTTCAGGGCGGATCAACACTCGAAGAAGCCAAAGCCATGGCGAGTGAGCAGATGACCGACTGGATGCAGGTTATGCTCGAAACCATCCTGTCGATGTACGATACGCTTGCTTCGCGCACACTGCAGCTGATGCGCGAAATCAATGAGCGCAAAAAAGCGGAAGAAAAACTGCGGCTGGCTGCCAGTGTCTATGAGAACACGCTGGAAGCGATTTTTATTACCGATGCAGGGACTGTCATTATCGAAATAAACCCGGCTTTCAGCCAATATACCGGCTATAGCCACGAGGAAGTGGTCGGTAAAAACCTGCAGAGCCTGAGAACCGGGCTGGAGGGGAATGACGGGAAGCAGATCTGGGATCAGGTAGCCAAAACCGGCCACTGGAGCGGCGAGATTCACAACCGCAACAAGGACGGTGAGCTGAATCCGGAATGGCTGACCATCTCCGCCATCAGCGATGAACAGGGCAACATCGTCAACTATGTCGGCCTGTTCAGCAATATCACGCAACTGGTGCAGCGACAACAGAAGCTGGAGCGCTTTGCCCATTACGACATCCTGACAGGCTTGCCTAACCGGCTGCTGTTCAGCGACCGGCTGGATCAGGCCATCGCCAAGGCCCGCCGCGATCATAAATATTTTGCCGTATGCTATCTGGACCTGGATCACTTCAAAGCCGTCAATGATACATACGGCCATGCCGCCGGCGATACCCTGTTGCAGGAGATCTCGGCAAGGATAAAAAGCCTGCTGCGGGCACAGGACACTCTGGCCCGCTTTGGCGGTGATGAATTTGTACTGCTCATTGAAGAGCTCAATCACCCGCAAGACTGCCAGCCGCTTCTCGAGCGCATACTCAAGCAGGTCGCCACTCCGGTCCAACTCGACAAAGACACTGCATCTGTCTCGGTCAGTATCGGCGTCGACTTTTTCTCATCGGATACCATAGAGCCCCAGCAGATGCTGCATCAGGCGGATCAGGCGATGTACCGGGTCAAGCAGAGCGGAAAATCGAATTATGCATTCTTCATGCCGCATGATCCGCCGTCACAGCAGGATTAGTTGCATCCTGAACCACACGACTCTACGCTCACAGCCATGATGATACGCACAGATCCAGCCCTTAACCGCACCTGCCCCGAACGGGAGGTCTATAATGAACTGCTGCAACTCGATGGCAAAACCATACTGGATCTCGGGTGCGGCAAAGCCGACGTCACCCGCGCCATCGCCAGCGAAGGGCATGATCGCCAGATCACAGCACTGGAGGTGGATGAAATTCAGCATCGCAACCATCTGGCTATGGATGACCTGCCCAATGTCCAGTTTATCATGGCCGGCGCTGAAAATATTCCGTGCGCTGAGAGCAGCTTTGATGTCGCATTCATGTTCAAGTCCCTGCATCATGTACCGCTGCCACTGATGCAGCGTGCATTGCTGGAGCTCCGCCGTGTACTCAAGCCCGGTGGCTATGCCTATATCTCCGAGCCTGTATTTGACGGCGATTTCAATAATCTGCTGAAAATGTTTCATAATGAAGAAAAGGTGCGTCTGGCCGCTTTTGAGGCGGTGAAGCTCACTGTCGATCTGGGGCTTTTGTCACTGGAGCGTCAATACTTTTTCAATGCACCGATGCATTTCGACAACTTTGCCGACTTCGAGCAAAAAATCCTGCAGGCGACCCATACCGACCACAGCCTCTCTGATACGCTCTATGAGCAGGTGAAGCTGCAGTTTGAAAGCCACATGGGTAAGCATGGTGCTGATTTCCAGATGCCTATTCGCATCGACCTGCTACGCAAGGATCACTGATAACGCAGCACTGGCTTAACAGCTGTTAGTGCGCACCTCATAGATATCAACAGCCTGTTTTTTTCCTTTAAACATCTGGGGATGCAGATATGAGCAGTGCTTCTGCCTGCTTGCCGCAGATATATCGGCAAACACACTCTCGGTCACCAGCGCCTGAAACGGCTTGGCAATACCACACAATCGTGCCGCAGTATTGGCCACATCACCGACAACCGTGTATTCCCAACGCATTTCATCACCCAGTACACCGAACAGGACTTTGCCGCTATTGATGCCAAAACCAATCTGGCATGGCAAGCGGGTCCCCTCATGCTCCGGCAACACCTTGAGCAGTTCAGCCACACATGCCACCGCCCGCTCACTTTTACCTTCGCCGGAAAAACAGGCCAACAACCCATCGCCAAGGAACTTGTTTACGCTGCCACCGTGCGCATGAACGCTTTTCACCTGCAGGGCAATACTGGCATTGATTGAGGCATACACTTCACGCGGATCGAACCGTTCAGCCAGCTCGGTAAAGCCACGCATATCGCTGAACAGAATGGTCATCTCCTGCTCCAGAGCCAGGGTATGAGGAAAGTCAGAACCATACTCCGCGATCAATTCCACCGTTTCGCGCGGCAAAAACATCTGTATCGGCAGTGTGGCATGATTGCTACTCATGAAAGCTCCTGAATTCCCCGCACAGCAAAATCCAGCAATAGCTATGCCAACTTCCGCGATGGTGATCGCAACGCAGCAGGGGTAGTTTAGTAAAGAGCCGTGAAGTCTAAGCCGCCCGCATCAAAATGCGTAGACCAACCCTGTTTTGTAGCTGATGTCTGTCGACTTGATCGTAGCCGGCGGACGGGAGTCATGCGCCACCGCCAGTGAAAGGCGCAGATCCAACCCGTCGCTCAACGTCACACTAAGCGCCGCATCGTCCAACAACCGAAAATCGGCGGTCTGCTTCCAAGCCGGTTGATAGTAAACGGTATTCTGCAGGCGTACATGCGCGTTGATGGCGTAGTGCAGAGCCAGATAAACATTACCTCGCCAGAGGCGGGTGGCCGGAGCACTACTCCCCCGCAAGCTCTCGCGTTCGTAGAAGGAGCCGAGGCCGATGTGCGCCTGCCAGCCCTCCGTCTGAGTGGACCAGCGCAGCCCTCCCCCAAGCAGGGTACGCAGCTTCAGGCGGGCAAATTCATTCTGCTGCGCTTGTGCAAATGCTTCCAGGTCCCAGATCTCATTCACTGCATAGCGGTGGCGAAAATGAGCAAAGGCATTATTGGTATCGCGTACACCGCGACTTTTGCCATAGGCGTAACTGCCAACCAGCATCTCGGTGTGGGCGCCATGCCGCCAGAGCAGGCGGCCACTTGCCTCGCCGTTTATTTTGGCACTGTTGCCGGCATTGCCGTTGATCGACAAGCCGAGCTTGCCGGCCAGACCTTCCTCGTTGATGGAGAGATCGAGATCCTCGGCATTGATGATCGCCAACGCCTGTGCCGGCGCAAAAAATAGAAACAGAAAAATTAGAAGAGGCATTGCCGAAGGCTAACGGGAGCCGCAGGCATTGGCCAAGAGGCATTGGCAGATGCGGGTAAGCGCAGCGGCCAACCATCATGGATCTGCACGCACGTAGCGCCATCGGCATTTAGACTCTATCATTGTTGACTGAATGCATACCTATGAATGGCAGGAGCCAGTATGACAATCGGAACACCACCTGCGCATGCAGGAGCAGACGCTACAAGGCAACCTGCTTGCGGAACATTTGATATGGATCTGCATGAGGGTGAGATACTCTATGCGCAACTACTGCCGGCAGAGGGATCGCCCGGCAGGATGGCCCTGTATCAAAATAACATCCGCGCCCTGCCGCTACCGCCTGCACTTTGGCATGCTTTTCAGCGCGCCTGCCGCGAGGATGCATCCAGCCAGCAGCTGGGCAAGATCATCAAGGATGACCCTGTACTGTCTGCCGCCATATTGCGTTCCGCCAATTCGGCAGGTCTGGGCGCGCTCATACCGATCAATGATGTCGGCAGAGCTATTTCACGCCTGGGTCACTCCATGGTGCGCGGTGTTGTCGCCAGCCACTCGTTTGCATCCGGTAACGCAAACCCCTGCAAGATCTACGATATTCAGATGCTGTGGAAGCACGGCATGGCTGTATCGGCACTGGCTGAAATCATCGCCGCCCATATCCCCGGTTGCAACCCGGATGAAGCGGGCACATTGGGCCTGTTTCATGATATCGGCAGTATGGGTTTTAACCTGATCAATGAATTCGCACAGCCTGCCGAGCTGGATCCAGCCAGAGGACATCTGGTTTATGAATTTTCCCGCTTTGGCTGCACCCATATCGACATGGGCCTGCTGCTGGCGCGCCACTGGCAATTGCCGGAAAAAATAACCCGCGGCATCAGCTATCACCACCACCCGGGTTATGCCGAAGCCGAATCCATTCCTGCCGATATAAGAGCGGAGGTACTGGCCGTTTTTCTTGCCGATATGCTGGCCATTCGGCTGGGTTGCGCAGCCGGCAATCCGGGCGGCATTCTGCCGCATGCCAGTTTTGCAGCCATGCTGCCAGATACAACCCTGCAGGAGATCGCCAACAGCAAGAAGGTCCGCGCCGAGATGGCTGCGGTTCAGGCTATCGAATTCTGACAGCTGTTTAACAGATCAGCAGAAGGCATTAGCTACGCGTGTTGATGATCCGCCAGACGCGCTGCCAGCATCGCCTCCAGTGTAAGCTGATCAGCGGTAAAACTGCGGATGCCCTCGGCAAGCTTTTCGGTGGCCATGGCATCTTCATTGAGCTGCCAGCGGAATGTCGGCTCAGATAGCGGTGCTTCCCGCTCACAACTCTCGCCCTGATCACAAAGCCTGCGCTGCAGCAGTTCTGTCGAGCCGTCCAGCTGCTGCATCAGCGCCGGACTGATCGTCAAGCGGTCGCAACCGGCCAGCTCCACTATCTCTCCGATATTGCGAAAGCTTGCTCCCATCACTTCGGTGCGATAACCATGGCTCTTGTAATAGCGATAGATCTGCTGCACTGAGAGCACCCCCGGATCGACCGTGGCCGCATAATCCTCTCCGCTTCTGGCCTTGTGCCAGTCCATAATACGACCGACAAAGGGCGAGACAAGAAAGACGCCGGCATCGGCAGCAACACGCGCCTGCGTCAGGCAGAACATCAGTGTCAGGTTGCAGTTAATACCATCGCGCTGCAGCTGCTCTGCCGCACGTATCCCCTCCCAGGTTGATGCGATCTTGATCAGAATACGCTCCGTAGCGATACCGTGTGCGGCATAGAGTTCGATCAATCTGTGCACGCGGGCCACGGTTGCCCCGCTATCGAAAGAGAGTCGTGAATCCACCTCGGTAGAGATGCGTCCGGGGATAATGCCCAGCACCTCGCGCCCGATCATCACCGCCAGCAGATCGCCGGCATGCTCGATAATGCGCAAATCCCCGCCCCCCTGAGCGGAGGCCAGAGCTACCGCCTCATCGATAAAATGGGCATATTCGGGCTGACTGACTGCCTTGAGCAGCAGTGAGGGGTTGGTTGTCGCATCGATCGGTCGCCACTGGCGAATGGCCTCGATATCGCCGGTGTCTGCAACCACCGTAGTCATCTGCCGTAACTGTTCGAGTCCGCTTTTCATGTCAAACCTCCTTCCTGCAATACATCCGGATCTACCTTGAATCCTTCGCCTCTTCTGCCCGCATGACAACAGGGCTTCGTCAATGGCAGGTAAACAACGTAGCCTGCCGCACATGCCCGTCACACAACATACCATCCTGCTGACCACACTGAATGCGCGTTATGCCCATAGCGCTATCGGACTGCGCTATCTCTTTGCCAATATGCGCGAGATGCAGCAGCAATGCGCCATTCGTGAGTTCACTATCAATGACAACATACAGGATATAGCCGAACAGTTGCTTCACAGCAAACCCGCCATCATCGGCATCGGTGTTTATATCTGGAATGCCATCGAGTGTGCTGAACTGGTACAGGTGATCAAGCAGGTCGCACCCGACACCCTCGTCGTTCTGGGCGGGCCGGAAGTCAGTTATACCCCGATGCGGCTGAACTTCGATGCTGCCGACTACATTGTGCAGGGTGAGGGCGACACTGCATTTTATCATCTGGTCAGGGCGCTACTGGCCAAACTGCCACCAGCAGAGCGGATTATTCAGGCGGTCATGGCTGATCTGGATAGCATTGAGCTGCCGTATGAATATTATACCGATGCGGATGTCGCCAATCGCTATATCTATGTGGAAGCATCACGCGGCTGCCCCTTCCTGTGTGAGTTCTGCCTCTCTTCGATCGACAAAAAAGTACGCAACATCGATACGGACAAGCTGCTGATCGCACTGGACAAGCTCTATCAGCGTGGTGTGCGCAGCTTCAAGTTCATTGACCGCACATTTAACCTCAATGTGAAGATTGCCTCACAACTGCTCGACTTTTTTCTGGCCAGACAGCCCTGCTTTGTCCATTTCGAGGTAATCCCCGACCATTTCCCCGATGCCCTGAAAGAGCGTATCGCCCGCTTCCCTGCAGCCGCCCTGCAACTGGAGATTGGTATCCAGACCCTGAACACCGAGGTGGCCGATCGCATCCATCGCAACCTGAAGCTGGCAAAAATCGAAGAGAACATCGCTTTTCTGGAAAATGAAACATCGGCGCATATGCATCTGGATCTGATTGTCGGCCTGCCCGGCGAAACACTGGCCAGCTTCGGGGAGAACCTGAACCGTCTGTGTGCCATGGCCAACTCGGAAATCCAGATCGGCATTCTGAAAAAACTCTCGGGTACCAGCCTGCACCGCCACGATGCCAGCTTCGGCATGGTCTATGCGGACAAGCCACCATATGATATCCTGAAAAATGACCTGCTGAGCTTTGCCGATATTCAGCAGATGAAGCGCTTCTCGCGCTTCTGGAATCTCTATTATAACAGCGGCAACTTCAAACAGAGCATCGGTCTGCTCTGGCCGGATGGTGATGTCTACGAGCAGTTCCAACAGTTCTCGATCTGGGTATATCAACAGACACAGAGCACCTGGCAGATATCGCTTGACCGGCTGGCATCCCTGCTGTTCGACTACCTGTGCAGCAGACAGGGCCATAATCGGGAGCTGGTCGCAGCGCTGTTGATCGATGATATTATGAAGCCTAAAGGTCGGAAGATGCCACCATGCCTCCAACCCTTTGCCCAACAGCAGACAGCCCCCCGCCAGCTATCCGGCAGCGGGCATAACAAACGTCAGCTCAGGCATGCTTCTGTTGAGCCTGACACCCCGTAACCGGGTCACACTTTCGACCACTGCGCCCGGCGATGCCATCGCACGGGCCGAATCTCACCTCACAAATTCTGAATAATTCTGCTATAAACAGTGGCAACTGAATATGCATGCTCAAAGAGCTGCTTATCCTTCCTCTATTATTCAGTAATACATCTGGAAGGAGTAGATCACGGAGCTTCCCAATGACACAGATATGCCCGCGCTGTAAAAGCAGGGAAAAACAGAGAGTGCACCGCTTATGGTGGATGCGCTTGCTACCCTTCTGCAAACGTTACCGCTGTCTGGCATGCAACGATCACTACCTGATATTTTTTGATAGACCCGGATCGTGATGTCCCCACCATAGGGCACAATATCGCTTGCTTATCATCTTGCCCAGGAGTACACTAAACCCAGTTTCACTGGCGTTGTGGCTTACAAGTCGGGGCCGATGTCATCTGAACGGGAGTCTCTCTATTCTGGCTGTGTGAATCCCTTTGTGGGATACCTGATGCCAGAATGCGACGCCCACCTTGTCATAAAGGGTTCAGTACTTGTAGGCCATAACGCCAGTGAAATTACGACGATGTTCAAGAAGGCCTGCCAACCTCCCCTCCCCGGCAGGCCTTTTGCATGCACGCCAGATACACCGGCTCTCTGATGCTCATCCATACTTATGCACACCAGTACAATCCGGATATTGACCGGCGCGGCACCAACGTGTCGGATTGAGCCTACGGGAGATAACATGACCTACAGTGCACAAACTGATTTTCATCACGATCAACAACCTGCTATCGGCATCCTGCTGACCAATCTGGGCACGCCCGATGCCCCGACGAAAACAGCAGTGCGTGCCTATTTAAAAGAGTTCCTGTCCGACCCGCGTGTGGTTGAGCAACCACGCTGGCTCTGGTGGCTGATACTCAATGGCGTCATTCTTAACATTCGGCCCGCCAAATCCGCAGCATCCTACCGCAGCGTCTGGAGCGAGGAAGGCTCTCCGCTGCTGGCGATCGGCAATCGCCAGCGTGATAAGCTGGAACGGGCGCTACAGCGTCTGTCGGGCTCGGAGGCTGGCGACTCTCCCATACATATCGAGCTGGCCATGCGTTACGGCAACCCCTCCATCCCGGCCGGTCTTGAGGCCTTGCGGGCAAAAAACTGCCGCAAGCTGATTGTGCTGCCCCTCTATCCCCAATATTCAGCCACCACCAGCGGCTCCACATTTGATGCCATCGCCGATGTATTCAGAAGCTGGCGGCGTATTCCGGCCGTTAGCTTTATCGATGCCTATCACGATGATCCGGCCTATATCGATGCACTGGCTGCCAGCGTACGCGCTTACTGGCAGCAGCACGGCAAGCCGGAGCGCTTGCTGATGAGTTTCCACGGCATTCCGGAGCGTTATTTCAAGGCCGGTGACCCATACCCCTGCCACTGCCGGAAAACCGCCCGCCTGCTGCGCGAAAGTCTCGGCCTGAGTGAAGAAGAGGCACAGATCAGCTTCCAGTCCCGCTTTGGCCGCGAGCCATGGATGCAGCCCTATACCGATGCCACACTGAAACAGTGGGCCTCAGATGGCGTGGCCTCGGTCGATGTCGTCTGCCCGGGATTTTCTGCCGATTGTCTGGAGACACTGGAGGAGGTCGCCATCGAAAATCGCGACTACTTCCTCAATGCCGGCGGCTCCCAATACCGTTACATCCCGGCACTGAATGACAGCGATGCCCATATCGATGCGCTGGCGCAGCTGCTGATGACCGAGATCACAAAGCGTTGATCTACCATCTTCGCAAAGCTCTCGTCACCACCTGGCGCGCGCAGTAAAAGATAGTCAGAAACTGTATAAGCCGCTCATGCCGCCGGCAGCGTTCACGGTCAAATAGAGCGCCTGCCGCCTGCTGCAATGAAAACGGTTTTTGCCTGAACTTGTTCGGCTCCGGAGCCCTGAGTAGCGTGCGCCAAGCTTTGATCGCAAATCGGGCTATCAACACCTGCAAGGAGGGTAGCTGATGTCTCCCGTTGTCATGGCCATTGTTGTTTTAAGCCTGTATCTCCTGTTTTACCGTTTTTATGCCAAGAATATATTGGCACGGAAAATCTTTGACCTGAACGACTCGGTCGCAACACCGGCCCATACCCTGCGTGACGATGTCGATTATGTGCCTACCAATAAATATGTGCTGTTCGGTCACCACTTTGCCTCTATTGCCGGTCTGGCGCCAATGCTCGGCCCGGCTATTGCCGTTATCTGGGGCTGGGTACCGGCCCTCTGCTGGGTGGTTTTCGGTACGCTTCTGGTCGGTGCCGTGCATGACTTCTCTGCACTGGTACTGTCGATCCGGCACAAGGGACAGAGCATGGGCACCATCGCCCGCGATGTGATCAGCCCGCGCACCCGCTTGCTGTTCCTGCTGGTAATTTTCTTTCTGGTAGCGCTGGCCATGGGTGTATTTGTACTGGTTATTTCCGGCCTGTTTGCCGCACCTGATGCGGCCAACATTCCTGCCACCGCGCATCCGGAAGCAGTCTTCCCCACCTATGCGCTGATGCTGATCGCCATGGTTATCGGTTTTCTGGTGCATAAAAAGAATATGCCGTTATGGCCGATGATCGGCCTCGGTTTTGTGCTGATGCTGGTTACCACCGCCATCGGCCTGAATATGCCTGTCACCGGTTTCACCGCCGGCGACTGGACATGGTCACTGCTGATTTACGCCTTTATCGCCAGCGTGCTGCCGGTGTGGCTGCTGCTGCAACCGCGTGATTTTCTCAATTCGCTACTGCTTTATCTGGCACTGTTCGCGATGCTAGCCGGATTTTTCATCCTATCGCCCGACTGGGCGGCACCGGCCATCAATCCGAATCCGGTCGGTGCGCCACCAATGCTGCCGTTTCTGTTTATTGTCATCGCCTGCGGTGCGGTATCCGGCTTTCACGGCCTGGTTGCATCCGGCACCACCTCCAAGCAACTGGACCGGGAAAGCGATGCACCCTTTGTCGGCTATCTCGGCATGATCGGTGAATCACTGCTGGCTCTCCTCGCTGTTCTGGCCACCACGGCCGGCGCCTTCTCATCGCGCGCTGACTGGGAAAGCTTTTACGGCTCATGGGACAAGGCTGTAGGGCTGCATCAGAAGCTGGGTATCTTCATTCAGGGCAATGCCAACTTTATTCACCAGCTGGGCATACCGCTGGATTATGCTGCTGCTTTTATCTCCGTGGTTGTTGTCGGTTTCGCCATGACCAGTGTCGATACCGGAGCACGCCTGTTGCGCTTCAATCTCGAGGAGATTGGCCACACGCTCGGCATCAAGGCGCTGGGCAACCGTTACCTGGCCACATCGCTGGCCGTAGGCGCTATCGGCTTCTTCGCCTTTTTTCAGGTGGATGGCAAACCTGCCGGCCTGTTTTTATGGACGCTGTTCGGCACCACCAATCAGGTGCTGGCCGGCCTGACCCTGCTAACTGTCACCATCTATCTCTACCGTAAAAAGAAACCGATACTCTACACGCTACTGCCGATGCTGCTGGTGCTCGGTGCCACTATCTCGGGCATGATCATGGGCATCATGAAGGCCGTCGGCAAAGAGCAGTGGGCGGTTGCCTCCGTCGGCGCAGTCATCTTCCTGCTCGCCTTCTGGGTGCTGGTTGAAGCACTGCTTGTCGTGCGTCAGATCAAACAGGACCGGTCTGAAGCCACCCCCTGATTGTTTATCACGCATTTCCGGGATGATTTGGTAGCGGGCCTCGTTAGCAGCTTCGGGGACCCGCCAGGGAGCAAGCGGCGCTGTTCCGCCGCGCAGTAGGCCTCTTTCTTGATTCAACGACCATGTGCATATCACCCTTCGGACGGCCTTCGGCACGTCCAAACCAGCTGTCCTGCTGCCTTGTGGGCATGCAAGAAAGGACATTAAAATATATACAGTGGTGGTGGGCAGCCCTGCTACGAGGGATCAAGGCCCGCACATAGAACCCACCCTTAACATTTCATGCAGAAAGCCCCCGAAAAGCCTTGAAAATACGGGTAGAGGCTTACTTGTTTTAAGAACATCAAAAGCACCTTTTCGCAGCGTGTTATGGTGAAAAGGTGAGCTTCTTATTCTGGCGCTTCACGAAGTTGTGTGGGCAGCACAAGTCGAACCTGCCTGATTGGGTGCCGGATACAGGTCCAAAGCACCCAAGTGAAAGTAGATCGCATTGCGAAACCGTTCTCTGTTGCGAAAGCCATTA
>Ga0210043_1002496_pt1 | contig 12066 bp, 10 predicted proteins | sample CryGeymet201501t_FD_183990 | JGI IMG/M metagenome (GOLD analysis project Ga0210043, IMG submission 183990) | Groundwater microbial communities from Crystal Geyser aquifers in Utah, USA - Crystal Geyser metaG 2015-01t (SPAdes) (version 2) | ecosystem: Environmental > Aquatic > Deep subsurface >... | reverse complement strand
TGGGTTCGTACCTACTTATTACTACCTCGTCTGCCGGTTGCCCTTGCGGGCCCCCTTGACTTGCATGCCTTATCCACGCCGCCAGCGTTCATCCTGAGCTAGGATCAAACTCTTATTGTAAAGCTCGTGATAATCTCGAAAGATTTTCACAAACCGAACGGGACAAAATAGATCACGGTATGTAACCTACTTTGTCCTGGGATTCTCCGTGCTAGCGGAGACTCCACAATCCTATACTGAGCATCGTCGAACTGAATCTGAACGATCGATGCTATCCAACATAACTCAAATTGTCGTATTGCTTGCACATACAGATACATGTCTTGCACGAGGTTTGACCCTCGTGACCAGATTGTATTACTGAATGTTCTCAACCTGTACAGACTACTTCTGCACAGGATTGATTATTTCTTTGTCAAAGGTCTTGGCCCTATTTTCGAGACCTAGAGAAATGAAAAAGATGCTTTTGGGCACCTCCTATATCTCAACTAAGCTGTAAATGAGGGTAATGGCTATTATACGCATCAGTTGAGCCCCGTCAAGCATTTTCCGTCCTTCCATACGATTCCTCGTATCACTATTTTAAAACCTGATTAAACGGCTCTATTTATAGCTTCTGTGGACTACTAAATACTATATGACAACCTTACTTATACGAGTGTCTTGAACAACATGGAAATGAAGATGCTTAATACTGGTTGTATTACCAAATTTAACAAAAAAACCGCCGTTTTTTATCTTGCGATTCTTCATATATTTATTAACTAGCTCAAAAAGATCTCTCCATTCATTTTTCCTTAGATCTTCAATCCTACATACATGACGCTTTGCAATAAAAAGTAAATGATGTTTATTTTTTGTGTAAGGAAACATATTTTCAGTTACAAGCCAATTCCTTTCCCTAAATATAGGTTTTTTGTGATTTAGTTTTATGTTCTTGATACAAAAAGGACAATAACAACCTTCTAATATATTTTTAAGAGACGAAGAATACTTCCTCCGTGCTACTCGTATTGACTTCGGATCAATAAAAATTTCCTTATCCATTGTTTTTTAAAATATATCCATGTTTTCGCCTGAAAATGTATTGAGGATACGCTCACGTTCGGTCAGTATATATTTCGCAGCCGACTCGACAAAAGCTCCCTCTTCGAGGAGATAGTTTTGACTCACATCAGCCCAATTTGCTAGATGACTGTCGTACTCATTTTTCTGTGCGGACCAGAAAGAAACTTTTGCAGTATACTCCTTGAGCTTTGCCTCATTCTCCACTTGTATACCTTTTATAATACTCTGCTGATAATCAGTGAGAGCAGATACGGTGAGATTTTCATTTATGAGAAATGTACGGAGGTTGTATGACTGATCTTTCAGCACATCTGATGCTTTATGTAATGCATCCGCGACTGAAACCAGCTTTGCGAGATAAAGTCGAGTGATGTGACCATCGACATCTTTGCCTAGCTTGGTATTGAAATCGTCAAAAGAGTTTTTGCCTGTAGCAATAGCAATACCAAAATCTATAGCCTGACTACCTTTGACATTGTTGTACATACCGAGCAGTGCTCCACCGACCAGCCTCTCTTCCCTCGTCTGTTTCTTGTTTTTAAAGAGTTGCATACCGAGTATGAGTTTTGGTATTCGTGATTTGAACACATCAGCAGTCACGGTATATTTGAGACAAGTTTTTCCTTCCTCTAAAACCTTGCATGATGAATTGTGTGCTACACCGACAAATCCTCCCGCATCGTTCACCATAGCACCGCCTGTATCAAATGGTTTCTTGTCAGTATTTATTTCGATGGAAGCATCACTCTTTTTTGTTACCACACCAGAAACTGTGCCATATCCGATAGTGACGCTCCCTACCGGCATACTAAAGACATAAGCTTTTTGACCCACAGATAGTCCAACGTCATAGTTTGGTTTTACATAAGGATAGGTAGTAGATTTTGTCATCTTTACTACCGCTACATCTGAAGATTCATCGACACCAACCACGGTCGCATCGTATTTTTTACCTGAGAGAAATACAGTCACATCATCCAGTATTCTATCGATACTCACACCAGTATTTGGCTTGAGTACGACGTGTGCATTAGTCACGACGTATCCACGAGAATCAATGACTACTCCAGAAGCTGAACCGACCAATGTCTCTACGAGCACTATAGCTGGTTTTACTTTTTCACTCACCGTATCCTCAGAGAGACCACTAGATACAGGAGATGACGGTGCTACTGGTACGACTTTTTTTATGACAGATGCGATGATAGCTTGTTTCTGTAGAGAAACACGGGCTTCTTCTAGCTTTGCCTCGAGCTCAGCGATACGACGATAGAGATCGTCTGTAGTTGGTAATGCAAATGTTTCTTCGGTCGTAGATGCTATTTTTTCCACCTCTTCAGATACAGTATCATTCTGATGAAACACTTTCCATGTCAGAGGATTCCACCATGAGGCGGAGACGAGTGTCGGTACGAGGATGAGTCCAAATACGAGGAGAAAGGTCACTTTCTTCATGTTCTACAGACTACTCCTAGAGAGAAGATAAAACAAGATGTGTTAATACAAACAAAAAAACCGAGGGTGCGCCCTCGGTTTTTTTGTTTACTTATTTCTCTTATCTTGCCATTTCTGCCAGGTGACGAGGAGTGGTGAGCCGATAAATATAGATGAATATGTACCAGCGATAATACCGATGAGGAGGGTGAGTGAAAAATGTCGTGTCGCCTCAGGGCCGAAAGTGTAAAGTACAGCGATAGCGATGAGGGTGGTGAGTGAAGTGTTTATCGAACGAACAAATGTCTGATTGATTGATTCACCAACGATGGTGTCAAACTGTTTCTTCTCGTGATACTCAGTATTGCGACGAAGATTTTCACGTACACGGTCAAAGACGACGATGGTGTCGTGTATCGAGAAACCGAGTACTACGAGGAGTGCTGTAACAAACAATGTGTCGATTTCAAATCCTGCATAATGTCCGAGTACTGCAAAAACTCCTGTCGGTATGAGTACATCATGACCGAGCGCTACTATAGCGATGAGACCATATTTCCATGATGATACAGGACGAGAAACTTTTCGGAATGCAAATGTAATGAATAAAATAATAGCGAGAAGTACAAGAGAGATAGACATCCATGATTTCTCTATCGCTTCCTTACCGAGTACTGGACCGATAGAATTGAAACGTTTTTCTGTGAGAGATACTTTGCCATTATCTGAAAGTGCGGTCATTACTACCCCATGTATCTCTGGTGAAAGCTCGTCTGTACGAATGATATAACCACTGTCTCCTGTCTCGCGCACTGAATAGCTACCCAAAGGTAGACCTGAGAGTGCAGTATTGACTGCTTCCACAGTAGGACGTTCTACGTATTCTACTTCGATGATAGAACCCCCTTTAAAATCAATACCAGGTGAGAGTCCCCAGAGAGAGAGCACTACTATAGAAGCTACGACTAGAAGCGCTGAGAAAGAATAGAAGAATTTTCTGTTTCGTACGATAAACATGGTATTTAATTAATTAAGAAACCCTGAATTGAATAGAAACTTTGATATCTTGCCCTCGCCCCTAGCACCGACCGCTAGTAGGAGTGTTCGAGACGCGGTGATAGCTGAGAACATAGACGAAAGTACACCGAGAAGAAATACGAGAGCAAAACCCTTTACTATCGGTGTCGAAGCAAAGTAGTAGAGAATGACTGCGGTAATGATAGAAGAAGAGTTTGAATCACGAATAGAGAGCCATGCACGATGGAATCCTTCCTTGATTGCTTCCGGTAATTCCATACCTCGTTTCAATTCTTCTTTCATTCTCTCGAAAATTAGAATGTTGGCGTCGACAGCCATACCGATAGAGAGAATAAATCCTGCTATACCAGCCGAAGTGAGTGTGACGGGTATGAGTTTGAATAATGCGAGGTTGATAGCGGTATATATAACGAGAGCAATGACTGATATGAGACCAGGTATCCTATACCAGAGCACAAGGAATAGTCCGACTATGATAAATGCCCATAGACCAGCATAGAGTGATGCATCGAGCGCGCCTTGACCGAGAGAAGCGCCGATAGTCTGCGTAGACATGAGAGTAATCGGGAGTGGTAGTGCACCAAAATTTAGATCACGTACCAATGTACGAGCCTCCTCTACAGTAAAATCACCTGTGATTTGTGCATTACCAGAAGTAATTTCCTGCTGTACTACTGGTGTCGAAATTGGTTCACCATCTAAAAATATTGCTACTATTTTTCCAACATTTTCCTTTGTGATTTTTCCGAAAAGTTTTGCTCCTTCATCATTGAATTGTATAGCTACATATGGTTCAAAGGTGGTTTGATTAAATTCTAATTGAGCATGCTTGAGATAACGACCGGTGAGTTCTGCTGGTGCAAAAATATCATCGTATGTAGAGTTTTTCTTTTGCTCTTCAGACATCGTATCCACTCCTGATTTTACGAGACGAAATTCTAGTGTCGGTGTCTTACCGATGAGGTTGACTGCTTCTTGTATATCAGTCACCCCAGGCAACTCGACAATAAGTCTGTGTTCTTTGTTACCGACAGTTCCACCCTCTTCTATCTGGACTAGAGGTTCAGATACACCAAAGATATTTACACGACGTTCTACAACTTCAGAAAGTGAAGCCATTGCACCCGCAATTTCTGCCTCAGGTAATTCTGAAGTATCTGCCTCATAGACCAAATGTGTTCCACCAGATAAGTCAAGACCAAGCTTGTACGGAAAACGTGACGTCTCATCCGTACGGTTGTAACTAAAATAAGCGATAGAACCGGCTAATATGAGGAGAATAAGGGCTGAAATGCGTTTCTTGAACATTACGGTAAATGGTTATATAGGGCCTTATCCTAGCTTTTATTTTGTGATTTGTGAAGCTTTTTTTTTATGCCATTCCACCTGACGCCTAAGACCTTCTTCTGGTGAAACTGTAGGATTGTAACCGATTATCTTTCTCGCCTTATCGATTTTAGCCATTGTCTCGAGCTGATCACCTGCACGACTAGGTACTTTTTGCATCAAAATCTTTTTGCCAGTGATTTTCTCAACAATAGCGAGACCTTCCCCTGTGGTGATGGTCATATCATTACCGATATTAAATATTTCACCTTTCACCTGCTCTACTTTATCGAGGACTAAAAGACATGCTTTGACCACATCACCTACATATGTATAACTTCGTCTATGTTTTTCTGAACCATCATAAAGAGTAAAAGGTTTGTCATGTAAAATATTCTCAATAACTTTTGAATATAGTTTCTCTGGTCGCTCTCGCTCACCATATACAGAAAAAAGTCTGAGTACTGTGACTGGCAAACCCTTCTCTCTAGCATATGAGAGTGCCAACTGTTCTCCAGCAAGCTTTGTTACACCATAAAATGAAGTTGGTTTTGGTATAGATGTCTCATCAGAATCCGCATGAGCGCCGTATATAGATGAAGTGGAGATATGTACCAATAATTTTAATGAGGGGTGTTTTGATACCGCTTCGAGAAGTTTTTGTGTCGCAACAATATTATTTTTTAAATAATCTTCAAATGGTGTAGATGAAGATATCCCAGGCTGAGCAGCAAAATGATATAAAACCTCTACCCCTTCAAGTTCTTTTGATATATCATCTGTCGCTAAGTCTTTGCGAACGACAGTAATACCAGCGCTTTCCAAATCATCTACATTCGCTTCTTTTATCTCTGTAGCATAATAATCAGTTATCGCATCAATACCCATGACATCATGAGATGCTTTTTTCAATGCCTCCGCGACATGTGAACCAATGGCTCCAGCTATACCTGTGACAATTATCTTCATCTTTCTACTATTTTATAAATTTCATATATTCACCCTCTTTTTTTACAAAAGCATCTTTCGAAGAAAGGCTATATTTAAAGCCATATATTCGAGTGATCTTAGAACCATCGACGGCGATAGGATATGAATATGATTTCCAGCCACCACGAGATGTCGGTACTTTACCTCGTGATATATGCCACATTACAAAGAATACAAATCTTATGAGATACGGATGTATACGTACTGGTTTCTTTCCTACTGCCATAGCCATATCTGGACCACGCACCACGTCTCCTGGAGGACATATATTAAACACTTCATATCCAGCACCTTTCGCTTCACTAAAAGCCAACATTTCTACTATCGAAACGACGTCATCTTCGTGGATAAATTGTCTACACCATTTTTCTGTCACCGGCACAAAAGAAACCATGGCTGAAATCAATCGATGTATAAATGTTTCCTTGAGTTGACCAGAGAGTGCTGCCTGTAAACCAAATCTTATTCTCATATAACGCCCTCTCGGACCAGTAACTGCTGCAGGTCTGACGATGGAAACTAGGGGCATAGTACCACCTGATTGTTTAGCAAAATTAAATCTCTCAAGAAGTTTCTCTTCGACAATACGTTTCTCTTCAGCATAGAGATAGTCTGTCTTTCGAAAAGGTTCGTCTTCGGTAAAACGATGCTCTATCGTATTGTCTGGAAATGCACCATAAGATGCTACGGTAGAAAAATGTACAAAACGCTTTACACTTGGCGTTGAAAAGACAAAATCAAAAACTTTTTCTGAACCAGTCACATTCCAAAGCCATTGAATATCTTTCTTGCCGTACATCTCTCGTATCTGCCATGCAGTATGTATGACAATGGTCGGTGAAAGTTTTTTTACTTCTTCCTGCCAATTATCAGAAGTGTTTTTCTCAATCCAAACCAAATTGTCTATATCTGTAAGGAGTTCTGGTTTTGGCTCTTTATCGAGTCCTACGATGAGTGCCACGTCTTCACGCATAGCAAATTTCCTGACGAGCATAGTCCCCACATACCCAGCCGCACCGGTTATAAGTACATTGTGTTTCATAGATTATTTACCCGCACGAGAAAGAAGTGTCGCAATAGTTTGGAGTGCGATCTTGAGGTCGATGAGAAGTGAACGGTGTTTAATATAATAGAAATCATACGCTAGTCTTAGTTTTGTCTCTTCAAGTGACTGAGGTGGTACTTTTTGTCTAGTCTGAGCCCAACCAGAAAGTCCTGGTTTGATGATATTACGCACAGTATAATACGGAATTTCCTTTGAAAGTTTCATACCGAGATCATAGATATCAGGTCTTGGCCCAACAAGAGACAAATCCCCTTTCACTACTGAATAAAGCTGAGGTAATTCATCAATACGAGATTTTCTTAAAAAGGAACCAACTCGAGTAATACGATTATCGTTTTCTACCACCCAAACACCCTTATCGGATGTTTTCATCGTACGGAACTTTGGTATACGGATGATTTTGTTGTCCTTACCTACCCTCTCTTGAATAATAAATATTGGACCACCATCGTCCATTTTGATAGCAATATAAACAAACGGGTACAAAACAAGTGAGATAATCGCGAGTGGAAGAGCGATAACGATATCCATCACACGTTTTGTCGCATCATAAACATATTTTGGATATGCTGAAATATTTTCTAGAAACCAACTATGTGAAAGTAGTGATAGTGCGACACGATCAAAAACATATTCGTATACTTTGTGCATATCGACGAAACGAATTCGTGAGAACAAGAGATTATAGAGCTGGGGCAATATCGCCTGTACTTTTTCATTATCTAGATCTATGACCACCATAGATACATCGTCTTGATATATTTTAGAGACTACATCTGCCTGAAAATCAGATGACTCTAAGTTTTCAGTATCGACTGATGAAACAAAACTCATTTTGTAGTGAGGATTTCCATTGACCTCCTTCTTGAGCTCATCCATCTCGACACCCGAACCAATGAGGATTGCGTCTTCTTTTTTCTCCGGAACTATCATGCGATAGATAAACAGTCTCCATGTAACAACAAGCATGAGAGATATTATGAGATAGAGAAAAAGATTCGTTCTAGGTGTAATACCAACGATTGGAACAAAATAGAAAAAAAGTGCTGCAATAATAATGTTTACAAGTTGTGCTTGTACTAGTATTTGAGGCAAGGCACTTCTCAATATGACCGCATGTCTCTCGTAGAGACCTGCTATAAAATAGATCGCTACCCAGATAATAAAGAGGTATGAAAAAGAAGGGATATGGTCAGTAAATGTCGGAGTGTTTGGCATCCCAGCGTAGCGCAAATAGACCGTTAACCAGAGGGCCAATACAAAAGCCACGAGGTCGCCCACAAGTAGTAGAAAAGGTGTTTTTCGGGAGAGTACTGACATATCAATATGTACAATGATACACGAAAGCAATTCGGTTACAAGCTCGAAAAGAAGCCATATTTTAGCCTTTTACGGTATAATAAGAAGCGATTTTCATGACTACAGAATCCCCTAAAAAGAAGGTCCTCATAGTTATTACTAAATCAAATTTTGGTGGTGCCCAACGATATGTCTTTGATATCGCCAAAAACCTCAAAAATCGATTTGATGTCACAGTCGCCTGCGGTGGTAGTGGACTACTCGTAGAAAAACTCAAATCAGAGAACATCCAGACCATGGTCATACCGTTTCTAGCGAGAGATGTGAACATATTCAAAGATATATTCGCTTTTTTCCATCTCTTCAGATTATTTAGATCTCAGAAACCAGATATTATCCATCTCAATAGTTCTAAAATTGGCGGACTTGGTGCTCTGGCCGGGACACTGGCTCGTGTGCCACGTATCGTATTTACTGCTCATGGCTGGGCCTGGAATGAAGACAGGGGTATCCTCTCAAAAACCATCATCAGATTTGCCTACTTTATAGTATGCGCATTCTCTGATCGAATCATAGCGGTATCAAAAGCTATATACGAACAAGGTCTCTCACTCCCCTACGCAAAAGACAAAATGACGATAATACACAATGGTGTGGAAAATATTGAAATCCTCGACAAGAGCCTTACTAAAAACATGCTTCCAGAAAAATCTCTCTCGGCTGGTTTTATAGTAGGTACCGTGGCTGAACTACATCCAATCAAAGGTCTTACTTATGCAATACAGGCATTTGCTGAACTCAAAGAACTTGATATCGCCTATGTCATATGGGCAGAAGGAGATGAACGAAAAAAGCTTGAAGTTTTGATAGAGAAACTAAACCTCAAGGATCGAGTATATATGCCGGGTAACATACCAGACGCAGCTCTATTTATGAAAGCATTCGACTGTTTCCTATTACCATCACTATCAGAAGCACTTGGTTATGTTGTACTAGAAGCAGGTAGAGCAGAAATACCTGTCATAGCTACATCTGTCGGTGGTGTACCAGAAATAATCGAGGATATGCAATCAGGCATACTCGTTCATCCAAAAAATACAAAAGAAATCGTACGAGCAATTACTTTTATGTTTGAAAATAAAGAAAAGAGAGAGTTAATGGCAAAAAACTTGCATGCATCTGTTATAGAAAAATTCTCAATAGAATCAATGATAGAAAAGACACGGAGTGTTTACGAGGGTTAAATACCTAAAAACTCTTTACCTGCCTCATCTTTATGAAGTGGTCGTTCATATCGTCTCATCGAAGCCAATATACCGAGAGCAAAAAAAGAAGTAATAAGATGAGAACCTCCGTATGAAACAAATGGTAGATTGATACCGGTCACCGGCAATAAACCCATGTTCATACCCGTATTTATAACAAAATGACTCATAAAAAGTATAGCCAATCCGAGGGCGTATAGTATTTCAAAATTACTTGCCCCATTTCTAGCTGTACTAAGTATGCGCCACATAAGAACACTAAAAATACTCATCATAAATAATACTCCAACAAATCCCCACTCCTCTGCAAATGCAGCAAACACAAAATCGGTTTCGTATTCTGGGAGAAATTTAAGTTTTGACTGTGTTCCATACCCAATACCCTTGCCCAATATTTCACCAGACCCTACTGCGATAGTCGACTGATAGGCATTGTATCCACTACCACGTATATCTGCGAGAGGATGAAGGAAATTTAACACACGTGCTTTTTGATAATCTTTGAAACCATATCCCCAGAGGACTCCAAAAGCCACAGCACCAAGTAATATGAGAGCGAGTATGTGTTTCTTCGATATACCCGACACGAGTGTCATACCGAGCCATACAAAAGCAATAATAATCGCTCCTCCAAAGTCTGGTTGTAATGCCACAAGTATAAATAATATAAATGCATAAATTCCAGAAACGATTATATGCCTGATGTTTGCTATCTCAATATGTCGTCTAGAAAAATATTTAGCGAGAATGAGAACTAAAAGTAATTTAGCAATATCAGTCGGTTGAAATGAAAATAATCCAAAATCTATCCAACTTTTTGCCCCCTTTACTGAGCTAGCGAGAATGAGAAGTGATCCAAGAAGTGCGGTGAGTAGTGCAAAAAGAGTGATGAGTACATTGGTTCGACGCAGGAATGACCAATCAAAAAAAGAAGCGCTAAAAAAAGCACCCAATGCAATGAAAAACCATATGACCTGTCTATCAAAATAAGAATTGTCGTCCGTAAATGAATTCATGGTCACTAATCCAAATAGCACGAGAAGTGATGCGGAAACGACCAGTATCCAATCTATATGGAGTTTTGATACCCGTCTTGTGAGAGAGGTAATGAAAAATGGCATGATTAACGAATACTGCCTGAAAAAATTAGTTCAGTTTTAACCACATGAGAGGCAACCGCTTCTGGCCAAGTAAAGTAGAGTATCTGTGATTCAGATGGTGCGATAGATTCTATACGAGTCTTTGAGAAAGCCACACGATTACCCTCTTTGTCGTAAAGTACTATGAAAGCATCAATTCCTGATATTTTTGTACTAACATATTCATTTTTTATCTTTGCTTCTGCTCGTGTACCAGCACCATCCGGTATGACATCTATAGAGATTGTTTTTAGACTCGTATACGGACGAGCTGGTACCCAATCTATAGCTGAGGTAAACTCCAGCGTCGCTCTGGTAGGTATACGTTGCCCTGTTTGTATACCACCTTCAAATAAGGCAAACTTACTTCCTGGAGGAATAGAACCTCGACCTTTTTTCTCTGCCACGAGTATTCCTTGTGCATCATAAAGTTTTATCGAGTATAAAACATTTTCTGCTCCGACTGATTGGTTTGGATTCTCCCCATAAGCCATAGCATTGTATACTCCCGGTACGACACGTGATGAGTATGTCCAAAGTACACGAGGTTCAGAAAAATCTGCTGAGCAGAGTCGATTACATGGACCACCACAATCAATACCACGCTCACTCTGATTCTGTTTGCCGTCCGTACAAGTCGCTGGTTTATAAACAGTAAAAAATACCGGTACCCCTGCGAAGAGTATGATAGCTACGATAAAGAGAGTAAAATATCCAAATTTTCTTTTTCCTGACCAAGACATATATAGAGAAGTATAAAGGAGAACAGACAAAGTAGAAAGGAAAAGAAAAACCCCACTTACGTGGGGTTTTTCGTGTCGAACTCTCTGTACTGGCGTGAGCATATGGGTTGGACCCATATGCGCAAGACTCATCCAGCTCGAATCTTTGGGAGCGGATGAGTGGACAGCACCTGTAAGGCAGACCTACTTTCGCGAAAGTAGGTAGTCCAAACACATAGTTCAATTAAAAAACACCAGTATTACCTGGTGTTTTTTAATGTCGAACTCTCTGTTCCGGCGACTACCTACTTTCGCCCCGAAGGGACTATCATCGGCACTACGGCGTTTAACTTCTCTGTTCGGAATGGAAAAAGGTGGTTCCACCGCGTCAAATCACCAGAACAGAGAGTTCGACTGCTACTTTTACTATCACAAAAAGGTAAAGAAAAAATGGCAATCAAAGCCTGTTATCTCTCGATAACAGTGATTCCTAAATTTCCTAATAAGATCGGGCAATTAGTACATCTCGGCTCAACGCATTACTGCGCGTACACCTAATGCCTATCAACCTAGTAGTCTCCTAGGGCCCTCGAACGATTCCTAATCTTGGGGTTGGTTTCCCGCTTAGATGCTTTCAGCGGTTATCCATTCCGGACATAGCTACTCTGCGTTGCACCTGGCGGTACAGCAGATAGACCAGCGGTCCGTTCAACTCGGTC
>Ga0210043_1002482_pt1 | contig 12132 bp, 16 predicted proteins | sample CryGeymet201501t_FD_183990 | JGI IMG/M metagenome (GOLD analysis project Ga0210043, IMG submission 183990) | Groundwater microbial communities from Crystal Geyser aquifers in Utah, USA - Crystal Geyser metaG 2015-01t (SPAdes) (version 2) | ecosystem: Environmental > Aquatic > Deep subsurface >... | reverse complement strand
TTTGCGGGGATCCTGACATTCCTTGCACCCTGCACCTTACCACTCGTACCGGCATACCTCGGCTTCATCAGTGGCGTTGATCAGGATGCACTCAAAAATCCGGAAACTGCCAGAGCGGCGCGCCGTAAAATTTTCTTTAACGGCCTCGCATTCATTGTCGGCTTTTCTTTAGTGTTCATCGCATTCGGTGTTCTTGCTGGTATCGCCGGGCAGGCGCTTGCACCATACCGCATCTGGATGGCTCGTATCGGCGGTATTTTGGTAATACTCTTCGGACTTTTTATGCTGGGATTTTTTAAACTCCCATTTTTTCAAAGCGACAAACGAATACCGATTCCTAAATGGCTGACGCTCGGCCGGCCATCATCCTCTCTTTTTATCGGTGGCACATTTGCGCTGGGCTGGACTCCCTGCGTGGGACCGATTCTGGGATCTGTTCTCCTCTTGGCCGGAACATCTGCAACTGCGGTACAAGGCGGATTTCTCCTCGCTGTTTTTTCTCTCGGACTCGCCATTCCGTTTCTTATTATCGCACTCCTATTTTCTCGAGCCACAAGATATATCGATTCCATTTCTAAATATCTGAAATGGGTCTCCATTATTGGCGGAATATTCCTCATACTTCTCGGCCTCCTACTTGTAACCGACAACTTCGGACTTACGATTCAGTATGGCTATGAATTGCTTGATTTCATTAACTACGATCGGCTGTTGGATTTTTTATAGTCGCTTAACTTTTGATTTATTAAGCAAATCGTTCCAAGGGTTCAAATTTGGCCTTACGGCTCGGTCATGGCGCAGAACGGGTCAAACGTCGATTCTCGGCACAAAGCTCGTCACAAGGGCACACACGTGGCAACAATCGGGGCGTTTAATTGGGAGCCGATGTGGTCTGGAATGATCCCAGTTTTTCTGATAAAATTACGGTTGTAAAAGGCAGGTTCTATGTGTTTAAGCATAAAGCGTTGAAAAGTCCGGAATTATGCCTGCCTCCAGGAGGACGATCGTTAAAAGGTCTTTAATCTCTCGGATATTTCGGAGAATTCCGTTCCAATTCAATTCCTTTATGGGCACAAGATAGAAAAATTTTCACTGCTGAAGATTTTTCGATACTTGTGCTGGCCGGAGCGATGTCGAGCCAGCAGGCGAGACCGCGAGGCGGGGTCGAGAAATCCGCCGCGGCGGATATTCGTGACCACAAGGACGAAGTGAGTTTTTGCTCCCGAGGAGTGCTGGATATCACCTCGTCCAAGAATTGAAAACTTAATAATTAAAACCAACGTCTGAGCGGGGAATCCCGCTCAGACGTTGGTTGATGTGTGCGCGCTGAGGGATTCGAACCCCCGACACCTGCAGTGTAAATGCAGTGCTCTAACCAACTGAGCTAAGCGCGCAAGGTAGATTTAAATAATAACAACATTTAGATTTTTTTCAATCTTTTTAATCTGTGGCTTAAAAGCCACTCTATTTGTTACAATAAAAAAATGAAAGAAATAAAGTGCAAGATAACAGGGGAGGTACAAGGTGTTTTTATGCGTGATTATGTATATAACACTGCTTTAACGATGGAAATTGTGGGAACCGTAGAAAATAGGGGGGATGGAAGTGTTGAAATTTTTGCTCAAGGGTATGAGAATAAGTTAAATGACTTTTTGAATGCTATAAAGGTCGGATCACCGGAAGCTAAGGTTCAAAATGTGGAAGTAGAGTGGAGGGAGGCGTATGAAATATTGGAAGATTTTAAAGTGTTGTAGTTTTTAAAATATAGAATATGAAGTTAAATATAATATACGAAGATAATGATGTGATTGTGGTGGACAAGCCCGCTGGTTTGGTAGTACATAGTGATGGGCGTACGGATGAAATTACTCTTGCTGATCTTGCTCTTGAAATGTACCCAGAACTTCTTGATGTTGGTGATGCTCCTATCAAACTAACAGCTAACAACTTGAAACTAAAAGCTATTACGCGTCCCGGTATCGTACATCGGCTCGACCGAGATACGAGTGGTGTGATGGTGCTCGCACGCACACAAAAGGCATTTTTGCACATCAAAAAGCAATTTCAAGAACATACGGTAGAAAAGGAATATCGTGCATTTGTATATGGAAAAATAAAAAATGATGAGGGTGTGGTTGACCGACCGATTGGGAGAAGCCCGAGTGATTTTAGGAAATGGTCGGCAACGAGAGGCGCGCGAGGGGAGTTGCGCGAAGCGGTTACCGAATACAAAGTTTTGGAGCGTGGCACGGAGGCGACGTATCTTGCTGTTTTTCCAAAAACCGGACGCACGCATCAGATCCGCGTGCATCTCAAGGCGATCAATTATCCGGTTGTTTGTGATAAATTATACGCTCCCCAAAATGAGTGCATTCTCGGGTTTTCTCGCCACGCACTCCACGCGCACAAAATCACCCTTGCTCTCCCAAGTGGCGAGCGCAAAACCTTTGAAGCACCATTCCCGCAGGATTTTACGCAAGCCCTTGACATACTAAACCGAGTATGATATACTCTATATCAGAACAGGGTTGAGCGGAAAAGCGTTTAACCATTGACTGTTCATAACAAAAACAAAAAAGAAAGGAACCCGTATGCCTACGGAACCCTCAACGATTAGGAAGAGTACGCATGATCTCGCTATGCTGTTTGCGAGTCAAATTGTAGCGGCACAACTACCCGAAGAAGTAGAGGAGTACTTCCTTCGAGAAAAAAAAGAAGGAGTCCCTGCTATCCGTAGGGCTCTCACCTTACCCGGTACAATCCCGCCACCGGCATTTACCGCCGAACAGCCGGGATTCAAAATTGACGACACGGATTTGCCCGAGTGGATAGGTAACATGGAGAAATTCAGTGCGAAATTCCTCGACCATTCGGTCAATCTTCGGAAATCTTTTCCGATCCCTGATCGCTTGCCGTGGCAAAAAGTTTTGCCCATATTTGATCCTTGCCTCACCAATCGTCAAATGGTGGACAATGCCCTCAAGTCGCAGGGTTTGGGTGTCTGCGAATCTACGGATGTGGACAAGTTCACCGGTGCGGGCGCGGAAGAGCCAAAGCTCTATCTTATCGAGCGCACTGTGGAGCCAATGTCTGCTCGCAGTCTGCCTCCGAAATACGCAAAGCTGTATTTCGAAGGGCGGATGACTCGACCGATAGATCTTCGTCGATACGGAATCGGCTTCGGTCTTTATCACGACATCACGGGTGAGTACTTGGATCCGCGAACCGTTACTTTGTTTCCGGAAAACATTTACTCGCCCTACGGCTTGGTCGCGTACGGCTCCTGGTGTCCGGACTACCGCAAGGTGGACTTCCACCGGCACGATGTCGTTTACGGGGATGCCGTCTTCGGTTTCCGCGAGGCAATCGTCCTCTCTCTTATACTTTAAAACTTTTTCCCTTACTTTTTACATTGGGAATCGGTTTTAAGTATTCAATGGCATGCACAAGTTGCATGTCATTTTCTTTTTCTTAATACTATAAAGTGGCTGTGAAATCGGTCCAGATGTGGGAATCTGTCAGGATAGCGATTTGCCATTATTCAGAAATTGCTTGCTTTCTTTTATACTATGACGCGGTGTGCCGCGGAATGCATAACCCAGAGTGTCGTGAAAACGATACTCGGTGATTCGGACGAAAGAAAGCAAATACGGATCGCCCGACGGCAAGGTCGCGAACGGCAACTGGAATCCGGACAACCGCAAGGTGGACTTCAACCGGAACGATGCCGTTTACGAGAATGCCGACTACGGTTTCCGCGAGGAAATTTCTCGCAAAGGAGCATCAAGCTCCTTTTTGCGTATAGGTAATCCAACCGTTTATTTGTTTAGATATTTCAATAAGCTGTTCTGACAGATAGAGATATGTTTTTTCTTTTATAACACCTAACTCGTGTTCCGTGCGGATTAAATTTTTTAACACCTCTGCTTTTAGACGCAATGCTTCGAGTATTGCAATCTTGGTTTGTTTGATTCGGCGTAATTGACAAAATAGCTATTATGGCTATAATGGACAATATATGGGAAATACAAACACAACATTTAGCGCGAAAGAAGCAAAAAATAATTTTGGTCGGCTTTTGGATGATGCTCGGGAAAGTCCTGTCTCCATAGAAAAACACGGACGAAGGGTTGCTGTGGTTGTTTCTTCCAAAGATTATGATGAGTTTGAAAAAATCCGCGATGCATACTGGGGAGAAGCGGCAAAACGGGCGAGAAGCAAAGGATATTTGGGTCTGAAAAAAAGTAACAATTTTCTATCCGGTATATTGGATGCTTCAAATTAACCTCTCCAAACAATCAGGAAAGTTTTTGGAAAAACTTCCTGCAAAACAGAAGCGGCAGATAGCAGAGAAGATTTTTTTGCTTGCCAATAATCCGATTGCTAACGACAGCAAAAAATTGCACGGATTCGAGGAATATTTAAGATCGGATGTTGGAGAGTGCAGGATTGTGTATAGATTTTCTCAGTCTATATTATATGTAGATATTGTTGGGAAAAGGAATGATGGGGAGGTGTATCGTAAACTGAAGAGGAGAAGGTAGGATATACTCGAATTATTAAAAGTAATTGTTAGCTCTTAGCTAGTCTAGAGCCTAGATTTTTTCCAAAAATTTTTATCAACTTTCAGGTTTAATTATTAAGGGCTTGCTGACTAAAAACTTGAAATTGTTAGCGGTGTGGCCGAGTCGACCTACTCCGTGCCAGACGGCTTAGGACTTGGCTTACGTCAGCCAGCCTTATTATCTAGGCAGGGAATCGAAAACACCATTTATTTTAATTGAAATATACTTATGAGTAAGCAAATAAAAACAATTATAGGATTCTCTTTGTGTGGATTCTTTTTGAATTTTTTCTGGGAGACGTGGCATGGTATTTATCTCTATCAAGAGCACGGAATCTCTTCAATAAAAGAATATGTGAGCATGATTGGGTATGTTTCCTCGGTAGATGCATTTTTGCTACTTGTTATCTTTGTAGTTGGCATGTTGATTTGGAAGAACTTTTTTTGGTTTCAGAATATGAATCAGCAAAAATATTGGTATATCGTAGTATTTGCGATGGTGATTGCCGTTGCTATAGAAATAAAAGGAGTATATATGTTACATCAATGGTCATATAACGAATTAATGCCTATAGTATTTGGAATAGGAATAAGTCCTTTACTACAACTTGCAGTGACAGGACTGCTATCAGTTTGGCTTATCCAAAAAATATATATAGAGTAAACAAAATATTATTATCCACCATTTACTTTTTATGTATTGACGGAGTCACGCCATAAAGGCTTCGCTTCAACTAAATAAAAGCGCTATAATTAATAGCGTGCATGTAGTATGTGTTCTCTATACTACATACCGTATACTATATATTACATTACTATATACTCTCTCATGTTTTTCTTTTGGATTATCGTATTTTGTATCTCTCTTGCCGTGCTTGTAAAAGCTGCGGACTTTCTCGTGGCAAGCGCACGTGTGATGGGTTTGGCTTTAGGACTTTCATCATTTATTGTTGGTGTTCTTATTGTAGGAATGGGCACTTCGCTTCCTGAATTGATTGCTGCTCTTGCTGGTGTTATCCAAGGGATACCTGAGATTGTCGTTGCGAATGCTGTAGGTTCAAACGTGACTAATATATTTCTTATTGTAGGAATATCTACACTTGCTGGGCGATTACTGACAGTGGCAAAAGATTTAATTGATTTAGATTTACCGCTACTCTTTAGCGGTACGGCACTTTTCTTTGTTACGGTGAGTGACGGTGTTATCGTATTTTCTGAAGCAGTGATATTAATTATCGGTTATGTTATTTATGTTTTATATACGCTCTATCATAAAGAAGGGGAAGATATACACGATGGTGTCTGGCCAAATATTCGTCCAAAAATAAAAACACAAGACATTGTACGTTTTCTTGTGGGCATTATCGGTTTGATAGTGGGAGCACGATACCTTGTCAATTCTGTAGTTATGATTTCAGATTTATTACAGATTGGTACAAGTGTGATTACACTTACTGCTGTAGCACTCGGCACCTCTCTTCCTGAGTTGATTGTATCTGCGCGCGCTGCATATAAAGGACACTCTGAGGTAGCACTCGGAAATATATTTGGATCAAACATGTTTAATATACTTGTAGTTACTGGTGTGCCAGGACTCTTTACTATTTTACCTGTGGATACAGCGACGGTACGTATTGGTATACCATTCCTTATTCTTGCCACGGTACTCTTTGTTATTTCAGGAATATCAAAACGAATTTATATGTGGGAAGGAGCATTTTACATATTGCTTTATATTCTTTTCCTTTCAAAACTTTTTGCTTGGTTTTAAAAGTATGTATGTGTAATATTGTCAATTTAATGCTTTAAATAGGGTTATATTAAGATTAATCTCTTCTTTTCAATATTTAAATAAGATAAGTATTAAGTATGTAAGCTCACGAGAGTTTTTTTATATACAATTATAAGTACGTTATTTTATCATAGTAATAAAAATTCTTTTTGTATTTCGGGCAAAGCAAAATTAGTCAAAATTGCTTCTGATTTCGCACCTGCTTCTTGGCGAAAAAACAGTGCACGCCAGCGCGCCAGAAATTCTGAATTCCCTTGCAATCCCGCCAAAAAATCCTTGGTCGACGCTTTGCGCCGCCCACTCCTTATTTCTTTCAAAACCTTTTAGTTCGTTTCTGGTGCGCGATGAGGGACTCGAACCCCCGACCCTTCGAGTGTAAATCGAACGCTCTAGCCAACTGAGCTAATCGCGCAATAGAATATTTATACACTAATTACAGTAGGTTTTCAATATAGGGATATATAAACCTTTAAATTGTATTCCATATACGCTATGCTTTACTTGTGAAAGTCAAAGAGAAAGAAGAGGCGAGATTGCTTCGTCTTCAAGGTATGTCTATTAATCAGATAATAGAAAAGACTGGTTTTTCTAAAGCCAGTGTGAGTGTATGGTAAGGGATATTGTTTTAACTAAGAAACAGAAAAGTAAAATCGTCAAGACGAGGGAGAAGTGTAGATTCAATTGAATGGCGGAGAATTAGTCGTCTCCGTAATACTCAAAAGAAATGGCAATTAGTAATGGAAGGAGCTGGAAAGGTTTTTTCAAACATCTCCAAGGAACAGCTTAAATTAATCGGAATCATCTTGTATTGGGGGGAAGGATCAAAAGCAAAGACTGGTACCGTGTCTTTGGCAAATAGTGATACTGCTATTATAAAGGTAATGATGAAGTTTTTGAAAGAAGTGTGTGGTGTGCTAGATTAAAAATTTAGAGGTCATATTCATACATTTGATTATGCTAATGTGGTAAAAACAGAGCGGTATTGGTTAACAATCACAGGTATTCCTAGAAAACATTTTTATAAGACGTATATTAAAAAAAGCATTGCAAGTTTGAATAAAAGGCGCACCTTTCCTTTTGGAACTTTTGATATTTATGTTAATGATAGTAAGTTGTATTGGAAGATAATGGGGTGGATAAAAAGGACTAAAGAGTTATTAATCTGATGTATGAAAGAAATAAAGTGTAGAATAGAAGGACAGGTGCAAGACGTATGTATGCGTGATTATGTCTCACATCTCGCGCAAAAACTTGGCGTCGCTGGCACGGTAGAGAACATGGCCGACGGTAGTGTGGAGGTATTTGCACAAGGACACACCAATACACTGCTTGAATTTGTTCGTGGGCTTGAGGTGGGCAGTGAACACGCAGATGTGAAGAAAGTTATTGTAGAACATCGAGAGATACATGATACCTTGTATCGATTTTCAATACTCTAATTATCTATGAATATAGAAGTCCTTTATGAAGATGATACACTCGTGGTTATTAATAAACCAGCTGGTTTAATCGTGCATAGTGATGGACGAACAAAAGAGAAAACACTCGTTGATTGGATTGTTGGTATATATCCGGAAATGCAATGTGTTGGGGAGGTGATGCATCGTGATGGAATTGCTATTGTACGGCCAGGTATTGTGCATCGGCTTGATCGAGATACGAGTGGAGTACTCGTGCTTGCTCGTAGTGCAGAATCTTTTTTCCATCTTAAGGAGGCATTTCAATCAAGACAAATAAAAAAAGAGTATAGAGCTTTTGTGTACGGTGTTATAAAAGAAGAGAAGGGGACAATAGACCGTCCTATTGGAAAGAGCGCGAGTGATTTTCGTGCATGGTCTGCACAACGTGGCGCACGAGGAATACTTCGCGATGCTGTGACAAATTATTCGGTGTTGTTGCGTGGGCGTGCCACTTCGTATCTTGCTCTTTTTCCAGAGACGGGGCGTACACATCAGATTCGGGTACACATGAAAGCGGTGCACCATCCAGTGGTATGTGATGCTCTCTATGCACCGAAGCGAGAGTGCCTTTTGGATTTCGGTAGACAGGCTTTGCATGCGTATAAGATTACTCTCACGCTTCTTAGTGGCGAGCAAAAAACCTTTGAGGCGCCACTTCCAGAGGATTTTACAAACGGTATTGATACAATGAAGTAAGAATCAGTGCTTATATAAGGACAGTAAATGAGACATGGGTATTGTTGCTCTTTCGTATAAGCTGTGTTAGAGTGGGTATTCATAAACATATGACAGACGCAATCATTACATCCCCTGTACCAATGGAAGCACGCAAGGCGCTTGATATTCGCCCTGGTGATACGGTCCGTGTGTGGCAAAAAATTCGAGAAAAAGAAAAGATTCGACTTCAGGCATTTGAAGGCTTGGTACTTAGTACAAAGCATGGGCACGAAGCAGGTGCTACATTTACCGTACGTACTATTACGAGTGGTGTTGGTGTTGAAAAGATTTTTCCACTCTACGCTCCAATGATTGATCATATTGAAGTACTTCGTCGTGCAAAGGTACGTCGTTCAAAACTATACTTTATTCGTGAGAAGGCCGCGAAAGCAATTCGCCGACAAATGCGTAATATGCGTCTCATGGGACTTTCAAGTGCAGATATTGCATCCAAGCAAGAAGCTGAAGAAAAACAAAACACTCCTGAAGAGAGTCCAGCAGAAGAAGTCCAGACAGAGGAAGCTCCACAGGACACAGAATCAACAGAAGAAAAAACAGAAACAACAACAGAAACTGAAGGTGAAAAGAAAGAGTAGCAATACTCTTTTTTTCTTGAATCAATTCAGTATTTAAGGCATAATGCACTTTATTGCGCAGGTGGCGAAACTGGTAGACGCGCTACCTTGAGGGGGTAGTGGGAGCAATCTCGTGGAGGTTCAAATCCTCTCCTGCGCACAAGCAAACGAGTAGAAGCGAGTTTGTGTAGTGGTGCAGAGCATAGCACCTGACCTACTCTGTGCCGAACGGCTTAGGACGTGCTGTGCGTGAGAGGCTTTATCCTTGTATATGGCGACTATGGTGTAACGGTTAACACGGAGGTTTGTGGAACCTCAAATTCGGGTTCGATTCCCGATAGTCGCCCCGATTCAAGAGGTTTATAAAAAATAAATATTTTCTTGTTATACTTTCTATATGAGAAATGTAACACTTTGTTTTCTTGTTCGAGATGGTGAGATTTGTCTCGCTATGAAAAAGCGTGGTTTTGGTAAAGGTAAATGGAATGGTGTTGGTGGCAAACAGGAAGAAGGTGAATTGATTACCACAACTGCATTACGTGAATTGGCAGAAGAGATAGGTGTTGAGACAGAAGAAAGACACCTTATGAAAGTGGGAGATATTTCGTTTCATTTCCTTGACAATAAAGAGTTTAATCAACGAATGCATATTTATTTTGTCACCTCATGGAAGGGTGAGCCTTCTGAGTCAGATGAAATGAAGCCTGCATGGTATACGCATGAGACAATTCCATATCATGACATGTGGGTAGATGATCCGGTGTGGTTACCAAAAGTACTTGCGGGGAAGAAGGTAAAGGGAGCGTGTTATTTTAACCATGACGGGAGTGACATTGAGAAGTTTGATTTAGAAGAATGGTAAATATGTATGTTTAATCACGTAAAATATATTTATAAAAGGCTTGAAAAGCATGTCAGTAGTGTGGCTTTTTTGGTTGGTTTTGTTCTTGATAATCTTACGCTACGACGTATTGATTTTCTTTTAGAGAACATCGCAATATCCGCGTATATTATTTCAGCAATGTTTGGTATTTTTTGTATGCATATGTTAAGTGAGCGTAATGCGTTATTTCGTGTGCTCAAACACTATATGCCATTAGTCACCCAGTTTGCTTTCGGAGGTCTCTTCAGTGCTTTCTTTGTGTTTTATTCTCGGAGTGCTGATCTCGGCTCTAGTTGGCCTTTTTTACTTATCTTAATCGCAGTCATGGTTGGTAATGAATTTTTTCATGAACGAAGTCGTAGTTTTATTTTTCAGACCGGGGTTTTGTTTTTAGGGATACTTTCATATGCTATTTTTCTCGTGCCTGTTATTGTCGGACGTATTGGCGATTCTATCTTTCTTGTGAGTGTTGTTATTAGTCTTTGTATTATGTTTTTGTGTGTACAGGGTGCACATTTTTTCGCGCCACTTTTCATGAAGAAAGAAAAGAAAAAAGTGTATGCGAGCACTGTGAGTATTGTTGCTGTTGTTAGTATGTTGTACTTCTTTCATATTATTCCACCAATTCCGTTGGCACTTAAAGAAGCCGGTGTGTATCACTCTGTGTCACGCACGAATACTGGATATGTTCTCAAAGAAGAAGTACAACAATGGTATACCTATGTGATTCCAGGGGAGACGATTCATATACAAAGAGGTGAGTCGCTGTCAGTGTGGAGCTCTGTATTTGCGCCAACCAAATTCACGACCAGTATTATTCATGAATGGCAATATTATGACGAAGAAGACGGTCGCTTTTATGTGCGAGCGCGCGTACCTTTTTCGATTGTCGGCGGACGAGATGGAGGATATAGAGGATTTTCAACAAAAACAAATATCACAACAGGGCGCTGGCGTGTACGTATTGAGACCTTACAAGGGCAACGTATCGGGGAAAAAGAGTTTGATGTAGAAATAGTTGACGCCATGCCTGAGATGAGGGAAATTGTGCGTTAATACAGTAACAGACAATTTAATCGATTTTTAGCAAGTGTTTTAGCTATGAAAAGCTGGTATACTTTCTTTATTACGATGTTAATCAGAAATTATTCATGAAGAATTTACTGTTTATTGTTGGGGTATTGATTTTGGTTGTGTGGGGTATTTCTGCACTTACAAATGGAGAATCAGAGATGGAAGAAGAGAATACGATGACGATGTTTCCTCTTACTGGTGATGAAGTGTTTGCTTTTGATGCAGATGCAAGTACATTTAATTGGCGTGGAGAAACTGTTGTTGGTAGTGCTGAAGTCGGCACTATTGCAATTACAGAGGGTTCACTTACACTTGCAAGTTCTACGATTAGCAAAGGGAGCTTTGCTATTGATATGACGAGCTTGTCATCAGAAGTAAAAGCACCTGAAAAACATTTAAAGAGTACAGACTTTTTTGATGTTGAGAAATATCCAACAGCTACATTTGTTATTACCTCTGTTGCTCACGCAGATATGATGACTGCGACGACATATGATGCAGATGACATGGATACAGAGATGGACGACAGCGTTGCCAACATGGGTGAAAATGGAGAGGATTCTGCACACATGTATGATGTGACTGGTGATTTAACAATTAAGGAGGTGGTACATCCAATTACATTTCCTGCAAAAATTTATCTTGATGAAGAGGGAAACCTTCATGCAGAGGCTTCATTCGGTGTTGATCGTACAAAATGGGGTATCAATTTCCGGTCAGGAGACTTCTTTGCTGGACTTGGTGATTCTGCAATTAAAAATGAATTTACTGTAGTTATTGATTTGTTGGCACATGCACCAATGATGACTGCGACGACATCTACATCAGACACTACACATAGTACGTCTACAGAGGATATTGTGAAGGGTACAACACAAAATTAACAAGAAAGGAAAAACAGATACGGCAGGACGTATCTGTTTTTTTGTGGGCAGAGTCGTGATACACTTATTCTAATATGAAATATATCAATACATTCTTCGGAATACTGTTTGCTTTAGTACTATTTTCTGCTCCTACACACGCTTCAGCAAGTATCTTTGCGTACGGGGAACAATATGTGCTCT
>Ga0210043_1002481_pt1 | contig 12135 bp, 12 predicted proteins | sample CryGeymet201501t_FD_183990 | JGI IMG/M metagenome (GOLD analysis project Ga0210043, IMG submission 183990) | Groundwater microbial communities from Crystal Geyser aquifers in Utah, USA - Crystal Geyser metaG 2015-01t (SPAdes) (version 2) | ecosystem: Environmental > Aquatic > Deep subsurface >... | reverse complement strand
ACTTTAGATAAGCAAGCTCAGGGGCAACGCCAGGATAATCTAAACCAGAGGCGGCAGAATAACTCTCCTTGACATGACCATGTTTATCTTGAAGAGTAAGAGACCTGAAAGCGTGGATAATACCAATCTTTCCTTTTGAGAGAGACAATCCATGACGAGAGGTGTTGGCACCGAGGCCGGATGGCTCAACAGCGATAAGCTTGACAGAGAGATCAGTTATAAAAGGATAAAATAGGCCAAGAGCGTTGGATCCCCCACCAACACAGGCGACTAGATAATCAGGAAGAACTCCTTTAAGCTTTTTAAGTTGTTTTTTGGCCTCAATGCCAATTATTTTTTGGAAATTTCTGACAATTAAAGGGTAAGGATAAGGACCGAGAGCTGAACCTAGAAGATAATAGGCAGAGGTGTCTTTGGCATATGCCTCAAGAGCGGCGTCAACAGCATCCTTAAGAGTAGATTGACCGCTGGTAACAGGAATAACATTGGCGCCAAGAAGCTTCATGCGATAGACGTTCATCTTTTGATTTTCGATATCGCGGGCACCCATGTAGACATCACAGGCCATGGAAAAATAGGCAGCGAGGGTGGCAGTGGCAACGCCGTGTTGACCAGCACCAGTTTCGGCAATGAGTTTTGTTTTACCCATTTTTTTGGCTAGAAGCGCCTGGCCTAGAACATTATTGATCTTGTGGGCACCAGTGTGGTTCAAGTCTTCTCTTTTAAGATAAATCTGGGCACCACCACAATGAGAAGTAAGATTGGCGGCAAAATAGAGAGGAGAAGGACGGTTGGCATAAGAAACATATAGTGAAGCTAGTTCTTCTTTAAAGGAAGGACTCGAAGTGATTTTGAAATAATTATCTTCAAGGTCTTTAAGGACTAGTTCTAAATTGGGAGGCAAAAAACGACCGCCATAAGGACCATAAAAACCTTGAGCGTTAGGTAAAGAATATTTTTGTTTCATAATTGTATTTTTATATTTAAATAAGAAGGTAATAAAAAAGAGGGAGGGATTTAGCAGGAACGAAGAGGTTCGAACTCTTATCACAGGTTTTGGAGACGAGTATTTTTCCGATTAAACTACGTTCCTATATAAAAACTCCCGGGGTAACCGGGAGATTTGATATTTTATAGAAAAATAGTTTTATGCCGTAAAAACATCTCCCGATTGGGCTAGTTCGTTTCGCCACCAGAGAGATAATTTAAAAGATTGCATAGTTAGGATAATATAACACTTTCGTGAAAGCTGTCAATCTGATATAATTCCAAAGCTTTATTAGAGTTTTAACGAGGTAGCGAAAGCCAAGGCGTTTTAACTAAAAAACAAAATGACAAAACAAAATCCAAAATTGGAAGCATCCAAAAGAGAATTAACAGGTAGAAAGGTAAAAAGACTTAGAAATGAAGGCATCTTACCTGGAACCATGTATGGAAATAAAATGGAATCGATGACGATTCAAATGGACAGAAGAGAAGTTGAGAAACTTTTTGAAGAAGTAGGAGAATCTGGCTTAATTGACTTAGTTGTCGATGGTAAAGAGTATCCAATATTGCTAAGGAACCCACAATACAACATCTTAACTGAAGAAATGACCCATGTTGACTGCTACAAGGTTAACTTGAAGGTCAGAATTACAGCAGCAGTACCTGTGGAAATAATCGGAGAAGCTCCTGGTGTTAAAGCTGGTAACGTTTTAGTTGAGGTGAGTGATCAGGTCGAAATTGAAGCTCTACCTGCAGACTTACCTGAAAAACTTGAAATTGATATCAGTAGCCTAGTCGAAGCTGGTGACATGATCACAGCCGGTGATATTAAGCTTGATGAGAAAATGGAACTTAAATCAATTGCCGATCAGGTATTGGTTAAGATCGAAGCTCCAAGAGTAGCAACTGAAGAAGAACTAGCCGAGGAAGAAGCTGCAGCAGCAGTGGCACCTGGTGAAGTACCAGCTACCTCACAAAAGGAAGCTAGTGACGATGAAGAGGGTGAAGAAAAAGAAGATAAGTAAAATTGAAATTGAAATGAAGCCCTGGGGAAAACCCGGGGCTTTTTATTTTTTAAGAGCCTTGAAGTAGAGGGCGGAGATATCGTCGCGAATAGGGTCGGCATTATGAGCAGCTTCCAAAAAGCGGAGAGAAGAGGAAGAGTCACCTAGCCTAAGATAAAGCTGAGAAATGGCAAGATAGTCGTCTGGACTTTTAGTCTCTTGAGCAAGAAGGGTGTCTAATTTTCTGGAAATAGCATCTGGGTAATATAAGTCGAGGTAGATTTGAGTGTCGAGAGGATCAAGCAAGGGCAAGAGTTTGTCAGCTTTTTGATAGTCACCAGACTGAAGTAGGTGCGAGAAAAGAGTGAGGGTGGCAAAATAAGAACGACCCTTAGAAAGAGAAAGGGTGTCGAGGTAAAGGTAAAAGTTGGGATTAGGTCTTAAGAGAGAAAAGAAGAGATTGGTAAGGATAAGAAGGAGAAGAAGAAGAGGGATGGCAAATTTCTTGAGCCTAAAAAGCATAAATAATTTTAGCACGCAGTTGGAGTAATTTTGGGGATAATAGGATATAATTTGAATGTGAAAATCCTAAAGTTAGACAAGATGGCAATTAATGAGGCGGCTAAAACTATTAAGGCAGGAGGGATGGTAATTTACCCATCTGATACTGTCTATATTTTGGCGGTAGATCCTAAGAACCAGAAGGCAGTTGATAAACTACTTAGTTTTAAAAACAGATGGACTGGTAAGGCAATCTCGGTGGCAGTTGAAGATATGGAAATGGCGATGGAATATGTGGAACTGACAGAAAATGAAAAGAATTTATATAAGAATATTCTTCCAGGACCATTTACGGTGGTGAGTAGAGCAAGGGGAAAGATGGCAAAGGGAATAGAGGCTGAAGATATGAGCTTGGGAATTAGGATTCCAGACAACAATAATATTAAGAGACTGGTGGCTAAAGTCGGAGGACCAGTAACGGCAACATCAGCAAATCTTTCGGGAAGAAAGGCTAATTATTCAATAGAAAGCTTTTTAAGACCCTTATCGGAAAAGAAAAAGGAATTGATAGACCTAATTGTTGATGCAGGAAAGCTACCAAGAAATAAACCATCGACAGTAATTGATAGCAGAGAGGCGGAGATAAAGGTACTAAGAAGAGGAGATTTAGTAACAGGGAAAGAGAAAAGTTTTGTCTCAAAATCGGAGGAAGAAACGGCAAAAATTGCCAGATTTTTATTTAAGAAACTGATGAAGAGAAAGAGAAGAGGGGCGATGGTACTAGCACTGACAGGAGAATTAGGCTGTGGGAAAACAGTTTTTTCAAGAGAGATAGGTAGATGTTTGGGGGTAAAAGAAAAGATAACTAGTCCAAGCTTTTTTATCTATAACGAGTACAAAACTGAAAGTGAGTATAAGAAGTTTATCCACATGGACTTATATAAAATCGAAAAGGAATTTGAATTAAAGGAAATAGAATTCTGGGAGCTCTTCGAGGAAAGAAACTTCTTTTGTATAGAATGGCCGGAAAAAATGGGAGAAGAGAACTACAAGAAACTAAGCGAGAAAGTGGAATATATTGGAATTGAATTTAAGTACGTGAGCGAAAATGAGAGAGAGATCAGCTTTTTGAGTGAATAATTTAGTTTAACTTGAAGCTGGAAAGGAAGAGATCACATTCTTGGATAAGTTCGGGTTGGGCGTTGTGAACACACTGAATGGTGTATTTGGTGTCGGGAGTCTGGAAATCGACAATGGTCTGGGTGTTAATTTTATAGAGGAAGGTATCAAGACCAGAAACGCTTAGATCTGAAGTAAAGACCCTTTGGGGATGGGACCAGGACCAGTCGGTGCCAACGTGAAGAGCAATATTGCCATCTTTTCTGTAAAAAGTGTACCTAAGACCTGAAGCCTCTTTGTCTTGATAGACTTGGCGATCGGAAGAGTATTGGGCGGTAAAAAGAGCGGACTCGGGGGTAAAAGAAGAGAAGGCGGGAGTAGGAGTAGGAGCTTGAGTGAGACTGGGAAGAGCCTGAGTGGGAGATAAAGAAGTATCGAGTTCTGATGAAGGAGAGGCGTCATTTTGATTGTCAGGAGCAAGAGTAATAAGAGGAGTAGGAGTAGAGGTAGGGAGAGAAGGAAGTGGATCCATGTCTTTGGATTGGGGAAGAATAAAAAAGAGAAAGTAGATTCCTAAGGCTGAAAGGAGGAGAAAAAGAAAGGAAAGGGCGAGATACTTAGCCACAGAAGAAGAATGATTTAAACTTGGGTTATTTTGGGACATTAATTTATAATACAACAGTGAGCAAAATATTAGCAATAGAAACTAGTTGTGATGATACCTGTGCAGCCATCATGGATGGTGATAGAGTGATAGCTAATGTCATCTCGTCTCAAATTGACTTACACGCAAAATGGGGAGGAGTGGTACCGGATATTGCCAAGAGGGCTCATACAGAAAGAATAGGTGGAGTAGTAGCAGAGGCCTTTAAGAAAAGTGGATTACTCAAGGGAAGAAAATTATCTAAAAAAAGTGAAGAAGAAGTCATTGAGATGGGGATGAAGGAAATTGATATAATCGCGGTTTCTCAGGGACCAGGTTTAGCAATTGCCTTAGGAGTGGGTATAAACAAGGCCAAGGAATGGGCAAAAAACTACCGTAAGAAAATGATCGCGGTCAACCATATCGAGGGACATATACTTTCAAACTGGACAAAGAATAGAGAAGGGAAACCAGAAAGAGATATTAAGCTTCCAGGCCTGGTACTAACGGTATCGGGGGGACACAGTAAGCTAGTGTTGATTAAAAAGATAGGAGAATATAAGGTGATCGGAGAAACATTGGATGATGCAGCAGGAGAAGCTTTGGATAAGGCAGCTAAATTAATGGGTTTGGGTTATCCGGGAGGACCAGTAATAGAAAGGTTGGCGGAAAAAGGAAAGAAGGACTTTATCAAACTCCCCCACCCCCTAGAACATAAGGATACTTGTGATTATAGTTTTTCTGGCCTGAAGACCTCTTTTTATTACCAAATAAAGGATTGGCCAAAAGAGAAGATAAGCAAAAACTTGAATGATCTAAGTGCAACTTTCCAGGAAGCCGTTTTTGAGAGCCTGATAATTAAATTTAAAAAGGCAATAAAAGAGAACAAGGTTAAAAGTCTACTGGCTTGTGGCGGAGTGATGGCAAATTCGAGATTAAGAAGTAAGCTTAGAAGGATGGCAAAGGAATTTGAGCTGCCAATTTATATGCCGGAGATGAAATATCTAAACACGGATAATGCAGCGATGATTGGAACAGTAGCTTATTACAAGGCAAAGAGAAAAGAATTCGTAAAAGATATAGAGAGTCTGGACAGGGAAGCAAGGTTGGAGCTTTAAGGTTGTGGTCCACGTCGATAAACAGCAGCCCAAGGGGTGTAGGTGCTTTGGAAGGTCTGTTGATGTAAGGTTTCACCATCTCTGACAACCTTCCAATCGAAGGCAGTCTTAAGCCCAGGAACACGGTGCTCGACTTGAACGACTTTACCCGATTCAAGGGTAGGATCATCGATGTAGACATCTGGTGGAGCTGGAGCAGCACCCCACTGTCGGTAGTTGGTTATCTCTGCTTTTCGACCATCGGAAGTACCATAGATTTGGTAAGTTAATTTCTTATTGGTTTCATCATAGGTATTTTGAATAAGAAGGTGATGGCCAGTGTCATTAATGAAAGCAAGATCGGGCTTGGGAATAAAGACAGTGGCATCGTAACCGGGGGGCATATCTTCCTCATAGTAGGAAACACGGTAAGCATGATGTCTTCTTTCAGTGATGTCGAGTCCAGAATTTAACATAGCTCTAAAAAGAGTGGTTGAAACTTGGCAGATACCACCACCAACGTCAAGCTCAGTGCGCCCAGCTCTGATAATGTAGGCGTTTTTGTAACCGGCTTCGAGAGTGACTTCACCAAGAGACTCAATAAAGGAGAATTTTTCACCCGGAGCGACGAGAACACGGTTGACAATGGAGGCACCTTGTTTAACGTTGTGATTGCGGATGGCGGAAGAATGCTTGAAAGTAGAACTCCCCTCACCCAAGAGTTCTTTGATACCAAGATTGTTAACATCTTGAGTCCTGAGGGTAGGAGAAATGGAAACAAAGGGAATCTCAAAAGAGAGGGTGGCCTCACTTGAATCAAAGAGTTGATCAAGGTTGGTGGTAATAAGTTCGACAAGCTTAGTAGAATCAAGATCGCGACCATCTTTGGCAGGAGTGAACTCGGTAACTTGATTGTTTTCAAAAGTAAAGACAGCGTTAACAGGATCAAGTCTTAGAGAAGAAAGAAGATTATTGACGTATTCAGAGATCTTATCCATTTGGTAGCTTTGGTCAAAGTTTAGCCAAGAAACCAAGGTTGAGTCATCAATAACAACAGGATCGGTGTCGGGCAAGGTAAGAGTAAGACTTTTGTTAATCAACTTTTGAGCCTTTTTTTGGGTAGTTTCTAATTCTTCTTGACTGGGAAGAGCGCCATCAGGACTGGGTAGGATTTTTAGAGGGGTATCGACTTGATAGCGAGAGAGATGGGAGAGAATGGACTCGGAGATTAAGAGAGGATCATAGATGGAGCCAAGTTGACCCTGGGTGATTTGAACCTCTTTTTGGGAGGATTGGTTTTGAAGTGAGATTTCGGTGGGAATGAAGGGTTTACTGAACTGTTTTGAATAGTCAGCGGCATATTGGGCCAAAAGAGTGGGGTCGTAATCTAGTTCAAGAGAAAAGTCTTTTTGGGAGAAATAGTTGTCCAGATAAGGAGCAATACCTTTATTGAGATGTCGATAAAGAAGAGTGGAGGCGGTTTTCTGAGGGTTAATTTGGGCAGAAATGGAGGCAAGTAAAAGAGTGACTTCTGAGTCTTGGAACTGGAGGATGAGGCCTTGAGGAGTTGGATACTGCGAAGAAAGAGTGCTTTCGATCTGAGACCTGTCTTGGCGAGAAAAGTCTTGACCGAGAAGAAAGGTCTTGGGAGCGGTGCGGCGAAGATTAAAGATAAGGGGCTTAAAGACAAGAAGAAGGGGGAGGAGGAGAATCGGGACAAGAAGAAGATATTTTCTTTGTTTACTTTTAAAAATGTTTAAGATTTTTTGGGTCATTTTTGTCTATCCATAGCCTCGTTGGCAAGAGAGTCGGCAAGTTTATTGTATTCTCTCCTGATGTCATTAAAAGTGAGAGGAACTGTAATCTGAGAAATTAGGTTTTGAGCAGTAGCAAAGAAGGGTTTTAAATTGGGTGACTTAACTTTATAGAGACCTTGAAGTTGACGAATAATAAGCTGGGAGTCTGAAAAAAGGTGAACAGAATCGGGTTGATAAGTATTCAGATTTTGGGACAGCCAAGTCAGAGCAGCGATGATGCCAAGGTACTCGGCTTCATTGTTGGTTTTTATACCTAGAAATTGGGAATCTTTGTGAAGGAGTTTTTTATCTTGATCAAAAATAGCAAAACCGTAACCAGCAATACCAGGGTTGCCTCTAGCGCCACCGTCTGTATAAAGATGTAATTCCATAATCTATGATAACAATTTATTCGAAAAAACTAAGCGAATACATAAGAGCAATTCCAAGAATTAGAAAAAGAAGCTGAAAGAAAGACTGAGAAAATTTTGAATCATGACGGTGTAATTCAGGGATGAGATCGGAGGAGGCTAGGTAAATGAAGGCGCCGGCGGTAAGGGGGAGAATGTAATAGGAAAGATTTTGGACTGAGAAAGAAAAGAGGAAGAAGAGGAGGACACCTAGAATTGAGGCGAGGGCTGAAAGAGCATTTAAAAGAAAGGCTTTCTTAAGGGAGACGCGGTGATGAAGCAGAATGGCAAAGTCCCCTATCTCTTGAGGAATTTCGTGGAAGAGAATGGCAAGAGCAGTAGAAAAACCAAGATGGGGAGAGACGGAAAAAGAGGCGGCAATGAGAACGCCATCAAAAAAGTTGTGGAGAGAGTCGCCAATTTGGGAAAGAGGAACGACGTGAGAGGAAGGATTTTGGTGAGAGTCTTGGCAATCGGGGTTGTGGCAGTGTCTAAAACGGAGAACTTTTTCAAGAATGAAATAAAGAATGATGCCTAAAAGGACTAAAAGAGAGGCTTGGGATTCGGGCAGAGAGGCATAAGCTTCAGGGAGAAGATGGATGAAGGAATCTCCGAGAAGGTTACCAACAGCAAAGCTAACAAGCAGAAAGGTAAAAAAGGAAAGTTTTTTTAAGTGTTTAAAAATAAGAGAAAGGGAGGCGATGGAAATGAGGGAAACTAGGAAGGTGACAAGAATGGATAAAAATAATGGTGACATAGGTGTAATTTTAGCAAAATATACTAGAGCTAACCAGATAGATAAGTTTTTTGGTATTATTAAGTGATGAGTTTAGAAGATATCAAATCCCCCTTACCACCCAGAAAAGTATCGACAAGCGAGGATTCTTTGCCAGAAGCAAATGAAGGAAGGGGTGAGGTTATACTAAAGAAAAGCGAAAGTGTTCAGGCGGATAGTGGAGAAAGTTTGGGAAATAGTGAGGAAAGTAAGAACTTGGGTGTAGAGATAAGCGAAAAAAAGGAGCCTGAGAAGGTAGTCGTCAGTGAAGAAAAGAAAGAAAAGAAGGGTCCGGTAATCGATATTAAGAAAATATTAATAGTGTTGGGAGTATTATTGGTTTTGGGAATGGGAGCCTTTTTTATATTTGGAAAGAAAGATAAGCAAGAAGAGGTGGTACTAAACTACTGGGGTTTATGGGAAGATGAGGCGGTAATTAATGGAATAATCGCTAATTTTGAGAGAGAAAACCCAAAGATTAAGGTGGTTTACAAGAAAAACCAGAAAACTGATTACAGAACTAGATTAAAGGGAAGACTGGGTAAGGATCCAAATGGGGCTGAAGTACCAGACATCTTTAGGATACATTCAAGCTGGGTGCCAATGTTTGAAGGAGAGTTGGCAAGAGTGCCAAATAGCACAGTTAAAAAACTGGAAATGGAAAGCGACTTTCACGAGAACTACAAAAGAGAATTGACAATTAAGGGACAGTTTGTGGGAATACCATTAATGTACGATGGTTTGGCAATGTTCTACAACAAGGATTTGATTGATGCAGCACAAATAGAGATACCTAAATCATGGTGGGATTTAGAGAAGGCAGCAGTCAAGCTAACGGTGAGAGATGAAAATGACAATATTAAGGTAGCAGGAGCAGGACTAGGAACGGTGGAGAATGTTGATCACTGGAGCGATATTGTGGGTTTAATGATGAAGCAGAATGGGGTTGATCCAAAAAGTGAGGGGGAAGCAAGTGACACTAAAATTAAGGAGGTTTTAACCTTCTACAGTTTATTTAGCAGCAGAGATAAGGTTTGGGATAGTAGTTTGCCTAATAGTACACAGATGTTTGCAAACGGAAAACTAGGGTTTTACTTTGGACCTTCTTGGAGAGTCTTTAATATTGAAGAAATGAATCCAAACTTGAACTTTGAGGTAGTAGGGATTCCACAACTACCAGTAATTGACGAAGCGCAGAGCGAACTGGGGAGTGATAGTAGTTTAACGAATATAAACTGGTCCAGCTATTGGTTTGAAGGGGTCAACTCGAATAGTAAAAACCAGAAAGAAGCTTGGATGTTTTTGGAATACCTAGCTTCCAAAGAAAACTTAGAAAAGATGTATTTGGCGGCAAGTCAGATAAGGAGTTTTGGAGAGATTTACCCCAGAAAGAGCATGCTTGATCAAATGAAGGCAAACAAGAAGACGGCAGCCTTCGCCACAGGAGCTAATACAGCTAGTGGTTGGTATTTATCGTCAAGAACATTTGATGACGGAGTGAATGATGAGATGTCGAGATATTTTGGAAACGCTATAAACGGAATAGTAATTGATGCTAAAACTCCGGAAAGCGTAATGCCAGATCTTAGAAACGGAATAAATCAGTTAGTTAGAAAGTACAATTTGTAAATGATACTTTTAAACTTTAAATTGTATAAAGAAAGCTTTGGAGATAAGGGGGTTGAACTAGCAAAGATTGCCAAGGAAGTAGGAGAAAAATACAAGGTAAGGATAGTAGTTACGGCATCTGCTTTGGAGGCGGAAAGAATCAAAAGAGAGAGTGGAATAGAAGTGTGGTTGGAAAACATAGATGGTTTTATGGAAGGAAGAGGTACGGGCTGGGTATCAGGGAAACAGGCTCTAGAGATGGGAATAAAAGGATCGCTGATCAATCACTCTGAACATAAGATTCCCAAGGGTAAGGCGGAGTCGATTATTAAAAGCAAGGTTAAAGGTTTTGAAATCATGTGTTGCAGTGGCAGTAAGGGGCAGATAGATAAATGGGTAAGAAGGGCAAAGCCAGACTGGATACTTTACGAACCGGCATACTTGATTGCTAGCAAGGAAAGCTCAGTAGCGAAGGAAATGGGAGAAAAATTAAAAGGAATTGTGGAGGTGTGTGGAAAGGTTCCCCTATTGGTGGGGGCAGGTATAAAGGATAAAAGTGATGTGGAAATGAGTTTGAAAATGGGAGCAAAGGGAGTTGGCTTGGCCTCTGCCTTCGTGTTATCAAAGGAACCTAAAGCAGTTTTGGAGGATATTGCCTCTGCTTTTGGTGTATAATCAAGATTAACTATGGCATCAATTGATAACTTACTAGTCTCATTATTCGTCGACGAAGTAGTCGGTGGTTTTATTGTAACGGTACCTCCAGGTCACGTTGGTTGTATTTACAGCATCTTTAGGGGTGTTTTGAAGAATGTCTGGTACCCTGGTATGCATTTTAAGATTCCAATAATTCACAGAGTAAAACTTTTTAACGCGCAATTGATTGAATACACAATCGCCAAAGATGTCCTTTTGAAGGATGACAAAGAAATCATGGGCGATGAGGTGATTAACGCAGTGACAGCTGATAATAAGTTTGTGTCAGTAGAAGCAACAGTACTAATTAAACTTGATACAGAGAGACTTCCTGAAATTTGGCAAAATATCGGTGAAAACTTTGTTTCTAAGGTAGTAAGACCAGTAACTAGAAGTAGAGTTAGAAAGGTATTAACTAATCATACTTTGAGCAATGCTCTTTCAATAGAAAGAACAATGATTGAAGATGAGGTTAAGAGTGAACTAAGAGAATCTCTATCTGGACATGGCCTTGATGTAGAGAACTTCTACCTCAGTTCCTTAAACCCAGTTGAAGGTTCAATAATTGAAGAGGATAAGGTAGTAGAAGAAGTAGCTATGCCAAAGAATGCGGAAGAGATTAAGTCGCAGAGACTTTATAAGACAGGAAGCAGAGAAATCTAAGCAGCCAGACTGAGATAATTAATTTTACAATTAGGATTAAGATTTAAGATGCTTTGAGCAGCTGAATCTAGGGTTGAGCCAGTGGTTTTGACATCGTCAAAGAGAAGGATGTGGTCGGGAGCATTTTTATTTAAAAGGAAGGGAGAAGAGAGATTCTTAAGACGTTGACTTTTATTTTTAATTGAAGCTTGGGGAGTTTGGTAGTCTTTACGAAGAAGAAGATCGGGAAGGTAATCGAGAGAAAGCTTTTTTGACAGAGAGGAGGCAAGAAGATGAGATTGATTGAAACCACGCCAGTTTTGGCGGAGAGGATGGAGAGGAATGGGGGCGAGGACAAAGGAAGAGTGCTGCCAATAAGAAAGAAGGTTGGGGAAATCGGAGGAAAGATCATGATAGATTTGATCAACTAGCTGAGGGACAAGGTGGGTAACAAAGTCGTACTTAAGGGAAGAGATTAGCTCAATTAAGGGAGATTGATAAGCATAGAGAGACAGAGAGTCCCCTTGGAGGGAGTGACGCTTTAACTTGCTAAAACAGTGAGGACAAAGATAGTAATCAGGGAGAGAACAGGAAAGACATTTAACGGGGAAAATGAGATCGAGAAGAAGACTCATGATTAAGTATAATGGGTTATGAAAAGTTTTTTAATAAAAAGAGAGGGAGGGTCTGAATTAGTCTTGAAGGTGATGGTGTGGGCACTGGTGTCGCTTTTAGGAACAAGACTGTTTCTAGAACTAAGTGGCTATCCTCAGATTGGGAGCGGAAGTTGGCATATAGCCCACGTTGTCTGGGGAGGTCTGCTAATGTGTGCTTCGATATTATTGATGCTGAGCTAC
>Ga0210043_1002477_pt1 | contig 12144 bp, 20 predicted proteins | sample CryGeymet201501t_FD_183990 | JGI IMG/M metagenome (GOLD analysis project Ga0210043, IMG submission 183990) | Groundwater microbial communities from Crystal Geyser aquifers in Utah, USA - Crystal Geyser metaG 2015-01t (SPAdes) (version 2) | ecosystem: Environmental > Aquatic > Deep subsurface >... | reverse complement strand
TTTGGTCACGTAGATGCTAAATTGGAAACAATTATGGACCGTGAATATCTTAGATATGAAATTTCTGGTCGTACGGTACTTGACATGTTGGATCTTTACAAGAAGTTCAGATTCATTAATCGTCCAAGTTATAAACTTGGCTATATTGGCCAGGTTGAAATTGGTGAAAGTAAAACCGAGAACAAATACAAGTCGTTCAAAGAACATTATGAACTTGGTTGGAATGACACGGCCGAAGGCCCTGATGGTTTTGTTTCTTATAATATTCAGGACGTAAATCTTCTTGTTAAACTTGAGGACAAACTTGGCCTAATTTATTTGGCTGTAACTCTGGCATATTTGACTAAAGTAAATTACTCGGATGTTTATTCACCTGTGAAAACTTGGGAATCATATATTCTTTCTACTCTATATGAGGAAAATGTATTCTGTCCAATAAAAAAGCATCATTCGTCTGATCACCAAATTGTTGGAGGTTTTGTGAAAGATGTTGTTCCAGGCTTGTATAAGTGGACCGGTGTATTGGATGCTACATCACTATATCCAAGTTTTATTATGTCACTGAATATGTCGCCAGAAACTATTGTTGACATGGTGGATGGAATTTCTATTGATACACTTCTCAACACAGATATTAGTAATGAATCTGATTATGCTCTTGCTGCTAATGGTTCTCGTTATCGAAGAGATATTCGGGGTGTGATGCCACGGCTTACTGAATCTATGTTCGGTAAACGCAAGGCAGCAAAGGATGAAATGCTACGTTTGAAACGTGAATATGAAAAAGTTCATACAGAAATGGTTAAAAGAGGTTTAGCGTAATAGTCATATTATTTTACATTCAACATCTTTTGGTTTAAAATAGTCCTAATAGAGGTAATAAATTATGAATAGTAATTCTAGCGAGTTTTCATCATTGACTGATGAGCAGTTAATGCAGTTAGCTCATAAACTAAAATCCGATTCAGCTAGATTCGGGGTTCTTCAGTTAGCAATTAAAGTGTAAACAACTGCACCTTTATGTGGCGACACATAAAGCAAACCATGTGAATTCGGTGAAACTCCAGAACGGACAATACCGAGCCAAGCCCAGCAATGGGAAGGTGTAACGACTATTCCGAAAGGAAGTACAGACAAGTGTCTGGAAGTGCATGGCATCTCTATGAGATGATGAGATAGTCTGATCTATATGGGAACATATAGCTGGGTCTTCCCGGAGTTAGAATAACAAACTAATTCGAACACATATGCGTTAAACAGCCTCTTTGGTGCTATGGCCAATAAATATTTTCTATTCTTTGATAATCGAATTGCAGAAGGTATTACGACCACCGGCCAATATGCAATTCAAGCAGTATCACGAACAGCAAATGCTTACATGTCTAAAATCTGTAAGAAGGAAATGGATTATGTTGTCTATAATGATACCGATAGTTGCGTCGGGTCTAGTCTTGTCTATGTAAACGACAAACAGATCCCAATCGAAAAATTATATGATATGTTTTCAGATTATACTAAATATGATCCAGAAAATCAAAATTTTGTTAAACCTACTGTTGGCATTACTACGAAATCATTCAATACAGAAAAAGAACAAATAGAAACAAAACAAATAAAATATGTTATGAAACATAAGGTTAAAAAAGAAATGTTTCGTATTACTTCGGAAGATGGAAATTCCGTTGTAGTTACAGGTGATCACTCAGTTATCGTTCGTAGAAATAATGCTTATACTTCTATTAAACCAAAATATATAGTTGAAGATGACATTATAATTACGGCGCAATTAAAATAAAAACTTTACAAAATGGTGAGAATCTGATTATAAGAAAGATAAACTTTCTACAATTTTAAAATGTACGGACAAAATAAATGAATTATATAACAGGAAAATGCAAAGTTGAATCTCTTGGTATTCAAGAATTAGATGTATATGATATTGAAGTAGAAGACAATCATAATTTCTTTGCAAATAATATTCTGATCCACAATTCTCTCTGTGTCTGTTTTGATAATCTAGTTAAACTTTCACCTAAGAAAATGGACGACAATGCCTCAGCCGATTATATTCTTAAATTTATTAAGGATTTCCTTGGTAAGGAATTAAACAAATCTACTGAGGCTATATCGGCTCGGCTAAATTTTTATGAAAACAAACTTTACTTCAAACCAGAAGCTATTTCTTCAACTACTGTGGTTCTCGCCAAAAAGAGAAACTGTCAGAAAGTCATTGATAATGAAGGTGTTAGATATGCAGAACCAGAATACAAAATTACTGGTATTGAAACTAACAGATCATCAACACCAGACTTAGTTCGTGAATGGCTTACTAAGGCAATTCAGATTATTTTAGATACAACCGACCGAGATACTCTGTTAGCATATGTAGATGAATGTCACAAAAACTTCCATTCATATTCTGTAGAGGAAATTTCATTCCCCCGTGGTGTGAATAATATGAAAGAATATTCCGATGTAAATGCAATTTATGCAAAGGGTTGTCCAATTGCAGTCCGAGCTGCTCTTTTATATAACAACCAGATCACAAAGTTGAATCTGACAAATAAGTATGAATTAATTAAAGAGGGTGACAAAATCAAATATGTAGCACTCATCGAACCCAATACACTTCGGGAAAATATTATCGGATTCACGGACAAACTACCAGAAGAGTTTAATCTTCATCGGTACGTTGATTATGAGACTCAATTTTCCAAGGCTTTTTTAGATCCATTAGTAAAAATAATGGATGCTCTGAACTGGAAGTTAGAGGAAGAGAACAGCTTAGATTCATTCTTTTGATTAAGGAATATGATATGAATATAGTTTTATGACTCAAACACAAAAAATTCTCTTCATGGAAGTATTGGAACTTTTGCATGAAAGAAGAATGCTTACAAAAGATCTTTATGTGCTAAGACTTGGCACCCCAGCAATTTAACTAAGGAAACTAAAATGGCTACTAATTCATTAATGAAAAAATTATTAAAATCTACTAAGATTAAAGACGCAGCAATTTTTTCTGATTCAATTCTGTTCAATGAGAAAGAAATTATTCAAACCGAGGTGCCAGCAATCAATATTGCTTTATCGGGAGATGTGGATGGTGGACTGCGCCCAGGTCTTACTAGTATTGCTGGTTTTAGTAGGCACTTTAAAACTAGTTACGCCCTACTGATGGCCTCGGCATATCTCAAAAAGCATGAAGATGCTACTTTGCTTTATTATGATTCGGAATACGGAGGAGAAACAATGCTTAAGTCTTTTAACATTGATCCAACTCGTGTTCTGCATATTCCAATTATGAATATTGAAGAATTTAAATTCGATATTATGCAAAAATTGGATAATGGGAACGAAGATGGTATTAAACGTGGTGATAAAGTTTTTATTTTAGTCGACTCTATTGGAAATTTAGCATCAGTGCGCGAGGCAAAAAATGCAGTAGAAGAAAACTCTGCTCAGGACATGACGAGGGCAAAAGAATTAAAATCAGTTTGGAGACTTATCACACCTCATTTATTGACAAAGAATATTCCCATGGTCGTGGTCCAGCACGTATATGAAGAAATGAAAATGTTTGGGAAAACTATTATGAGCGGCGGCCAAGGTGGTTTGCTTTCTTCCGATAATGTTTGGATTATTGGTAGATCTCAAGATAAAGAAGGAACAGAATTATTGGGGTACAATTTTACTATCAACGTAGAAAAATCTCGGTATGTAAAAGAAAAATCAAAAATACCAATTACTGTTAGATTTGATGGCGGCATTTCTAAGTACACAGCAATTTTAGATATGGCGCTGCTCGCAGGAGAAGTAATAAAGCCCAAAAATGCTTGGTACCAATTGGTAGATAAATCAACCGGTGAACTTATTGGTAAAGCCGTAAGAGAAAAAGATACTCAGTCCGAAGAATTTCTTGGTGTGGTATTAAAACGAGATTCATTTAAAACGTGGGTTCGAGAAAAATATCAACTGGGTGCAATGCAAGGCTTACAAGAAGCAGAAGAAGAACTAGCAGCCGAATAAGATTGTACTTCCTGGGCCGGTATGTTATAATATAACATACCGGCCCTTATTAGCTTTAATACATGAAACCAGAACAATTAATCTTTTCTCAATTACTCTCTAATGAAGAATACGTAAGAAAAACGTTTCCGCACATCAAGGAAGAGTATTTTTCGTCCCCCGAGGATAAGAATCTATTTAAAATCTATACTCGGTATTTTCAGAAATACAACAAAATACCAAGCAAACAAGCAATGAGAATTGAGATTGAGAATCTCAAAGGATCAAAGTCGGTATATGATGCACTTATAAGTGTATTAGATTCTACAGAGGAATTTAAAGAAGATTTAGAATATCTGGTAGAAGAAACAGAGAAATTCTGTAAACAGCGAGCAATTTTTAATGCACTGAGAGAATCAGTTCTTATTGTAGACGGGCAGGATAAGAATAAGACTACAGATGCTATTCCTTCTATACTGCAAGAAGCACTTTCAATCTGCTTTAATACTTCGGTTGGACACGATTATATCGAAGAAGCAGATGCACGTTATGATTACTATCATTTGAATGAAGCAAGAATCCCGACTGGGTTTAAAATCTTTGATGAGATTACACGAGGTGGATTTCCTCGTAAAACTTTAAATGTTCTATTGGCGCCACCTCACGGCGGCAAATCTTTAATCATGACCAACTTTGCCGCAGGCGCACTTACCGCTGGCTATAATGTGCTGTATATAACGATGGAGATGGCCGAGTTTGAAATTGCCAAACGGATTGATGTTAACCTAATGAATATTGATTTTGATACGCTTGAGTCGATTTCTAAGCCGGTGTTTGATAACAAATTCTCTCAGGTAATTACTTCATCAAAGGGTAAACTTCGCATTAAAGAATATCCAACCGAAGGTGCGCATGCTGGACACTTCAGGGCTCTACTTGAAGAATATAAGACAAAACAAAACTTTGTCCCAGATTTAGTGATTGTTGACTATATGTCGATTTGTTTATCTGAACGACAAAAAGCAGGATCCGGAGCAAATTCTTATACTATTGTAAAAAGTATTGGCGCTGAACTTCGAGCGCTGGCTATTGTCAATAATTTTGCATGTATTTCTGCTATTCAGACAAACAGAGCAGGGATTTCAAACAGTGATGTTGGGATGGAAAATGTTTCAGAAAGTATTGGTGTAGCGGCTATAGCAGATTGGCTTTGCGCAATTATCAATACAGATGAACTCAAGCAACTTAAACAGATTATGTGTAAGCAGATTAAAAATAGGTATCGAAATGTAGATGAACCAAATAAGTTTCTCGTTGGAGTTGATTATGGCAAAATGCGCTTGTTTGAATTAGAAGAAAATAATTCTAAAGTAAAACCACAGACACAACTTATGAAGAAACCTCCAAGGATCGAGACGGCCAACGACACATTATCTGATGGTGGTGATATGTTTAATTTAGATGTACTACATTCTATTAAACCAGTTAAACAAGGATTTGAAAATTTCAACTTCGATTAAATACTTAAATAATTCTACAAACAAATGTTCAAGGGCTTAAAATGCGCATTGCGTTCTATATTGCTAAAAATGGCAACAAAACAGATAAATTCATATCAGCAGTAACACATTCTAAATATTCACATTGTGAGCTTATATTTTCATCGGGTGAATTCGGTTCTGCATCGAAAAGAGATGGTGGTATCCGGCTCAAATACATAGATCAAAATTCCCATTGGGATATTTTTGATCTCAAAAACGAAGATGGAACCGAAATTACGGCAAAACAAGAAAAAAATATATATTATTGGTTTTTAATTAATGATGGCCAAAAATATGACTGGCCGGGTGCAGTTATGTCGTTCTTTGGTATTGATTTTACTTCAGAAAATCAGAAATTCTGTTCATATCTATGTGCAGATATGTTAGGCATTGATCCTATTGTTACTCCGCAAAAATTATATGAAAATCTAATTGAAAAGAAAATGATCTAAAATGGCAGATTTGAATGCTCTTGCAGAACTTATCCGCAAGGGTAAAGAGGATAAACTAAAAAGAGAAGTTCAAGAACAAGAACGGAAAAGACCGAATTTACTCCTCTTCTTGGTGAATTATTTAGTACTGTATCTAAAGCGAAAGTAGTTGAACAAAAACGGCAAAACGTAGTTTCAAAAGTAGATGAACTTGAAGCTAAAATTATCACTCAAGACGAAGTTACAGAATTAGTATCAGAAAAACTTGATCTACTTGCAAATACATCCGAAAAGAAATTAGTACAAATCGTACAACGACTTCAAGATGATATTACTAAGCTTAAAAAACAGATCTCAACAAAAACCACGACGAATGTTTTTGCGGGGGCAGGATCAGGCGAAGTAAGAGTGTTGCGAATGGATGATGTAGACAAGTCTGGCTTAGCAGATGGTGCCGTGATGACTTACTCTGCTACATTAAATAAATTAGTGTTTACTATGCCAAATTCGGCCGGATCCACAACAATTACAGATGAAGAAATGCCATACGCTAAGAGAATTGATTTTATTACCGACAATGAGCTTTATAAAGCCGAAGCGGCTGTGGGTTCAGCAGAATCAAGTCCAGTATGGAGAATACGAAAAGTAATTATTGCTGGAGATAATGATGTTTCTGAAACTTGGGCCAATGGCACATCTACATATGATAAAGTCTGGGTTGATAGACTTTCTTACTCTTACCTGTGAAAATTTTAAAATGTACTTATCATCAAAAAATGCCTGGTCGACATTGTCTAAGCTTACTTGGGACACAGATTTGACATCTTCTAGATTTATTTTAGCTATCGCAGAATTGATCTGGGCATTAGAATTATTTTGGCCCGGCAATACTCTGGATTTAAAATATTCGTCTGTCAATTTTGTTGGTATTGTGCCAGAAATATTGTGGGCCCTTATTTTCTTATCATTTGGTGTAATCCAGTTATATATTATAACTTACAGTATTATACATACAAAGTTTAGTAAATTTTTTGCATTTGCAGATGCTTTTGTTTGGACATATTTTGTTCTTTCTATATTAATACAAACATACCCGCCGGTGGCGGCCATGGCCAGTAGCATTACACTAGTTATAGTAGCAAATTGGATTTGGGCCAGGCCTTATATTTTAGCAGAGGGACTTTATCGTGCCGGAATTAGAAGAAAAACTTAGATTTAAAAGAAGTACGGATTTTAAAGAAGATGGTTCATTACCCGGAATTCAAGATGCATGGGTATTAGCCGATCACGCACACAGAAGAATTGATGATTTAAAAATAGATCATGAGTTAGTAAAACGTGCATTTATCAAAGATGATCTTGGTACACCCGATTTTGATGGTCACAGAAAATCTCACAAAGCAATCAATGATTCTCAAGCATTGGTACAAGACTATAAAATATCAATGACCAAAGATGTGCTTAAGTGGGTGGTGTCTTTTATACTTGGAGCACTGCTTGTCGGTTTAACTTCATATTTCCGTGGACCATGAATTGTTTAGACTATGCACTCACAAAATGGGTGGAAGAAGGTGGCGGCCTTCTTTTTGTATCATCTGACCACTGGTGTATCCCACATGTTCAACACCGTGATGATTATGGTATTGTAACAGAGTATAAGCCACCGGGCAAGCTTAAAGCACCTTGGTATTCATTGTTCGGTTTTTCTGGAAATATTAGAAAAGTTGAACATGGTGAGCGCCGTAGGCCGCAAAAGATACTATGTCTATTCGTTGGTACGTGCATATTATTTGTTCTTGGTGGAATTTGGCTAATAAATAGAATATATGATTATCTCAAAAAGAAATTTGTTTTAATGTTGAAGTAAAAAGGATATATTATGGGTATACAAATTACGGATGCAGAATCTGCACCAGCTATAGTTTATGATCGGGTTCATGTCACCAAATTAGAAATTTTACAACCTACTTTTCTAGATGATACGGCAACTGCTGTCTATCAGGTAATCATCAATTTCAGATATTATGGTGTTGTGAATGGTGTTAGATTTTATAAAGTTGAAGAACCAAACCGGGTTGCTATTGATGATTTCATTTCTACAGCTATGATCAAAGCCGGTGCAGGTGATATGACTCTTATAACAGCACTACAAAACATTGAGGCAGCTACTGCTTCTATTATTGGTGATCAAACTTCTAGAGTAACCAGCATAGTTTAATGATAAGAGATTGTATCGGCTGCGTGGCCTGCTGTTATAATACGAAAATAGCGGAGTTAAATAAGCCAGAACGCGTTATGTGCAATAACTGTGATGGTCATGGTTGTTCTATATATGAAGATCGGCCAGCACCTTGTGTAAATTTTAATTGTGCGTGGATGCAAGGTGAATTGTTTGATAACTGCCGGCCGGCCGAAACCGGCGTCATGGTTGAAAATTTTGGTAGTTTTAGATTTGTTATGTGTGATGGTGACGAATGGAAAAATATGACAAATGTCTGGGAAGTTTATGTACGAAAAAACATACCAGTTGTCATCGTAACCAAAACTAATAAAATTGTATTGAAACCAGCCGAAATGAATCCAGAATATGTTATGAATCTAATAAAAGAGGCTCAAAGTGGCAGTAACGACAGATACTTATTTGTTTTCGATGAGACCAAAGATCTTATTATCTGATGGAGTCATAAATCGAACTGGTGTATATCCAGAATCTATAAATGTTTTTGTCGCAGGCGGATCTGTAAAATTAACAATTATTGATGACACCATACTTACTACTCCAACTTGGCAAGATTCCGGGTCGCTTACTCAATTTGACACTGCAGCCACTGGATATGCTGGCGGCACAAAATTTAAAACTTTTTACGTTGGCCCTGGAGCTACAACGATTAATCTTGAAAATTTCTATGAAACGAATGACGAAGGATACCACGTTTTAGCTGATGCCACAGATACTTATAGATTTACTTTAGTAGCAACTAAACTTGATGGTACATCTGTAACGGTTATGGCTAATCTTAATTACAAAGAATTGATATAATTCCATGTGGTTATATTTCGGAAATCAGTGGGAATTAAACCATAAAGTAACTTTTGATGGTATCAATAAACTGATTACCGTTGGTGCAAATGTCTTCAGTATATCAGTTAAAGTAGATATCTATTCTGCATGGAAAGAATGGGTCCAATTATATGATTATTCCAAGTTTGATCCAGCAATAAGAGTTACTGGTGGTGATCCAATTGGTGGTGGTCAGTACTCTGGCGACCTTTACTTTACTATCAACGGCTGGAGAATTTTAATTGATCATTCTTGCAACATAGATGGTACAATATACTCAGATGACTATCCATCCCCGTTTGTTCAAGTATCTGGTACGAACATCGTTACCAATAAGGTATCGGCTCTTGTATCTGTAGTCGCACCTCAAGTTACAATTGATGGTATCACAGTACCAACTGCTCTTGAAAACGCCGCGGCAACTTGGAGTTCCCCTTCTAGAACTCTAACCGAAGCTCCTGCTTATTCTGGACCTACAGCGATACAGATCAGAGAAGAAATAGATGTTAATTCATTGAAACTTGCCCAGATAAAAGCTATTGTAGAATCTATGGATATTCCAACATCGGCTCAAAATGCTGCTGCAGTGTGGACTGCTCCTGTATCTACTATGACAGATAAGACTACTATTGGTGGTTATATTGCAAAACTTGTGATGACGATTCCAAAATTCTTAGGACTAAAATAAGTGGGAATTCAACAATCTTATGATGGGTCTTCACAAGAGGTAACAGAATTTCTTCCATTCTCTGTTACTTGGGAATCACCATTTACTATTACTTCTATTGAAATTTCCGAAGAAGTTCAGGGCCTTGTGTTTATATATGATAATACTACACTGACAGCATCCGGGATTATATCTGATGTTTTTCCAAGAACATTAGATTATATAGAAACTTCGGGTATTCTAAAGACAGTTTTAAGATTCGTTGATCTTCCAAACGATTACAATGCTTTGGTTAAGTATGTTCCACCTTCCGAACAATTTTCATATGTCTATATAACTGTGGACTATTATGACGAATTACTTTTTGAAGATAAATTTATCATACATGAGCTTGTAATTAGATATAATTTTGCTGCTTCTAATTCTGCACTCAAAGTTGCTGTAGCCGAAGGGATGTTCTGATGCCCGCAATAACCCGAGTAGGCGTAGATGTTTCTGCTGGACATTGTTTCCCACCAAGACCACCAAGTTCAGCAGCACAAGGAACAGTATTTGTGAATAGCATTTTAGCAACTGTTGTGGGGGCAGGATATCCTGCTCACACCTGCGGTACTTCTACACACGACGGTAATGCCTCTTCCGGCTCTTCTACAGTTTTCATAGAAGGAAAGCCGGTACACAGAATCGGAGATGATATTAGTTGTGGTGATATTTCTGCATCAGGTTCTAGAGATGTTTTTGCTGGCGGCTAAATTATCTAATTAAATATAAACATACTTCTTAGAATAAAAAATAAAATGGCTAAATGGGTAAAAAATACAGTCTTAGATGATGGGATTAACGTGATTAAGAATACATGCACAAAAATGTTCTTGATTAGCGCCTATACTGCTGGAGATGCCGATGGCGTTGTTTTGAGTAATGCTCTAAATACAGCAGTAGTAATGGCCCCGGGGGATTTTACGGTAACCTCATCTGCCAATAACAGAACATTAACCGTTGTGGGTGGAAAGACTTCCACTGCTTCCGCTTCGGCGGCATCGCCAGATCTACACATTGCATTCATGACGGCTGCTGATGTTGTTTTGTGGGTAACTGATGAAACATCTAATCAAGCTATTATATCTGGAAACCCATTAATATTTCCGTCAATTATATATACAAGTTATCAACCTACTTAATGAGAATAAAATGACCTTATTGCAAGAAATTATAGTAAAATGTTCGCCAGAGATTTTGGCAACACACGACACGCAGGCAATTACTGATGCGTTTAACGTAGGCCGTACCAAAGTAGCAACCAAGCTCGGTGGTATTGGACTGGTGCTGGAGGCGCTTGGCCCGGTAGACGGTGCTGCGCTGCTTGATGGCCTGCAAGCCATGACCACCACAGTACCGGCCCTTAAATGGGCTTGGTACTTGATCGAGCGGGGTGAGCTTGATTTTGGGTCACCTGCTACACGCGGAATGATTGACACGCTGGTCACCCAAGGTGCCATTGCTGAGCCTCTTGGTTCGGCTCTAAAGGCAACGGCAGAAGTACCTGACCCGATCGACGAGCTGACTATCCGCAAGACCGTGCTGGCTGATGATGGCACTTGGAGTATCTAATGACTACGACAACCTTAACCAAATCTGTCGTCACGCTGATTGCAGCAGGGACAAGCAATGCGATCAACGGCACGACTCGTGGCACCGCAGACATGCGCACCAGCATTGGTGGCCTGCTGACAATCAAGCTTACCAACGGCGCAACTGGCCCAACCGCGCAAGCAGTAGCCAATATCCTGATTTCACATAATACTGGTGCTACACCCGCAGCTGCAAGCAAAGGTACTGACTGGAAAACAGTCTATCAAGTTGGCAACGGCATATTAGCAAACACCATTAGCGAGTGGACTTATAACGTACCTGCTGGCGCGATGCACATCGAGGTGGAGATTACGGGTAACACTGGCCAAGCAGTAACGTGTGAAGCCTTCTTGAGCCGTCTTGACTCTGCTGCGAGTGTGTAATGGCCTTCGTTACACGCAAAATTACCCGGACTAGCCAGCCGCAGGAGCTGGTGGGGATTGACTGGAGTAATCCGCTGACAGCTGGGTTGGTTTTTGCCACCGACGAGCCTAGCCGGTTAAGAGACAGCGTTTCTGGTGTATTTCCTTCGGCAACTGTGGGTGGCATTGGCAGTGCCGTTACAAAATATGGCAAAGCTATTGACTTTTCTTCAGACGTCTTTAGTTATGGTAACGTTGACTTGCTTGCAGGGGTAACTAATGCAACATTTCAAATAATTGAAATACCGAATAGTACCGCACAAGCTGCTGGCATTGTTAATAAACGACTTGCACACAATAACAATAATAGTTACTCGATTGGCTATAACTATGTATCAAATCAATTTACGGTAGAAATTGGCAGCAGTTTAGGTACACAATC
>Ga0210043_1002467_pt1 | contig 12217 bp, 2 predicted proteins | sample CryGeymet201501t_FD_183990 | JGI IMG/M metagenome (GOLD analysis project Ga0210043, IMG submission 183990) | Groundwater microbial communities from Crystal Geyser aquifers in Utah, USA - Crystal Geyser metaG 2015-01t (SPAdes) (version 2) | ecosystem: Environmental > Aquatic > Deep subsurface >... | reverse complement strand
ACAAGCGTGGCTCATGCCACCCACGGGCAAGCTCACCGCCATCGGCACGGCTGTCATCGCGGTCAGCTACGAAGCCTATGCGGTGAACCTGCTGCGCTCCATAGACCGAAACCCGAACAACAACTACATCGCCGCGCTGGATGAGGTGACGCACTACACGAACTACCCGTTCACCCATGTTGTCAGGTATCAGGGCAGCTACTACGGCGCGAACAGCACCGGCCTGTACCTACTCGAAGGCACCACGGACGACGGCGCGGCCATCCCGTTCGCAGTCAAGACAGCCGTGACTGACTTCAAAACGCCCAACAAGAAGACGCTAGCCTCTGCCTACTTCTCGGGCAGGTTCGGCCCAGCCAGCACGATCAGCCTGCATGAGGGTGAGAAGGCCCCCAACACCTACAGCTTCACCACACCGCGCGGCCCGCTAGCGCAGAACCACCGCCAGAAGTTTGGCAAGGGCACCAAGGGCCGCTACTTCGCCCTGAGTGTGTCGGGCACAGGCACATGCGACCTTGACGGCATCGAGCCGGAAGTTCATCAGCTCACCAGGAGAATCTAAATGTCAGCCGCACAAACCCTACTCGATGACATGCAGAATTTCATCACCACGCTGCAAGAAGCTAGCTCGACTGCTGTTACCAACGCGACAAACGCGCCGCTGCAGTTCGCTCCCCCGCCAATCGAATTTACGCCAACCACTGCTCCGACACCCTACGCTCCAGGCACACCCCCGTCGGCACCCGATTTTCAGAACATTGCCGCACCAGATGCGGGGGAAATTCCTACGTTAATAGAGCCTCTGCGGGTGATATCTGAGCTTTACGATGGGGAAACGCCGCAGTTTTCAGAAGAGCCGGAGAAAATAGACTTCGGCACCCAGCCTTCGCAGTTGCCGGAAATGGCATTCAGCGCGCCGTTGATCACCACCTCGTTTGCTTTGCCAAGCGTCCCAAGCCAACTAAGCCAGGTATTCAACGCGCCAGTGCTATCTGAGTTTGCTTTCCCGGTCAAGCCAGAACTGCTCACACCGTCGTTCACGGCGCTGGCACCCGTTGACGACACGAACGCGCCGGATGATCTTGAGGATACCTTCCGCACCAACTTTGCAAGCACCAGCCATACACTGCACGCAGTGGCTGAGTCGCAGATGGACACGTTTCTTGCCAACATCAACCCGCAGTACCACACCCAGCTTGCAGCCATTGAGGGGCAACTGACAAAGTATCTGGAAGGTGGAACCGGCTTGAAGCCGGAGATCGAGGAAGCCATCTACAACCGGGCACGCGCTCGCAACGAGGCCGAGGCCAAGAAGATTCAGGATTCGATCTTTGCTGACACGGCGGCACGCGGCTTCACCCTGCCGGGTGGTGCCGTGATGTCGGCACTGGCCCGTGCGCGGCAGGATGCTGCCAACAACGCCAACAAGACCAGCAACGAGATTGCCATCACCCAAGCGGAACTGGAGCAAAAGAACCTGCAGTTTGCCGTGACGACATCGAGCGACTTGCGCAAGAGCGCGGTGGCGTCCATGCTGTCCTACCTGCAGGGCTCGATTGCCATCACCGGGCAGGCCATCGAAGTGGCCAAGAGCATCAGTGCGGCACTGGTGCAAGCGTATGACGTGGCAGTACGCGCCTACTCTGTTCGCATGGATGCCTACAAGACCGAAGCGACGGTGTACGACATCAAGGCCAAGGTGGCAGGGCAGATCATTGCCATCTACCAAGCCGAGATTCAGGCGGCGGAAGCGGCAACCAACGTGGACCGCGCCAAGGTTGACCTGTACCGAGCCCAGATCGGCACACTCAAAGACTATGCCGACATTTACAAGACCCAGGTGGATGCGGTGGTGAGTGTGGCGTCCCTTGAGAAGCTGAAGATTGACCTGTTCCAAGGCCAGGTGCAAGCCTACAGCACCCAGGTGCAGGCCAAGTCGGCGGAGTGGCAAGGCTATTCTGCACGGCTGGCTGGCGAGGAAACCAAGGTCAAGATTTTCACGGCGCAGGCGCAGGCATTTAGCAGCGAGGTCGAAGCCTACAAGGCCATACACTCTGCGACCAGCGAGAAGATCAGGGCGGAGGCGGCCAGAAACAGTGCGCTGCTGCAGGAGCTGACCGCCAAGACCAGCAGCTACGAGGCCAACATCCGGGCGCAAACGGCGGTGGCCTCCGGCAACATCGAGACACTGCGTCAGCATTACGCCGCCCACAAAGGGTTGATTGACCATGCTATTGCCACGGAAGAAATGAAACTGGCTGGGTACAAGGCCAACGTCGATGCCAATCTGGCGAACGCCAAGTTCGACGTCGATGCACAGGTAGCCAATGCCGGGACTGCTGCGCATACCCTGAGTGCGCTGGCCACGATGCACAAGGCGATTCTGGAAATCTACTCGGGGCCAGCCCAAGCGGCTGCTGCAGGTATGACCAGCTTGGCGTCGATCAACTTCCAGGAGTAGAAGTGGTGAGGGGCTGACCTAATCTCCGGGGGCAATTCACCGGAGATCAAGAATGCAGCCCTCCCACAAATCATTCCAGAAGCCAGCCCGCCGCGCCTTTGAAGACGGCGGCTCGCCGGGGAGCCTTTTGCTGGGCAACAGCGCCGACATGAGCATGCCCACGGTAGGCTACGCCAACGGAGGCATGCTGGGTTCCTTGATGCGACTCACCGGCTTGGCAGAGGACACGCCCGAGCGCAAGGCGTACAAGGCCGCCCGCGAAGCGGAAAAGGCCGCCCGCGAAGCGGAAAAGGCCGCAGCAAAGGCAACCCCCGCGCCAGCCCCTAAAGACATGCCCGCGCCCATGGGCAGCCAGTCGGTGCTCGACCGGCGTATGCGGGCCGCTGGCCTGGCTAATGGCGGCAAGATCAAAGGCCCGGGCACAACGACCTCGGACAGCATCCCCGCACAGGTGGCGCAGACCGGTGAGCCCATCAAGGTATCGACCGGCGAGCGCATCGTGAGTGCTGCCCAGGACGCCCTGCTGCAGAAGATCGCCAAGGCCCGCGGCTACAAGTCGGTGGACCACATGTTCGAGGCCGAGACGGGCAAGCCGGTGGGTCCGACGATAAAGGGTGGGCAGATGGCAGCCGTAGACGGTGCACGGCCCCTAGACGAACAAGCTGAACGGGATCGAAAGGTTATTTCCGGCGCATGGAACACTGTCAAAGATGCGAATCAGCGAGCCGGTGCGGTCATTGCTGACGTGGCCACGGTTATCCCTCGGGGCCTGGCAGGGGCTTATGACTCAGCCATCATCCGCCCCATGCGTGCGGCAGGCATCAACGCTGACTACATGAGCCCGAAGATTTCCCCAGATGGGGCCGACCCGGCATCTATGACGCCGTTTTACGACAAGTTCCGCACTGCTGACGCGGCAAAAGCACCGGCCACACCAGCCACGGCCGACCAGGCACAAGCCAACCCTAAGCCCGCGCCTACAGTGGCACCGTTGACTGTTCAACCTGCCCCGGAAGGTTACAACCAAGGCCAGCAGAAGCACCAGGGTAACGCCGACTACAACAGCATGCTGGCCAGCGCCCCGGCAGACCTGTCAGCGCTACCCGAGAATCGCATCTACAAGACCACCGGCAAGAGTGGTAACCCCATCTACAGTGGGGTGAACGTGGGTGCCGACGCGCCTATGGTGGACGGCACGGGCAATGCGTTAAAGGGTAAGGGAACCTTCAACGTGATGCCTGCCATGGACCCGGCGCTGATCAAGCAGACCCTGACCAACCCGGACGGCTCGCAGTGGTCAGCCGGTGACAACGCCATCATGGCCGCCAACATGCGTGACGGGGTTGACCCGTACCGCGGTACCTCGCGTGCCCCCAAAGTTGACCCGATAGAGCAGAAGTACAACGAGATCATGAACACGCCCATGTCAAAGAACAAGCGCACTGGCATGGTTCAGGCTCTGCAAGCATACGCGCAGGCTACTTCGCAAGGGGCTCAAACCGCTTCGCAGGACAAGCGTTACGCCGAGACAAACAAGATCGCCCAAGGCAACCTCGACATCAGCCAGAAGGACCACATCTTCAAGCAGGACCAGGCCAAGCAGTTGGCCACCGCACAAGAGGCTTACGCCAATCCAAAAGCGACACCGGAACAGCGTGAAGCGGCCCGGCTCAAGCTGATTGCGCTGGGTGCTCTAAAAGAAAACGGCGAGAAGTACATCACCAACGTCGTCAAAAACCCGGACGGTTCCGAGCAGCTCGTTGTCACCAACAGCGGCACAGGGGAGATCAAGGGTGGGCAGCAGGGCGCGCAGGCTGCGCTGCTCCCTCCAAAAGATAAATTGGTCAAGGGGCAGACATACCCGACACCTCGCGGAAATGCTGTGTGGGACGGTAAGCAATTCACCCCCGTTTAAGGACGAACAGTGGCAAAACCTTTTTCTTACGAGGATGCTGCTGCACCTCAATCCGGTTCCTTCAGCTACGAAGACGCAACGGGTGCCCCCGCTGAACCCTCCGGCCTGCTGCGCAAAATCGCAGACAAGGGCTTGGGCTTTGCCAGTGGCGCCGTGGGTGCCACCAAGGCCATTGCCGACGCCACCGGTGCAGGCAACCGTGTGTCGGGCGCACTGGGCGAAGCCAATACTTTCCTCAACGACAACCTGAGCCCAGAGGCCAAGGCCGACCAGCAGGAGCAGTCCGCTATCCTGGCAGCCGCCAAGGGGCAGGGTACTTGGGAAGGTGTGAAAGCCGGTGCGCGCGCATTCGGTGTGGCTCCGGTTCAAACCGCGGTGCAGGGCTTGGGCTCCATCGTGCCGGTTATTGCGGGTGGACTGGCCGGTGTTCCCGGCGCTGTTGCCACCGGCGTGGCGATGGGTGCAGGAACCGCCAAGGGCGCGATTTACGACGAGATCAAACGCCGCGGTGGCAGTGACGCCGAAGCCACCAAAGCGCAGGAGTACGGTGGCGATAACACCGATCAGATCGCTTTGGGCGGTGCCCTTGGCGCAGCGGACGCGGCAACGGGCGTGACCCGAGTCGCAGGTAGCATGCTGCGCAATGCCGTGGGTAAACCCGTGGTGCAAGCCGCGACCGCCGGTGCAGAGCGCGGGCTGCTTGGCCGAGCCGGTATGGGTATGCTCGGCGAGATGCCGCTGGAAGCTGCGCAAGGCGGGCAAGAACAAGTTGCTGCCAACCTGGCTGCACAACGCGCAGGCTACGAGGCGGGCACCTTGGACAACGTGGCCGGGAACGCCACACTGGAAGCGCTTGCCTCGGCTGGCCCTGGCGCTATGTTTGGTGCACTGGACCGCAAGGTGGTGGCGCCTGAACCCATCGCACCTCCCACCCCCGAGCAGCTCACTGCCGAGTCCAACCAGGCCAACAACGAGCTGGGTGCGGTGGTCGATCAGGCCAACGACATCCAGACCCAGCAGCGGATCGGCTACAACGGCCAGAGCACGCCCAACACCATCATCCCTGAGAACGTCAGTGGGCAGCCGCTGCCCCGCAACATCGTCGAGGTGGAGCGCCAGGACGGGCGGGGGACCACGGTCATCGACCGCACGACCGGCCCGCTGTCCAACGCTGCGGCTGACGCTGTCGAGGGTGGTCTGACCGCGTCCATGGCCGCGCAGGTTGGCCCGCTGATCAAGAGCTACGCCACGCAGCGGGACGCACAGGCCGAGCTGGAGAAGCGCCCTGATGCCGACCGCATGCAGATCGGGCGCCACCCGCGCGCCACCGATCGCTTCGCTGTGCTGCCCAAGACTGCCGGGGCCCTGGCCAGCCAGGATGCCAAGGCGGCCGCCAAAGCGTCCAACGAGTTGCGCACCCAGCAGGTGGAGTCCGAGGACGGCAACGCTGCGCCAGAGACGCCTCAAGGTCAAGTCACGTTTGCCGGTCGGGACACAGCTTCCATGCAGTCGCCCAAGGGCGCGCCGGTCACCAACCACTTCACCACCGCGCAGGGCTCGGAGTACATCCAGACTGCAGACGGCATGGCGCAACGCAACAAGTCCGTGCACGCCAACACCGGCGGCGCAGATGCGGGTGTGCACGGGTGGAACGACAGCGCCGTGTTCATTGACCCATCACACGTCGTCGCGTTCAACGCGCCGTTTGGCACGACCGTTCAGCGGCTGCAGGAAGCCGGTAACCGCATAGCCATCCAGCAAAAGGATGGTGTTATCTCCGCGCAGATTTACGACAAGAAGACCAAGTCCTGGCGCGTGGCGACGACGCTTGACGCTTTCCCCGCTGCTGTCAAAGCCGGGTTGATGACGGGCGGCGAGCAGGTGGCCACGTCGTACACCGACACGCCAACGGTCGGCCATGACGTGTTTGAGTACACCAACCGTCCTGATGGCAGGGGTGTGTCCAGCGTGCATGCTGGCAGCCCTGTGGCTACTGTCACCCCTGTTGGCCAGCAAAAGGCTGCGGTCAAGGCACCCGCAGACGCCAATGCGCAAACCGAGCAGGCGTTGGCGCAGGAAACCGCCCAGGACGAGCTGCAGGCCCCTGTCGCCCAGCCCGCTGGCGCCATGCCCCGCGCCCAGAAGATGGGTGCCAAGATGGCCAACGCCGCGCGCATCGCCAACGAGACACGCGCTGCAGCCCTGGCCCAAGAAGAGGGTTCGGTGGCAGCACCGGCCGCCCCGAAAGTTTCCCCCGCCGCCTCTACACAAAGCGCACCGCTGGGGGCCGCTCAAACCGCGCAGACAGCGCAGACACTGGCGCAGGATGCAGCGCAGGCTGAGATCAACCAGAGCGTTGGCAAAGAGTCCAAGACCCGCTCACCTCGGCAGAAGGGTGAGAGCAACGAAGCCTACATGGCCCGGCGCGCGGCTGAAGCCAACCAGCAGAAGCAGCAGGCTGCCCAGCAGGCCAAGACCATGCCCACCAAGGGTAGCGACACCGAAGCCGCGCGCGCGGCACTGGGCAAGCGCTCCAACGGCACCGAGGAAGCGGTCGCTGTCAAAGACCTGCCTGACGCGCCCCAGGCAGGAGAGAAGGAAATCTCCAAGCAGGCGGCCACTTTCATCGGCCACGTCGCCAAGCTGTTTGGCAAGCGGGTGGTGTTCGTCAAGGGCATGGAAGCCGACGGCATGCGCAACGCGGGCAGCAGCATCTACCTGAGCACCCAGAGCTCTGTGGCCCACCTGCGGGTGTTCGGCCATGAGATGCTGCACGCGCTCAAGGCTCAGAACCCGGACGCCTACAAGAACATGCTGGACGCGGTCAAGCACCTGCTGACCGACAAGGAGTACGCTGACCAGTATCAGGACTACTACAACGAAGCCATGCCCGAGGGCTACCTGACCGACAAGACCCGGGCTTTTCTGGCCGAAGAGTGGATGGCCGACCTGTCAGGCAACCGCTTCGCCGAGGCCGGTTTCTGGCAGGACGTCTTCACCCAGGTCGAGGCCACCCACGGTCCGGTGGCCGCCAAGGGCATCATCGCCCGCTTGCGCCTGGCTATCGTCAACGCCCTGCAGAAGCTGATGAAGTTGGTCAACGGCAACGATTTTGCAGTGGACCAGCGCATGGGCGAGAACCTGGAGCTGATCCGCAAGGCCGTGGCCGACGGCTTCGCGCAGTATGCAGTGGCTGTGAAGGACAAGGCGCTGGTGGATGAGGGTGTTGGGGATGTGCAGTTTTCTGGGGAGCAACGCCAATACAAACTCGAAGTTGACCGGGCTGAACGCACAACCGGTGCGCGCGCCGTTGTTTCCTTGGAGGAAGTTAAAACCATTGTTGACAGCGCAGAAAAGCTGGGGCTTGACAAGTCGCGCATAGCCTTGTTGGTGGGCGAGGCCAAAGCCGTGCGCAAGCGCTTTCCTGTAAAAGACGGTTGGGCCACGATCGAGATAACGGGCGTGGTCGCCAAGAAGGATGATGACGGTACCGTCAAGTTGGATAAAAAAGGAAATCCGGTGGTGTCGGTTGGGTGGAAGCCTATCAGCTACGGCTTTAATGTGCTTCCTGGTAAAGACCGCGCCGGTGCGAAGATGGACACCGAGCTCGTTGGTAAGGTGGCCGACCAGTTCACCAAGATGGTCAATGACATTTACACCAGGGCAGCAGCCGGTGACAAAAACGCGCAAGTGATCATCGGCCATCAGACTTGGTATCGCAACGTCGCGGAAATCCTCCGGAGAGAGTTTGGCGCACAAGGTGACTTGTTTGCTGATCTGCTGGGGGCCACCTCGCCCAACACCCCAGTAGACACCAACTGGCGCTTTGCTGTGGATATTCTCACCCGCTTCTCAAAAGGGGAGTTCGACACCGAGATGCGGGCTTTCATTGCCCACATGGAAGCGGGTGGGAACGCCACGAAGTTCGAGGGGGCAAAGATTCGCCAGGCCAGCCAGAAGCTGTACGGTATGAACAGCACCAAGTCCATGCTGGCGCTGTCCAATTTGTGGCGTGCAGTGGAGGCAGGTACCGCGCCAAAAGCCCGCAACTTCGCGCTTAACTTGATTGGCCAGTCAAACATGGCCACCATCGACGTGTGGGCGGCGCGCATGCTTCGCCGCGCTGCAAATGCCGTTCGAGGTATGAATCTGCCGCGCATCCCTGTGGTGGCGGAGCAGGGGGTAACCGGGAAGTGGAACGCCAGCGTATCCGCAGTCACCGGTGAGTTTGGTTTTGGGGCAGCCGTACTGGAAAAAGTATCGCAGGACCTGGCCAAAAAAGGCGTCAACTTGTCGCCCCTTGATCTGCAGGCGTTGGCCTGGTTCGCAGAGAAAGAGCTGTGGACAGAAAACAACTGGACGAGCGTGCAGGGAGAGGGCGGAAGTTTTGAAGAGAACATCGAAAAAACACCCACATCCCGCTACCTGATGGGCATCAGCGTACAGCAGGGTGATTCACAGCCAGACGAGCAAGTGGTGAGCTCAGCTCAGGCCAGGCTGTTAGCTTTGTTGCGCGGTGACCCCGCCGTCGTGTCTGCTCGGGTCCTACCCACCCACGGTTTGTTCATGGGCAAGCCTGAAGAGGCGTTGGACATGGAGTGGACGGTCGAAAAAGGTAAGCACAACCCGGCCCTGGTTCTGGCGGAGGCCTCTCGCATTGCCAAAGAGCGCACGCAGATGGCTATTTTTATGAGCCGCGTGCTGGAGCCGAACGAAAGCAGCCCGAACGCCCGCCCAGGCGCGGAGGTGTATTTCAAAAAAGACATGCCGATGTCCAAAGTGGACGCGGTCATGAAAACATTTACCCAGAAAGGGCTCGATGGCTTTACACTGGCGGTGGACCCCCGGGCGAAAGTTTCACTGCGACCTGGTCAGGAATTTATCGGCCTGCGTATTCAGTACATACCTGAGTTTGACGGTGTGTCGCCGGAAGACGTTGACCGGGTGATGGGTGAAAAGCGGCTGGAACTTGTGGCAGTCGTGGACGAGTTGTACGATAACAACGACGTTGCTTTTGCGGCTGTCTACAACTACGACACCGAAGTGGTGTCAGGAGAAAACTACGATGAGTACATTGATCGAGGAGCTGCCAGCGATGATCGCGGCGCTGGAAGCCAAAAACCCGAACAGTCGGTTCGCCAAAGACTTGAAAGAGCAGCTTCGCGCATCCAAAGCGACGCTGGGACAAACAGCCCAGCAGGTGTACCGGATGCAGGCGGCGCCGTTTCCGAAACAAAACGCAGCCCCGCAAGAGACGGACGGTCCGACAACGGCAGCGGTCGAAGCAGCGGTGCAGCGGATCAACGAACACCACCACCACGGTACGGCCAAGCAATAGAGGGTTCGACCAGCGCGGTCGGTTACCACTTCAGCAAGCAGCCCCGCACTGCGCTAAATTCAAACTTCTACGGGCAAGGGCTCAAGGGCCTGGAAGCCCAGCGCCTGGCCGGTGCAGAAAACTCAGACATCCGCCCACGGGCTTTCTTCTACACCGACAAGGGTAATGGTATCCAGCCTGAAGATGGTGTGGGCGGCAACGGGCACCACGTCCAGCTCGAGAACCTGTACGACGCCTACAAAGACCCACTGGGTATTGTCAAGAAGCACCCCGGCGCCAACAACTGGGAACGCGCCATCATCAAAGCTGGGTTCGACGGCTACCTGGCCAACGACCCCCTTTCAAGGCAGGGCTTCGCCGTCCTGCTGGGTGCCAAGCACAGCGCCGTGCCGGTCGAGAGCTACACCCCTCCGGGCTACAGCGCACCCGCCACGCCGCCCGTCCCCTACAAGCGCGGCCTGACCAGCAAAGAGCTCAACGCCATCGACCTGACCGCTGTGCAAGCGGCCGCCCCCAGCGCCAAGCTGCGCATGGGCACCTTCACGGTGGACCAGGACCAACTGGAAGCGGCACGCACCGAGATGGCCAAGCAGGGCATTGACCTGCCCGAGGCGAAGTTCAGTGGCAAGAGGCTGCTGGCACCCAACGGCAAGCCCAGCAACCTGCCGCCTAAGCAGCACGCGCTGGCGCGCACACCGGCGTTCAAGAAGTGGTTTGGCGACTGGGAAGCGTTCGCCAAAAAGGGCGGCGTGTGGACGGACGATGCCGGGGAGGTGTCCAAGGCTGTGGACGAGAACGGGGAACCGCTGCTGGTGTACCACGGTACCGACAAAGGCGGGTTCACCGCGTTCAACGACCCGGGCGGTAGCAAGCGCGGTGACTTGGGCATTTTCCTGACGTCCAACCGGGAGATGGCCCGCAGCTACGTGCATCGCAACCGTAGGGCAGAGGACTTTAACCGCGATCAACTCTCGCCGAAAGCACCCAGCACAAAGGCTGAACTGGAAGAGGCCGGGATCACTTTCGACAAGGAAGACGACGGCTTTTACTGGTACGACGGGTATTCAAACGGCCCCTTCGCTACCGAAGCCAAGGCCATCGCTGACGCGGCAAGCAACATGGAAGCGCCGGAGCTCACGGGCATGTCAGGTGTGTACCCGCTGTTTGTCAACATCCGAAACCCAAACGAAGCGGACTTTGGAGGCGCGAACTGGGACGGCTCACGCCCCGACATGTTCGAGGTGTACGACGCGGACGGGGAAACAGCGTACACCGCAGACGGAAAAGAGTTCATGCCGCTGGAGGAAGCGCGTGCGCTGGCCAAGAAGATTGGCGGCAGCTTTGAAGAGGCCAGCTCGGGCTACGAAACCACCGACGGCGTGGTGCGCGAAGCGCGTCGGATGAAGAACGACGGCGCCATCATCCGCAGCGTCATGGACGACGGAGGCGGCAACAGCTGGTACAGCGTCGAACCGTCGGACGTGTTCGTTGCCTTCGACCCCAAGCAGGTGAAGCTGGCCGACAACCTGGGCACTTTCGACCCAGCCAACCCGGACATCCGCTACAGCAACGCCCGCCAACCCTTCTACAGCGCCCTGTCCAAAGAGGTGGGCGCGCTGAAGATGCAGGGCGCCCCGGCGTTCGGCTGGCGCGATGCGCTCAAGGGCCTGGTGAACAAGGGCCTGATCAAGCAGGACGAGGTTGAGTGGTCTGGCCTGAACGACTGGCTGGAGCTGCAGACCGGCAAGGTGACCCGCGAGCAGGTGGTGCAGTACCTGGATGCCAATGGCGTGCAGGTGCAGGAGACGGTGCTCACCGACCCGGCGTCCATCGTGGATGACCTCAACGACAAGCTCAACGCCTGGTATGGCTACGGTGCCTATTACGAGGGCGGTGATGTGTATTACATCGACCCGGACGGTGAGCCTACCAAGTACAGGAACTTGCCAACGCAGGTGAAGAGGGTGGTGGACGAGTTCGGGCAGGTCAACGGCCAAGGCACCAAGTACGAGCAGTACAGCCTGCCGGGCGGGAAGAACTACCGTGAGGTGCTGCTGACGCTGCCGACAAAATTATCAGATTACGGAACATGGCTTAATGGATCGCCAGTTACACAAGAAGACATAGCAACGCAAAACGGGAGAGACACAGCGGAAAGAATTGCAGGTGTCAGCGGTTACCAATCTGCCCACTGGGATCAGAAAAATGTACTGGCCCACATGCGCGTTGATGACCGGGTGGATGCCAATAGCAAGAAGACCCTGTTTGTGCAAGAAATCCAGAGTGACTGGGGGCAGGCTGGGAAAAAAAGAGGGTTTGACGTACCACGCGACCAATTGGCTCCAGGACAAATTATCAAGCAAGAAACCGGCAGTACTGGCCGCGTGAGCTGGATTGTGCGAGACGCCAGCGGAGAGTCTGTAGGATTTGGGGACACCCGTGAAGATGCGATTGCAGACGCACCGCGCAAGGGAATCCCAGTTGCACCCTTCGTCGAAACCAC
>Ga0210043_1002466_pt1 | contig 12222 bp, 12 predicted proteins | sample CryGeymet201501t_FD_183990 | JGI IMG/M metagenome (GOLD analysis project Ga0210043, IMG submission 183990) | Groundwater microbial communities from Crystal Geyser aquifers in Utah, USA - Crystal Geyser metaG 2015-01t (SPAdes) (version 2) | ecosystem: Environmental > Aquatic > Deep subsurface >... | reverse complement strand
GACCAGCCTCTCCCACTGGCGAGGAGCGATCCCATCTCGATCGCGGCTGCGTGCTCGTCCTCGAACTTGGCGCGCTTGTTGCGAATCTTCTTTTCGAGCGGCTCCAAGTCCGCGCTATCGAACGCCGGAACCTCGGTCCCGTCGAGCAGCGTTATGGGCGGGGCCGACCGCAGCAATTCCAGCCGCTTCATATCGGCGTCGAAGTCGTCGTTGGTTTCAGATTGCGCCAGGCTATCTTCGATCGGCTTCAACTTGCGCTGACGCATCATTGCGATGATCTCATCCTGGCGCTTGAGGAACTTCGCTTCGAGATTTGCCGTATCTTCCGGCTTCCACGAACCGCGGTAGCCCTGCTCGTCAGGATCGGTCAGCACGGTCTCAGACCCGACGGCGATCTCCCTGAGGTCATCAAGCGTCATGGCGGCCGTGATGCTCTTGGTCGTTTGCTGCTGGAACGTCGTTGCCCAGTTGGTACGAATCTGCTCGCGAGCGTAATTGGCGTGCGCCCCAATGCCTTCGAGTTGGTCGCCGAGCGGCAGGGACGCGTTGACGCGCTCGACACGATCAATGGCGCTGATATCGCCGGTCTTCACGGCGGTGTCGAGCATGATGCTGATGGCGAGTTGGGAGGCTTGTGAGACGCGTTCACGGCTCGCGCCCGCCTGTCGCAACGCGGCCTGGTAATTGCGGAACTTCTTGACCAAGTCTTCGACATTGGCCCCGGAGGCTGCCATCTGGCCGATGTCAACGATCATCTCCTGTGCGCCAACCGCGATGTTATCCGAAGTTTTCTGTTGCTCAAAGGCCTCGATGGTGTTCGCGGTGACGCGATCAAAGGCCATCATGGCGGCCGCTTGCTGCTCCGGCCTCTGGAATATCGACTGGTTGTCCTTGATGAACGTCGCCAATTGCGCCCGGGTGAGGTTGAAGATGTCCTCGGACGACATGGCGCCGGGGCCAGCGGCCCGGATCTTGTCAGTCAGGATGACGCCCCACTCCGACGCGCCCCGAACGGCGTATCCATTCGCAGAGGCGTCATCGAACGTTTCCTGGCCCTGCGTCTTTTCGCGGTAGGCGCGTGCATCGCTCTCACGCTTCATCGCAGTGAATGTGGACTCGGCCCGCCCGGAGAAATCAGCCTGGAGCACCGGATTGCCGAGTTGGCCCGCGTATTCGTTGACCGCCTGCATCGCGGCGTCGTGGTTGAACATCTTCCCGTCAGGCGAGAGGTTCGCCGACTTGATCCGCTCGATCTCGGTCGTGAAGCCCTGCCGGGTTATCGCGTTGTTCTCATCGGCCTTGCGCTCGAGTAGACCACCCACGCCCTGCAAGATGCGCGACAAGCCCTGCCCGATCTCGGCCGCTCGTTGCGGGATCGGGAACTGTGGAGGCGCGGCATAGGAGATTCGTCTTGGCATTGGTCAGGGCGCCTTGGGCGGCTTGAACTTGAGGCTACTTGCGAAGTTGACGGTCTGCATACCGAACCTGAACCCTTCAAGCCCACCCTGCACGGCCGCGAGGAACGGGCTGCTCGTCTGCGCTTTGAGGCGGGCCGAAAGGGATGCAAGGCGGTTACGGAACTCATCGTCGATCACGCCGACATCCAGAGTCGCATCGGCGGCGGCCTTGTTCAGATCGGCCTGCACGTTCACCGATGTCGGGCCGGACGATATGGAACTCGCGGACGAAGAGGCGCTGCGCAACGCGCCCGAATACTGCTCGAAGAGGCGGGTGCGATTGACCCGGTCGTCGATGGCCTTCCGGGCGGTCTGCTGGGCCTCGATCGACGCCGCCTCGGCCGCGGCCTTGTTCTGCTTCTTGGCGAGGATGAACTGCGTCCCGGCGGACGCGGCCGTCGTGCCCGCCATGATCGCAAGCATCGCCCCAGTCGTTAGTCCAAATTCGAGCGTCATGCACAGGCCAGCCACCAACAGAACCCCGATGACGATTATGTCTTCCATGCTAGAACCGCGCCCTTTCGTACTCGATCTCGCGTGCGCCGATTCGCGCCACGCCCGTCCCGCTACTCTTGATCGTAACCACCATCTCCGACCCCATCGCACCCGCCGGAACCTCGAAGAAGCCCGAATCGACCGGAGACTGCCCGTGCAGGTACGTCCCGATCTCCTTGGCGGTGAAGTCGAACGTCTCACTGTAGTCCGACCCGTCGGTCTCGATCGTGACCTGGAACTCGCTGGTCTGATGGTAGAAAACTGCAATCGACGTGACCAGAAGGTTGTCCTTGCTTGCGCCAGGCCACAGGCGTTGGTGGGTGACGGTCTTGGTGAACTTGCGACCGATGTAGTGCGCGACATCGACCAGGCCGGCGTCGGCGGCGAGCGGGCCGTACTGACCAATGAACACCGCCGTCGTCGCGTCCACGAATACCGGGTCAACCTGCTGGCCGATCACCCCCAACTCAATTTCGCCACCATCGACATCCGCCCGTTTGAGTGCCGAGCCGGATATCTTCAACTCGTCATTATCGACGAACATCGCCGTGCCAACACGCCGCAGCCAGATGTAGCCCACGCCCACGCCAGTCCAGCCAGTCCCGCCCTCCAGCATGACGCGGTAGACGACGCCGGTTGCGCCGCTCGTCTGGCCGATGACGGTTTGGCCGACCGCGATCGCATTCGTGCCGGCGTCGAAGTTGAGTCGCACAAGATCATGGCGCAGGATCAAGACCGTATCAGCGAGGCTCGGGGTCGTGTTGACCGTGAAGGTCGTGCGGTTATCGGCGACCGTGTAGAGGCCTTCGACGGTCTCACGCCGATCCATGCGCGGCACATAGTCAAACCCACTCTCGACCGCAGCCTCCTGCTCAGAATGGGTTTGCAGGGTGAAATTGCCCCCATACGTCGTGATGATGAACGCCTTGTTGCCGTAGGAGTAGACGAACTCGATCGTCTCATTCATATCGAACCGGCCCCACGCCGGGATGATGTTGCCGCTGCGAACATCGCGCGCCGAGACCTCAGCCTGCCAGCACCCATCGGATTCCGTCATCACATAGAGCAACGCACCTGCGACATACAGGCGTGTTACCGCGACCTCCCGGAAGTCGTGATGGATTTCTTCGGTGATCGGGCGGAGCCGCGCGTAACGGTACGATCCATCCTGCGTCGAGAACTCAAACGGGTGGATGTTGTTGTAGGCGTCCAGTGTCAACACCATCGAACCGGATGCGACCGGCTGGATGTACGCGACCGGCGATTCGATGCGGGCCACCTCCTCGATGCGGCCGTTGTAGGGGGTCTGATCCCCGCCGCCCGAAAGAATCTGATCCTTTGCCGAATACTGCGCCAGGATGTGCTGCATCTGGATGAAGATCGCGTCTCCCGCCGGCTCCATGTGGAGAATCGAACCGCTGCCCGGCAGAATGATCTCGTCCTGAATGCGATCAGCCGAGACCGGGTTGCGCGCGTTGAGCGAAAAGTAGTTGTAGTAGTGCCCGTCCTCAGACAGCGCGACCGTGTTGTCGTCCAGCCCGACTGCGATCCGATTGTTCCACATGCAGAAAGCGACGATGCGGCGATCTTTGAGGAAGTGGTTGTTGAAGATGATGTCCTGCCCGTTGATGTCCTGCCCCTCCACCTCGCCACCGCTCAGTCGCGGGTCATAAGGGAGACGCTGCCATTCGTAGGTCGTCGCGTCAACACGCAGCAGACGGTGAACGAGCGTCGCGCTGTCGTAGATGGCGTCGGCCTGCGATGGCTTGGGAATCCGACGGTACTTGGGCAGGACCACCGGCGGACCAGCCACATAGCCGATGTAGCACTCGTAGTAACCAGCCGGGTAGCCCGGGTCATCAATGAGCGTGCGGTAAATATCGCCCGCGACCGCCGTGGTCAGGTCCGAGAGTTGGGTGATGTAATTCTTCTTGTCGCCCGTCACCGTGCCGGCCGGGGCTGGGTTGGTCCCAATGACCTTGGTGGTGTTGACGACGAAAACTGAATCGAGAACACCACGGTGTAGACGCAGCGCACTCTGGTCAGTCCCAAGGTAGGCGTATCCGATCGGCCCATTGATCGCCGTGCCCGAAGACGTGCCCCACGCGGCGATCGTGGCCACGTCAAGGTTCGCCCCCACATTGATGTTCTCGCCGACGGCGCTGAAGCCGACCGGGTCAGAAGTCCATTGAACCGTCAGGACGCCGGCCGCGTTCCCGAGCGACCACTTCCCGCTCGTCAGTTTGATCTCCGACACGAAGGCGGTGGCGCCGCTGGTCGCACCAACAATGATGTCGCCGCGCAGAATCTCGTATAACCCGCCACTCGTGAAGTCGATCGTGGCCTGCTGGCGGATCGTCAACTGCACGCCAGCGCCGCTGAACGCCATAATCTCCACATTCCCATCACCGTCGTTGTCGCCCACACAGATGAAGTGATCGTCCAGTTCGATCCACTGGAACGACTTGGTGGAGTCGAGTTCGGTGATGTTGCGGATGTATTCGGTCCCGTTGCGCCAGTGATAGCCATCAGAGTCGAAGCGAATGTTGACGGCGTTTCGGACATGCCGACCATCCGCATCAAACTCAGGCGATGAGGCCATACCACGCGAGTTGGGTGGGAGCGTCATGCGAGACAGCGCCATGAACGGACCCTTTCTTCTAGCCGCAGGAACACCATCGCCGGACGGATGAGCCGTAGCCGAATCCGCGACCAAACCCGCCGGTGAATGAGAGATTCGTTTCGATCAGGGCCGGATACTCGCACGAGAACGCTACAGACGCCTTGTTGTGCTGCTCACGCACCCAGGGCAGTTGCGGGCTGGCCGCACTCCGTGTCGAGACACTGAATGATTCGGTGGCGCGCCACGCGATGAGTTGGGCCGCGATTTCGGGCAGTTGCTCGATCGTCAGGAGCAGCGCCACGTTGGAGTTCTCGAAGTTCTGATCGAGCGTGTAGGTTCGCTTCACCGGATCGTAGATTTTCCCGCCACGCACCACGAACGGCTCAGGTAACTCCACTTGCAGGTATCCATCAGGCAGGATGATCTCGTTGTTCACGTCCCGGTTCAGGTCGATCTCATCGACATTGAACGTCCAGCCGCGTGTCAGGAAGTCACGGATGGTGTCGAGGACCACGTCTTGTGCCCGGACCGCGAGCGTATCCGTAACGGAGTTGACCTTACGCAGCCCGGCTCCGTACATGAGGCAACGATTGACGGCTTCAGTAATCGTCACGGACGCCGCCTTCCTCAGAACTCGATGACGCCCCAGGTGATGATGGCGTCAGCAGCCGCCTGCCGCTTGGCCGTCACAACCTTGATGCCCGCCCCAGCCCGGAGCACAATGGCGTCGCCCGGCTCCAACTCGAAGAACTCGGCCGCGAGATAGCCCGCGTGCCGGATCAGGACCGAGCCGGCACTGGTGCTTCGGCACTTGATGAAAACACCCCTCGCCTGGCCGGAAACACCCGGATCAAAGATCGTTGTCTCCGCGATCCCGATTGTCACATTGTTGGCTGCGGCTGCTGAGGCCATGATTTATCCTTTCCACATCGTCATTCGACCGACGCTGCGGCGAGTCGGCTTATGTGTCGCTTCTCAAGGTGCGCCTGGAGATTTTCCTTCTTTGGCCGCATTGCACAATAGGGGCACTGTACCAGTCCAGGCTTGACCGGAGTCCGGCGCCCAAACGTCACAGGCGCGATTACGGAGCCGTTGCGCGCCAACGTTTCGTCGGTCTGCTTCACCGTCGCCGACAGATTGCTCAGCGAGAAATTGAGATGGTTGCCGTCAAGGAACAGAGGCCGCTGCTCACCCGTGGGCAGTGGTTTCCCCCGGGCGACCGCCATCGCGTTGAGGATCATATGGCCCAGCGGGTAGGCCCGGCTCAGGCGATCATCATCGGGATCACGCATCACCACCATCATCACATCGTCCTCACGCAGGAACGTCGCCGAGGGAACCTGCTTGTTTTTGAGGCGATCCCAGAATGCGATGACCCCATCTGAGTAAAGGAAGTAGCCTTCATGTCCGGGGATTTCAGGATACACACCACGCTCCTTTGTCACAGAGTCGAGTTTTGGAAACCACCCGCCCCAGTCGAGCCGGGGCGGGCAGGCGCAGAGGTAAAGACTTAAATCGCGATGTCCACGGCCGCGCGTCGAAGCGTGACCCTGGCCGTCGTATCGTCGAGTGTCTTCTCGATGTTCACAACCATGCTCAGCAGGCCGCTGTACGCACTCATGTCGAACACCGTCGGGGCGAGCACAGGCTCCCCGTCGATCTTGAAGACAACACTGCTCTTGGTTGTGAAGTCGATGGTCAGACGAATCCTCGTGTTGGCGACGGCATCAACCGTCGAGTCAGTGGCTGGTACTTCGTTGATGCCATCATCCGACTCGCAGAAGATGCTCAGAGCGGCCCCATCCAAATGGAAGAGAGCCGTAACGGGGACAGCGTCCGCATCGTTTCCCAGCGTCCCGTCGGATACGCCGATGGAAATATCCAACGCGGCCAAATCACCAATGTCGTTGATCTCAACGTCGAACTCGAAGACCGGCCCCTTGTCGATGTCCCACATCTTCGCGCCGAGGATTTCGGCGACTGCGATTTCGGACACCGCACCGAACCCGAGCGCCACGCCCGGCCCATCTGTGGCCGAGATCACACCCAGGCCCAGCGTCTCAGTCTTGAGCCAGTGCGAAGCGCCGGTCGCATCAAGCGCTGTGCCCGCTGCGGGGTAGCGCATGGCGAAGTTGTCAACGAACTGGATTCGATCGGAACCCGCCAAACCCGGAATACCCGAAGGCCCAAGAGGACCACTGGTTTCCTTGATCGCCCAGCCCAGCAGTTGTGCCCGGCCCTCAGCGGTGTCATCGACATGGGTGCCGTCGCGTCTGATATGAACGCGGATCATTTCTTCACGCCCAGCGTTGTCCATCTGGACGCCGGCCGTGTAATTGATCGGGGAGTATTTCAGAACCCCAGACGTTGCCGGAACGGCGACAACGCTGGACCGCGCAGAGGCGAATGAGTCTGAGTCGATGTCTGATCCAACACCGTTGAGCCGCTCAATCTTCGCTTCCCAACGCACATTGCCCACAGTTGTGCTCGCGGCCCAAATGAGAATAAGCGTGATGCCGACCGGGTTCGCGCTCAACGCTGAGGGCAGGAAGGTGCGGAACTGGTATTCATCCTGACCCGAATCATCGAACGTGCGAAGAATGTGATTGTTCCGCTCATCTTCAGTGGCGAGCGAGCCGCTTCGCACAAATGGCGGCAGCAGCCCAGAGTTTGCAAGAGTGTCTCCCGCAGCCATGTTTCGTCTACTCCTTTCGAGGTCTGCCGCGCCCAGGCCCATAATTCCTGGGCGCGGCGTTCCTCACAGAAGGAACCGGCGACCTACATCGCCGAGTCCGTCAATTCTTAGACACCATCGTCGGCGAAGCGAATCACACCCAAGCCTTTGCCGGCATCGCCCTGATGGATGTATTGGACATCCCAGTGTAGCGTCGCGCCACACAGCCAGGAACGCTTGTGCCCGATCCACTCAGGCTGGTGAACCGTGATGCGGGGCGTGTTGCTGAGCACGGGGTCGCCGATCTTGCCACGCCCGACGAAGCCCTGCGCAAGTGCGCGCTTGTTCCAGCCGACGCCAACGACCGCTCCCACGCCACCCTCACCGCCAGGCGCAAGATTCTTCTTGTATTTCGCCGGGATTGTGCCGCCATTGGGGGTGGTCATCGCTGACGAGTCCACACCGAAGCCCGTCGCGCCCCGAATGTGTGTGAAGCCGCCGTAGACGAACTGGCCCATGCCGAGGTCTTCCGTCCGGCGACCACCACCCCAGTCCCCACGAACAACCGACTCCTCAGTGAAGCAGGAGTTGAAGGTCGCTGGGTTCCAGATGATGCAGTTGTGCTGCGGGCCTGCGGGCAGATGGGCGTTGGCGAACCTGGTCGCGGCCTTGATGATCGCGTTGCGCACTTCCAACGCAATGCCCGCGTCAGACTCCAGGAACTTGCCGACAATGCGGTGATCGGGCGCCGCCACCGACACGACGCCGGCAAGGTAGTTGATGAAACGCAGCATCTTGGCGGCTGCGACATCCTCGCCGAGTTTGTCCGTGGTCTCCATGACGAGGTTCCACGGCAGTTGCAAACCCTGCTCGTAGGGGATGAGGTCGTTGGCCTCGATGCCGTCGTACTGCGTCAACGTCACGCTCTTGTCCTCGGCGCCCGCACCACCCGTGCGATCACTGCCCGGGGCCGCCTCGCCGGCCGCCCGGCTGTCGATAATGGCAATCTTCGCCTGGTAGGCGTCACGCATGTCGCGTGAGATGGTGCTTTCGTACCCGATGAGATCGCTCTGCACAAACGTCTTGGCGACGTGCATGGCGAACTTCGTGAGTTGATGCGCTGTGAATATACTCAGAGGCATTGTAGGGAATCACGTTCTACCGCCTGTCCGTGTGAGTGATGATGATGGAGAACCAACCGCGTCGTCGCAGGTCGCCCTCAGTCACCGCACGGTTCCCTTTGTCCGCAGACTCCGGCCTGGCTCGGTTCGTGATTCTGGCCCAATGAGGCTGTTACCGCCGCCCCACGCGTCCTGTTTCGTCAAACCGCATTCCCTTGGCCCGGCCTCAGCAAAGCCCTGGGACTACGCGCAAGTTTAGCCTCGTGCGCGGCAAGTTTCGCCTGGTCGTTGCCGGCGGAAATAAAAGCGTTCTCCGCCTCAGCATAAGAACCGTACACATCGCCCCCACTGTGGCCTGAACCCGGCCCGCTCGGTGTTCGCAGCCGCTCTTCAGGCGTCTTGGTGTGCGTTACACCCGCCTGCTGCTCCTGCCATGCGATGAACTTCGCCGCCAATGTGTCCATCACGCCGTCACGAAAGTCGGAATCGGAGAGTTTCAGGCCGATGTCACGCACCCGAGCCTCGTCGTAGGGCGAATCAGGTGACTGAACCCAGTCGATGACCTCTTGACCCGTGCAGGGCAGGCCCATCTCACTGAACCGGCTGCCACACTGCTCCAGGTACGCCGCACGCTGCTGGGCCAGAAGCATGTTCTGGTGTGCGATGATCGGCCCGACCATCTCCAGCGCGACCTCAGCCGGAATGAACTTGCCCTTGAAGTCCGCAATCGACTTCGCGTCGAACTTGCCGTCCGGCTGCACCCTGGATGCGAGATCAAGCCCAGCCAGATCGTCGCGACTCAGGGCGGCCTTGTGCGGGCTGGGCCGGTTCGCCATCTCAGTCTCAAGATTCCGGTACGACTCGGCCATCTTGCGCATCACCGGCGACTCGTTGACCATCTCAGGCGTGAGCCGAGTGTCCCCATCGTCGAACCGACCACCGAACAGACGGCCTTCCTTGTCCGGCCGGAGATAATCAGGTGTGGCCTTACCGTTGCCGGCCGGCTCGCCACCCTTCTTGCCGAGACTGAACTTCGGCGCAGGCCCAGGAGCAGGCGCCGAGCCACCCTCCGCCGGCTCCACACCGCCACCGTCAGGATCGGCGCCGCCGTCAACCGCCGCAGGCACACCCCCACCACCTCCACCATCCTCACCATCAGGGAAGAAGTATGGCGCCGGGAAGATCGACGAGAACGGGGCGGCAATCAGGTTCGGGGATGACATTGTTGTCCTTTGCTTGAAATACTAGGCCGTGGGCTGCTGCTGTTGCGGTTGCTGCTGCTGCACGGGTTGGCCGGGCGCACCCGTCGCGTCACCGTCTCCGGTATTGCCGGTCATGGTCTGGATGAACTCCCCCACCGCCTGCATCACTTCCTCGGGGTTGCGCTGCGCCAACACAAGCAACTGCTGCACGAGGTCTTTCGCCTCCATACCCTCGCCAATCAGGTCGTCCGTCTCGATGTTGGCATTGCTGCTGAGACGCTTGAAGAGTTTCGTTACCGGCAGGCTCTGCACGAAATCCGGCCGCCACTGTGCCAGCACGCTGATGATCTGCACCAGGTGCTCGGCGCTCTGGATTTTCTTTAGCGCGGAGATGCCCGTCAACACCACCGTGTCGATTTTGTCGCCGTCGGCGGTCGTGAACTTATAGCCCGCGAGATCGACCAGCGCACGCGCACCATCACGCTGTCCGTGGCTGGTGTGGTAGCCGTAGATGCGGGCTGAGGTCGCGTCCATCTGCTCGACCAGTTTGAGCACTTCCGTCGCCGTCTTACGCGCCTCCTGGTCGGGCCGAGACAACAGGCCCGTCAAGAAGTGTTGACGGATACCCTGCTCATCACGCGCGATTGCGGCCGCGACCCCTTGCAGGTCATACGCCAGCGCCGGCTTCTCGACGTAATGGATCGAGCCTTGCATCCCCTCGACGCAGATCGGGCCGGCCCACTTGGCAACCTCCTGGTAGTTCAGCCCGCTATTAGGTTGCACCAACCGAATCAACGTCGCCATCTCCCCGATGATGTCCCGTTCACTCCGCGCCAGTTGCTCCAGTTTCCAGATCAGGTTGAAGAACAAGGAAACATAAGCACGCGGGTAGTTCCGGCCGACGACTGGCATCCCATGCTCGATGAGCACCCAGCGGGCCGGGTTGTCACCAGTTGTAATAACACGCACATCATCCTTGCCGGCGACCTGCTGGCGGATTCGGCCACCCCAGTAATCGACCTCGGTGATGATCTCCTCACGCACCGGCACCGCACCCTGGACGGGCGGCTGGTCCGGGTCGTTCTCATCACTGAACTGCCGGGATATGATGCGCCTCACTGACTGATCCACGCGATCAATCACGAACTGACTCAACGGGATCAGCCTCAGCCGCTTGGGCTTGACAACCCGCTTGGTACGCGCCCGACCACGACCAGCCTGCTGGGTCTCCTCGTCACAGAAGTGCAGGAGCGCGCTACTCGCTACGAAGGCGAGTTGGTACGCAGTCTCGTAATAACTGGGGAGCGCGAGGTGGTCGCTGAGCCGCATGGCGCGTGCCGTGGCGCGGTCGAGGTCGATTTGCTCGTCCGTTGATTTCTGGCGATCGTCATCGTTAAACTCGACATCAATCTGCATCCAGTGGACTTGGTGCGGGAACTCGAGCGCGACGGCCGTCGATGATGCATCCATCACCAGTTCAGCCCCGAGCGTCGAAGCGTTTTCGCGTCGAGTGTTGCATAGACCAGCATCGGCTGCGAACAGACCAGGGTCGATGGTCTGGTAGGCGTTGTCGCGCGCCTCAAACAAGAACTCCGTCCGGTCCTCGGCCAGCCGGTCGTAGTCGCGTTCGAGTTCGCCCTTTGATTCCGCACCCACCTACGTTACCTCGTTCTGCTTCTTCAACGGGAACAACGGCCGGCGGAGCAGTTTCGCGCCGCTGGAACCCGCGCGGATTTGTGACGCTACGGCCGCCAGCGTCTCACGCTTCTCGCGCTTCTTCGCTAGTGCAAACTCATCTGGTTGCTGCACACTTGGCATTCCGCACATGGTTACTACTCCTTAGCCCGAGCCGCATCGCGGTCCTGACGCTGCTCCTGCTCGATCATACCCTGCCGAGTCACGCCTTTCACGGTCGGGATCGGCACACCTCGGATCGACAAGCCGAACTCCTTAGCCGCCTGGTCGATGAATCGGCGCACGGCTGCGTGCCGAATCAGCAGATCAACCTGGAGCGCGCGAGTCGCAGCGTCTCCGGCTGGGCCGCAATCTGGAAATGCGTCGTGCGCCTCTTGGAGCCACGCGGTCAGGTGCTCTTTGGTGAGTTCTCGCATCATCCAATCCCCATCAGCCAGTGCACCACGCGGACCCCGGCCCGGATCATCAGCATCATCACCACAAAGAACGGGGCGGCCAGCAGTGTAACCAACACAAGCGAGGCCAGGTCATGGCGGAGCGACAGCCAGTCATCGTGCCGCTTCTCCTCACGGGTGAGTGGAGTTTTCGCGGGCATGTCGGCGCACCTCCGCCGCGAGTATACACGCGAGCAGGTCCGGTGTCATGCCCGCCACCCACGGGTAGCCGAGCATGGTCGCGGCAAAATGCGAACAATTGCGCCAGAACAGCCGGTAGGGTGCCCGCCACCAGGCCGGCTCGATGAGGACTTCACGCTCGACCTCGATGATCCTAGGCTCGCCCGGCCTGAATCGACGCGCCTGCTCGGTGGGATAGAGCAGTAGGTCGTCGGCCATCCAGTCGAACACCACGCCATCCGCAGCCAGCGTCACGCAGATATACCTGGGCGACAAAATGCGGGCGATGAGGCGTTCGCGGAGCGGCAAAGAGCGGGCCATACGCACCGCCGAGTCGTGTG
>Ga0210043_1002461_pt1 | contig 12237 bp, 10 predicted proteins | sample CryGeymet201501t_FD_183990 | JGI IMG/M metagenome (GOLD analysis project Ga0210043, IMG submission 183990) | Groundwater microbial communities from Crystal Geyser aquifers in Utah, USA - Crystal Geyser metaG 2015-01t (SPAdes) (version 2) | ecosystem: Environmental > Aquatic > Deep subsurface >... | reverse complement strand
GTGCTTTCACAAGACCCGGAGACACAATCGCATCAATCTCTATTTCATCTGGCGCTCACATCAGTATGGCCGGTACTGGTCCCAAAAAAGTTTTTGGGTTGAATGTTTTGGAGCTACCTTTTGATCAAAAAAACTTTGTTATTGATCTTGAGGGGTCAATTAAGATCATAAGGGAAAATAAGCCAAAGATGCTCGTTCTGGGTGGCTCGGTGATACTTTTTAGTCAACCGGTAAAAGAATTAGTGAAAGTCTGTAAAGAAACCGGGACAATTGTCTTGTTTGATGCGTCGCATGTAGCCGGATTAATCGCGACTGGCCTATTCCCGAATCCATTCGACGATGGTGCGGATATCATAACAATGACAGTTTGTAAAACTATTCCTGGACCACAGCACGCCTTCATTCTCTCTCGTGACGAATTTGCAGAAAAAATAAAGAGGACCACCTTCCCTGGTTTTTTGTCTGGACATCATCTGCATGAGACCGTCGCGAGCGTACTCTCGATTGAGGAATTAAAGATATTTGGTAAAGATTATCTCAAAAAAGTATTACTTAATGCTAAAGCGCTGGCTGGCTATCTGTCGGATTATGGCTTCACCGTACTGGCTAAAAATAAGGGTTTTACTGAAACACATATGTTTCTGATCGATATTTCTTCAATCCTTCCTGCCAACGAAGCAGAATTGCTTCTGGAGAAAGCAAATATCATCGTCAACAGAAATATGTTACCACGAGACTCATCTTTCTTGCGTCCCAGTGGTTTAAGGATTGGCACACCGGAAATAACACGGATTGGAGCTAAAGAAAAAGATATGGCCATCATCGCTTCTTTTTTTAAGAGACTTCTTGTCGATAAAGAAGATCCAGACAGTATTAAAAAAGAAGTGACAGAGTTTAGGAAATTATTTAAAGATATTCATTATTGTTATAAAAATGATAGATAAAAATAAAGACGATACCGATTTGCTTCATGGTGGAAAGTATAAAGATGCTTTTTTCATCGAAAAATACGTAGCCCTTTGGGCTTATGGATATTTGAATAATTTCGGCCAATCTGAAGGCTTATATCGAACCGTAAATGAATTAGGCTTCTGTTCCTTTGATAAAGACATCAAAGGTAAAATTCTAGATATTGGTTGTGGGGTTGGGCGTACCTCATCCGATTACGCAAAATTTTTCAAAAATTCCGAAGTAATTGCCATTGATAAAGCGCCCTTAATGATTAAGATGGCTTTCCGAAGGACTACCCTTCGGTTTTTTTCGGTTTTTTAAATGGGTTGGCGCAAGCGAGCGACGCGCTCGGCAGTAGGCGGATGAGTCATGAAGAGTTTGGCCAAGCCGGCACTAGTTCGCCGCGGCGAACCGCCGAAGGGATTGGCGATATAGAGATGGGCGGTGGCGTTGCTGGCGCGCTTCAACGGCGCGCCGTAACCGCTGATTTTCTCCAAGGCGCTGGCCAACCCCTCCGGATAACGCGTCAACAGCGCTCCGGAAGAGTCGGCCAAGAATTCGCGCTGGCGCGAGATGGCCAACTTGATCAGCGTCGCGATGATTGGCGACAAAACAATGAAGACAATGCCGACAATCGCCAAAACTCCCCCGCCCTTCCCCCGGTTGTCGGACGAACCGAAGACAAAACGCGAGCGAATAAACAGGTCCGACAAAATCGCCACCAACCCAACCAAGACCACCACCACCGATTGCAACAGAATGTCGCGATTGCCGATGTGGGCCAGCTCGTGCGCGATCACGCCTTCCAACTCATTCTTACCAAGGATAGACAACAGACCGGTAGTGACCGCCACCACAGCATGATCTTTGTCGCGGCCGGTGGCGAAGGCGTTGGGGGCCGGGTCGTTGATGAGATAAATCTTGGGTAACGGCAGGCCGGCGGTGATCGCCAAATTCTCCACGATACGATAAAGCTCGAGATGAGTCTCGCGTTTGGCCGGCGTCGCGCCGGCCATTTTCAGCACAATTTTGTCGCTCCACCAATAGCCGGCGAAGTTCATTGCCAAGCTAAAGAATACGGCAATATACAAGATCATTGGATTGCCGTAATAAGCGCTTATCAGCCAACCGAGGGCGATCACCAAGACCAAAAACAAGGTCATCAAGAACCAAGTGCGACGAGTGTTAGCGTCTTGTTGAGTGTACAAGGTGGCCATAATTTCTTAAACGGGAGCGGGGGATTAGAACTTCACCGCCACCGGCTCCTTGGCCGCCGCTTCTTCCAGTTCGAAGAAATCGCGCGGGGCAAATTTGAAGAGGTTGGCGATGATGTTGTCGGGGAAAGATTCGATCTTGGTGTTCAAGTCGCGGACATTGCCGTTGTAGAAGCGACGGGCGGCTTGGATCTTGTTTTCGGTATCCGACAATTCTTTTTGCAATTCCAAGAAGTTCTGATTGGCCTTCAGATCGGGGTAATTCTCGGCGACGGCAAACATGCTCTTTAAGGCGCCAGTGAGCATATTCTCCGAAGCGGCCATCTTGGCCGGGTCACCGCTTTGCTCCGAAGAGATGGCGGCGGCGCGCGCTTGAGTCACGCGATCGAAGGTGCCGGCCTCGTGCGCGGCGTAACCCTTCACCGTCTCGATCAGATTAGGGATCAGATCATAACGACGCTTGAGCTGGACGTCGATATCGGCCCAGGCCTCCTTGGTGCGATTAACTAGTCGAACGAAGCCGTTATAGGCCAGCGTCAACCACAGGACCAGCACGACGACCACAGCTAAAACAATATAGGTAAAAGTCATAATTTTTAAGCGATTAAAGCTGTTAATTCACTAGTTTTAATTATAACACAGCTGATGATTTTACGAGTATCCTTAATAGTCCATGCCCCCGCCCATGCCAGCCGGTCCGCCCACGGCCGGTTTGTCTTTCTCCGGTTCATCGGCGATTGCCACTTCCGTCGTGAGTAAAATCGCCGCGGCGCCGGCGGCCCGCTCCAAGCCGGTGCGCGTCACCTTCACCGGATCCACGATCCCCGCTTTAATCATATCGTCTACCAACTTGTCGGCGCGAGCATCATAGCCCTCGAACGTCTTGCTGATTTTCACTTTCTCAATGATCACGGCGGCATCATCTTTGCCGGCGTTGATTACAATCTGACGTAAGGGCGCCTCCAGCGCTTTGAGCAGAATCTTCACCCCGGTCTCAAACTCTTGGGCCATCTCTTCATCGGACGACTTGACCCCTTTCTTAGAGACAGCCTCCCCCGCTTTGATCAAAGCCACGCCGCCACCAGGCACGATTCCTTCGTCAACCGCCGCCTTAGTCGCCGCCACCGCGTCTTCAATCTTTAACTTCTTGTATTTCATCTCGGACTCGGTGGTCGCCCCCACTTTGATCACGGCCACGCCGCCGGAGAGTTTACCCAACCGTTCGCGCAACTTTTCCTTATCGTAAGCAGAATCGGAATTCTCCAACTGTTTCTTGATCTGCGAGATCCGCTCGTCGATATCTTTTTTGCCACCCTTGCCGCCCACGATTGTCGTGGCCTCTTTGCTGGCCACCACGCGACGCGCTCGGCCCAACATCTCCACTTCGGCCGTCTCAAGTTTAAGACCGACCTCTTCGGCAATGACCGTGCCACCCGTTAAGGCGGCAATATCGGCCAACATCTCTTTCTTGCGATCACCGTACCCCGGCGCCTTGATCGCCAAAGCATTAAAAGTGCCTCGGATCTTGTTGACCACCAGAGTCGCCAACGCTTCACCATCGATATCATCGGCAATAATCACCAACTCTTTGCGTCCGGTTTGGGCCAATTTTTCCAACAACGGCAAAATCTCTTTAATCGAAGAAATCTTTTTATCAACTAACAAAATATAAGGATCGGCATAACTGGCTTCAAGTCGCTCGCCGTCGGTAATCATATAAGGCGAAATGTAACCTTTATCAAATTGCATCCCTTCCACCAATTCGGACTCCACGGTAAAAGATTGCTGAGATTCCTCCACTGTCACCACGCCATCTTTGCCCACCCGCTCGATGGCGTCGGCGATAATCGCCCCGATCTCCTCGTTCTCGGCGCTGATCGTCGCCACCTGCACGATTTCTTCCTTGGACTTGATCGGTTTGGCCATCGCTTTGAGCGTGGCGGTCACCTCGGCCGTCGCCGCTTCAATGCCGGCCCGCAGACCCATGGGCGACAGGCCCAACGAAGTGCGTTTCAAGCCTTCTTCAATCACCGCTTGAGCCAAAACCACCGCCGTCGTGGTGCCGTCACCGGCAATATCATTAGTCTTGTTGGCCACATCTTTAATGATCTCGGCCCCTAAGTTTTCCATTTTATCGGTCAGAGTAATTTCTTTGGCGATCGAAACGCCGTCATTGGTGATCACCGGCGCGCCGTAGCCCTTGTCGTAGACCACGTTGCGACCCTTGGGACCCAGCGTGATCTTAACCGCGCCGGCCACCGTGTCGATCCCGCGCTTGAGCGCTTTACGAGCGTCATCGCCGAAAATAATTTGTTTTGCCATAGCTTTTTATGTTTGTTAAATTTAACTTTGCTGTCGCTTAATCAATAATCGCCAAAATATTGGCCTCGCTGACAATCAGATAATCTTGCTCGTCAATCTTGATCTCGTCCGGTCCGTACTTGGAGAAAATTATCTTGTCGCCCGGTTTAACTTTGACCGGCACCAGCTGACCGTTGTCTAATCGGCGCCCCTCGCCGACCGCCACCACCCGCCCGGTCTCGGGCCGGTCTTTAGACACGGTCTCGGGGATAATAATCCCGCTTTTGGTTCGGTTGGCCTTGTCATTTTCCTCGGTCGCCACCAGCACTTTGTCGCCCAGCGGACGAACTTTGAATCTGGGCTGGCTCGAACCGGTTGAGACGCTGGCGCCGGCTTTTTTCTTGGTTTTTTTCTTTGGCATAAGACCTTAAAAAATTATGTTTAGACTGTTAATACGCCATTATCTTACCAGTCTAAAACCAAAAAATCAACCCTCGTAGGCCTTTACCAAAAAGAGTTGACAATCGCCTGAAATTTGCTACACTTAAAGTACAAGTGCCTTCGGGCTCGCCTCGCAAGAGGCAAAAAGTTCAAGAAAAGCCGTTAATCTAAAAATTAACGGCTTTTCTGATTATCTCGAACTGATCTTCGCTTATTCGCTCCACTTTTTTAACAAATCTCTTGGTGTCGACGACTCTCAATTGGGAGATAATAGCGCTCGCTCCTTCCCTTCAACCAAACCGATTGGGACCCTAAATTTATGTTTTTGCGGTGAAGTCGTTAATGGTACCACCAGGCAAATCTTGCCAAAAGCTCGCAACACCAAGACCGGGCGACGGAACTCTTGATCAGATCCGTCTTGTTCGAAGCCAATATTAATCCCTAGAGTACACCACCAGATCTCTCGCGGGTGATAAAACCGATTTTCGGAAGATTGATCAATTTCTTTTTTAGTTTTGTTCCACCGGTCAAACTCTTTTTCCATTCTTTAATTTTAACACTTTCTCTATCTTTTCTCTATCCTTTAAGAAACAAAATTAACAATTAATTGTGCGGTCGTCTAATTAATTGTTAATTTTAATTTCCAGCTTTCAACAGCTCATTCAACTTTCCTCTCGTCTTCGGCCCCACTAAGCCATAACCGGGGTAATTAGGTGAAGCGACAATCTGATTTTTGAGTTGGAAGCGTTTGACGGCATTGAGGGTTAAGGTGCCGAAGTAATTAGTTTCTCGATCGGGTGAACCCACGCCAGTGGCGGCAATTTGGGTCTCGGGATCTTGATTGAGGATTTGTTAAAGAATCAAATCGAGTTTAAAATGTAGACAAAAAGAAAAGGACGTGCGAAACGTCCTTTTCAGATCTAGTATTTTTAGTATAGCAGGTGACTCATGACTGTCAAGTTTATGTCCCTTGTCTTTTTGGCCCCATCTGCTATACTGTCGCCAATGTCTTCCTTGAGCGTGCTTTTGCCTTACGCGCAAATTGTTTTGTCCGTCTTGTTGGTCGGCGCGATTTTGTTGCAACAGAGCGAGGGCAGTCTCGGCAGCGCCTTCGGTGGCAGTCAAAGTGGCGCCTCCGGCTGGCGCACCAAGCGCGGTTTGGAGAAACAGCTTTTTATCGCCACCATCGTTCTGGCTATCCTCTTCGCCTTGTCGGCGGCCTTGGCCCTCTTCTTCCAATAAATCTCTCCTAAAAATTTCATCGATCTCACTTTATTTATCCACTCCCGTGAAAGAAAAAATCTCTCTCTGGCTTAAGAAATTGCGTTTACCTTCCGGTGAGGAGTGGCTTTTTGCCTTCCACTCCCTCGCCAAACCTTGGCGCTTGGCGGTCACGCTGTTGGGTTTGATTTTCGTTGTCAGTTTTTTTGCTCTGGTCTTCAAGGGGAACCGCTCGTTAATGATCGAAGTGCCGGCCAAGGGTGGTGTTTTAAGCGAAGGCATTACCGGCTCTCCCCGTTTTATCAACCCGCTCTTGACCGCCTCCGATGCTGATCGCGACCTAACGATCCTAATCTACTCGGGCCTCTTGCGTTTGGCCCCCGGTCAAGGTTACGAACCGGATTTGGCCGAAAATTACGAACTGTCGGCCGACGGCCTAACTTACACCTTCTACCTCAAACCCGATCTAACTTGGTCGGACGGGCAACCCTTAACCGCCGACGACGTGGTCTTCACGATTAAACTGGCCCAAGACCAAGCGATCAAGAGCCCCAAACGTGGCAATTGGAACGGGGTCAAAGTGGCCAAGCTTGACGATCGGACCGTCCAATTTTCGCTCAAACGGCCATTTAATTTTTTCTTAGAAAACGCCACCCTGGGCATTCTGCCGGCCCATCTGTGGCAGGAAGTGACGCCGGAACAATTCCCGTTGGTCGGCCTCAACACCGAACCGATCGGCAGCGGACCTTACGAAATTGAATCCGTCACCAAAGATAAAAACGGCATTCCGAAAAGTTATCGGCTCAAACCGTTCAAAAACTTTGCCCTGGGCGCTCCAAAAATTGATCTGATCTTGCGCTTCTACAACAGCGACGGGGAGTTGCTCGAGGCTTTAAACAACGGTGAGATTCGAGCCGCCAGCGCCATTACCACCGCCACTGCGACCAAACTTGAAACGGCCGGTCGCCGCATCTTGCGTTCGCCCCTGCCGAGAATTTTTGCCGTTTTCTTCAATCAGAGTCGCAACCAAATTTTGCTTGACCCGGCAATCCGCGAGGCCCTCGATCTGGCCACGGACCGAACTGGCTTGGTGGAAGAAGTGTTGGCCGGTTACGGCACCCCGCTCAAAAATGCTCTGCCCCCGTCAATCACCAGCGCCGAAAAAGCCATGGCCCCCACCACCTTCAATCTAGCCGCCGCGCAAGAACGTCTGACTAAAGCCGGTTGGATCATCAATGATCACGGCCAACTGGAGAAAGCCGGGGTGAAAGGCGCGCCCGCCACCAAGGCCGCTTTTACGCTGGCGACAGCCAATATCGAAGAGTTGAAGCTCTCGGCCCAAAAGCTGGCCGCCAATTGGTCCAAATTGGGCATTGAGATCAAGCTCGAATTCTTCGAACCCAGTGATCTGACCCAAGACGTGATTCGCCCTCGCAGTTACGATGTCTTATTGTTCGGCCAGATTATCGGCCGGCATTACGATCTCTTCTCTTTTTGGCATTCGTCGCAACGTCTCGACCCGGGTCTCAACATCGCCCTCTATGCCAACAGCAAGGTTGACGACTTGCTCGAAGAAATTCGCGAGTCCGCCACGATTAAAGATCTGTCCGAAAAATATTCAGCTCTGGCTCAAGAGATCACCGCTGATCGTCCGGCCGTTTTCCTCTACCAACCCGACTTCCTCTACGTGGTGCCGGACGATCTGAAGGGGGTGTCACTGCCAGTGATTGCCAACCCGTCCAATCGTTTCGCTCAAGCGCATCGGTGGTACTTCCGCGTTGACCGAATCTGGAAAATCTTCGCCAAAATCTAGAATTATCAATTTCTCTTAAAAAAAAACTTTATGACCCAAATCAGACGCCTGCGCGTCGACAGCAACGGCAATGTCGAAACTTTCCCAGCAAGCTCCCCACGGCGTCCCCGCTACGCCAAGGCTTCGCCGAGCGAGCCATCCTCCGTCAAAGGCTACGGGACGGCACAGCCAGGCTCCGGCGGGCAGGCCCGGCAAGCCGGTTCGCGCCAAAACAACTCCGGCCAGCCGATAATCAAACCAAACCCCGCGACCGAATCTAAGGGCGCTTCGGCCCCGCGCAAATTTGCCAGCAAATCATCGCGTCCGCCTCGTCGACCCTTCAGTCAAAATGCTTTCAAGGGCCACGAGGTTAGACCGGAAGTTAAAGAGAAATTACCCCCGCTCGGACCAGGCAATATCCGAGTGGTGCCCTTAGGCGGCGTGGAGGAAATTGGCAAGAATATGACCGCCGTTGAAATCGGCAATGATATCGTGGTGGTGGACGCCGGTTTTACCTTCCCCGGCAATGACGCCCCCGGAGTGGATTACATTATCCCCGACACCGCTTATTTGGAAGAAAACAAGACCAAAATTCGCGGCCTGGTGGTCACTCACGGCCACCTCGACCATATTGGCGGTATCCCTTACCTGCTTGAGAAAATCGGCAACCCGCCCATCTACACCTCGCTCCTTACGGCCGTGATGATCAAAAAACGGCAAGAAGAATTTCCTCACCTCGTTCGACCCAACATCCAAGTCATTGACCATCAAGACAAGATCAAGTTGGGCAACTTAAATATTCGCTTCTTCGCCACCACCCACACCATCCCCGACTCCATCGGCGTGATTATCGAAACGCCCCACGGCAACATCATCTTCACCGGCGATCTCAAACTGGACCACAAAGACGGCGTGATTGAGCCCAAAGAGGCGGCGGTCTTCGCCCGTTTGGGTCAAGAAGAGACCTTGCTTTTAGTGGCCGACTCCACCAATGTTGAAAAACCTGGTTTTTCTTATTCCGAAAAAGAGGTGCACAAGAATCTGAAGGAATTGATCGCCGGTGTTCCCGGTCGAGTCGTGATCGGCACCTTCGCTTCGCTCTTTGAGCGGGTCATTGCCATCATTGGGGCTTGCGAGCAGTTGGGCAAGAAGGTGGCAATCGAAGGTCGCGCGATGAAAACCAACATTGAGATTGCCAAAGAACTCGGCTTCCTCAAAACCGACCAGAAGACGATCATCAGTTCGGAAGAAATTGACTCCTACCCCGAAAACAAGATTGTGGTCTTGGCGACCGGCGCTCAGGGCGACGAATTCGCCGCCCTGATGCGAATCTCACAGAAGGAACACCGCACGGTCAAACTGCATAAAGGCGACACCGTGCTCTTGTCCTCCTCGGTCATTCCCGGCAACGAGAAGGCGGTGCAAAAACTCAAAGACAATCTCTCTCGCCAAGGCGCCAAAATCATTCATTACGGCACCGCCAACGTGCACTCAAGCGGTCACTCCTATCGTGGCGAACTCGAATGGGTGCACCGCGCGCTCAAACCGCGCTTCTTTATGCCGGTGCACGGCCACCACTTTATGTTGCGCGTGCACGCAGATTTAGCCATGGAACTTGGCTTGCCGGAGAAAAACGTGATCGTCCCCGACAACGGTTCAGTGTTGGAGATCCAAAATGAGGGCCGGAATTTTGTCCGCTTGAAGCAAAATGTTTCGTCCAAAATCGTCATGGTTGACGGTCTCGGCACCGGCAACGTCCAAGAAGTGGTCATTCGCGACCGCCAATTGCTCTCGCAAGACGGCATGTTCGTCTTCATCGCCGTGGTGGATATGTCTAATGGCAAAGTGCGCAAGTCGCCAGACATCATCTCGCGCGGTTTCGTTTATCTCAAAGAATCGCAAGACCTGCTCCGTTATGTCCGCCTCTTGATTAAAAAAACCATTGAGGAATCGGCCTCCAAGATGCATCCGATCAATCTCGATTATATCAAAAACTCCGTCCGCGAAGAACTGGGTAAATACCTCTTCCAGAAGACCCACAAACGACCGATTATCCTGCCAGTCTTGATTGAGGTATAATTGAAACGATTATGTTGAATCGCAAACTGCGTCTCTACACTTACGCCGGTGGCCTCTTTATGGCCGTTTATTCTTCGCTGCCCGGCTACGTCAACTCCTCTTTCTTGAGCCAATTCCTGCCGGAAAAATCCATCGGTTGGCTCTACGCCGGCACTTCAATCGTCAGCATTATCTTGATGCTCTTGGCTCCCGGCTGGGTCAAGCGTCACGGCAGTCGAACGATGTTGCTGATTTTGTCTCTCACCGGTTTGCTTTTCTTGAGTCTCTTGACTTGGTTCGGCGGCGGCGGAGAGTTTGCCAAGACCGGTTGGCAAACAATCTTCATTTGGCCGTTGCTATTTTTCAGCCTCTACTTCATCTTGGGCGACCTGGCGCGCTACGCCATGGATGTTTATTTGGAACACATCACCGATAACAAGGGCACGGGCACCACTCGTGGCATCTTCTTAACGCTGATAAATTTAACCTGGCTTTCTTCGCCGCTCTTGGCCGCCTACTTAATCAGTCTTGGCGGTTATCGACTGATCTACGCCACCACCGGTCTTCTGTTTGCGCCTTTGGTTCTGATCACTTTATTCGGCCTGCAAAACGTCGCCGACACCACCGAAGCCGCTCCCAACACGTTGCGCGCCGGTTTAAGCAAACTGATTTGGAGTCGAACAGCCAAGTTTGCCGCTCTGCGACGGATCTTGAGTCTGGATTTTTTGCTTAATTTCTTCTACGCCGCCATGGTGATTTATACGCCGCTCTACCTCCACAACCACGTGGGTTTGGTTTGGCCGGAGATCGGTCTGACCTTCACGGTGATGCTCTTGCCTTTTGTCTTGTTTGAACTGCCGTTGGGCCGAATCGCCGACCGCTGGCTGGGCGAAAAAGAGATTCTCATCGGCGGTTTCGTGGTGTTGGCGGCCGCCACCGCCGCCATCACCTTCCTCGACTCCGGTTACTGGCTGGTGTGGGCCGCGCTACTCTTCTTGACCCGCACCGGCGCCGCGGCAATCGAAATTATGAAGGAAACTTACTTGTTTAAAAAAATCAACGGCAAGGACGCCGAGATTATCTCACTATCGCGAATCAACGCGCCTTTCTCATATCTCGTCGCCACCACCAGTGTCTCCACCTTCTTAATCTTCTTCGATTTGCGTTACCTCTTCCTCGCTCTAGGCCTCTTCCTCACCTTAAGCTTCATCCCCCTCTGGTCGCTCAAGGATACAAAATAGTAAAAGATCCTAAATGATAATCGGCCGGTTTCATCAAGAAACCGGCCGAACCCTCTCTCCTTACTCAATCTCGATGCCCTGCTCTCGCGCCCTCTGCCGGATCAACTCCGGCGTAATATGGCTCGGGCAGGTCCAACCTAGATCAATATAACGAGATCTTCTGGTCTGGCACCCGGACAACAGACAGGAAAAAGCAAGAACAACAATCAAACAAGAGAGTTTCCTCATGGGAGACCTCCTTTCTTAAACACCTCTCTCTTAATTATATCATATTACCGATTAAAAAGCAAACGCTCCGGTAATTCTGTCAAACAATCCCCTCATTATCGCCCAGACACCGGCCAATTGGTTGAGACCGGGAAGAGTAGCGGTAGTCGGAACTTCCCGCACGAAGATATCGTCATAAGCGCAGGTGCCGTTTAGGGCGTAGCCGGTCAAGAGACGGAGGTGAACGGTGACGGGGGCGCTACCCAGAGTGCCGGGGATGGTCTTGATGCGGGTGAAGATTTTGGTGCCGGATTGAGCCAAGGTGATATCGTTGGTGTCGAAGGAGCCGGGGCGGTAGAGGTCAATTTGGCAGAAATTGTAGGTGCCGACTTTTGCTCCCAGATCAGCCGTGATTTTGCCGCCGAACTGGTAAGTGACGCCGGGTTTGACCGTGATATATTGGCGCCGGAGGTAGTAATTGGGAGAATTGCTACCGTCGTTGGTGATGACTAAGGCGCCGTTGGTAACGACCGCTGACTTCTGGGCCAGGCCTTGGGCGATCCAGCCGGTGAGACCGCTGGAGAAGGAGTTGTTGGTGAGGAGGTTGGCGGGGACGGGAGTGGTAACCGGAGAAGTGACAGTGGTTCCTTCTTGAGTGGCAACATCAGTGACCGGAGTGGTTCCTTCTTGAGTGGCAACATCAGTGACCGGAGTGGTTCCTTCTTGAGTGGCAACATTAGTGACCGGAGTGGTTCCTTCTTGAGTGGCAACATTAGTGACCGGAGTGGTTCCTTCTTGAGTGGCAACATTA
>Ga0210043_1002460_pt1 | contig 12241 bp, 10 predicted proteins | sample CryGeymet201501t_FD_183990 | JGI IMG/M metagenome (GOLD analysis project Ga0210043, IMG submission 183990) | Groundwater microbial communities from Crystal Geyser aquifers in Utah, USA - Crystal Geyser metaG 2015-01t (SPAdes) (version 2) | ecosystem: Environmental > Aquatic > Deep subsurface >... | reverse complement strand
CTTGCTAAACCTCCCTACGATGATGATTTTCCGATTTTTATCTTAACGGATTTTTAACAGATGGCTCGCTTTGCCCTTTTTTCAAGATTATTTTTAGACTTTTACCCACTCATTTTCACAAAGAGCCGAAAACTAAGCCTCTTTACAGAATCTTAACTTAGCCGCCCAGCATAAATAGCCGATAATCTATGAACAGAGATTGTATATGAGATTTAGGCCGACCATTGCGCTTTTTTCCTTAGGACTAGCATTTGGACTGCTATTGCCTTTGCGAGCAACAGCCACCGATCGCTGCGATGTCACAGTCAGAGTCGTTTACTTTTCATTCTCCGCAGCTGCGCCCCCGATCCAATTCAATCGCCTCGAAAATTTTCGCAACGAACTTCAACAAAGTGGGAGGCTTTTCTTTGAAGACCAGCAAATTTCACTAGGCGCTGGCCAAGTATCCTTCATCGTCAGCAATGAATGGGATCTTTTTAAACTACCCATGAAACTCGATCATACAGATGTCTTTATTGGGTTTGGAAACAACAGCTCTTGGGATATTGCCCAAAGAGTTCGACCAGAAAAATACGTGATTGCCGACATTGGCTACGAACCCCTTGTCACTCAGAACCATTATTTCCGAACATTGTTTAGCATCTCTAAAACTCCCCAAGAATTCTTAGAACACATGTTTCAGATCAAACTCCCAGAAGACCAACCCCTGAACTCACTTGCAGAGGTTGAGCGGGAACTCAGAAAACATCGCCCAGGAGACCCAGAAAAGATCCTGCAAACCCAAAGACAAATTCGAAACGCGCCAGAACTCTCTAACCGAGATGAAATGAACGCACTGGCCTTCTTTAACGACGTAAAAGTTGGCAAAAACTTTCCGGTCGATACAGGGCGCCTAAAAGACTTCACAACTATTCACAAAGCTTTCATTAATCGCTATTTTCCGAGCAATCTAGAGAACTATGATCCAAGTGGTAAAATTGTTCAGGACCCTGAATACAGTTTTCTCAACTCTCAAGAGGCCTTTGATCGCACCAAGTCCCTGGTTACCAATGCCCAATTTGCACGAACAAATTACCGGAGCCCAGACTTCTGGAAACAAGTTGGAAAAGAACATCAGTCCTCTTCTGGAGACAAGAGCTTTACCGTTTACTTAAGCAATATACTTGATGCGGTATCAAGAAGCCCCGAAGAGGCTCAAACAAGACTGCAAGAAATATCAGTTCTTTTAAAAGACCAGCTTGAAACGGACGACATTCGCATAATTATCACAAAAGGACTCGGCAATTCCCACACGTTCGAAGTTCACGACTTGCGCCAAAGCCCCCCCTAGCACCACCTAAAACAGAATATATATAGACAGTTGTCTAAGCTTTGGTCGCAGAAACCTGTAAATACTTCCTAATTGCAGGGGTTTAAGCCTTGTTTAGGCCCATCGATTTTTGCCATAATGGAAGATAGAGATGGGCAATACGGGGAGACAGCAAACCAGTGTGAGAAACATTCTTGCTCTGCTCTGTCTGTTTTGCGGATTACTAACTCGCGCACAAAACAATCTAGAAGCGCTTCAAGATACAACTATGTTGTTACGAGGTGGCGAACAAAAACTTATCACAAATATTACCGAACAGCTTTTTATAGGCAACGCTGATCTTTTACGCGATTTCACAACAGCGCAATCCCAGCTTCAAATCGATGAGCTTTTTCAAGAACTCGACCTTGGAAGCGACTTTGAAAAACAACAAATTCTTTTAGAGCGAATTGAGAAATCTCAACTTAACTATCTTCGCTTCATTAGCCGACTTTCGAAAAAAGTCAAAAACGATCCCGAGGCTCTGCTTCGAGTGGAAAAGAATCTCTCTGAGTTAAAAAGCTCTTTTAGAGCTCGTGGTATCAGCTGGCCTTCAGGATACCGCTGCGCAACCGGTGTGCTGGCCTACACCTCGGTCACGGACTGGACGCTTAGCTTTTGGAACTCTTTCCTGAAAAATGATCTACCGGCTCCAGAAGGAATGTCACAAGGCTTAGCCGACTACTACCGCCAGTCTTCAACTGATAACTGGAAAAAGGTAACCCTTCAGTTTCGAATGATTTCAGGAGCGCTTATGGCCGCACTTTGCTCGGCAGATCTAATTTATGCACCTGGTGACCTAAAGAGAGCCGCCGCCCAGATTCGACAGCGCTTTAAAGCTCGTCAGGTTGCCGGTGAACTACACCAATCAATTCAAGCCTACAGAGAGGAATCCAAGTTTATCGAAGACTTCAACCGACTGCGCTACGTCCGCGGCGCCGATCGAGCCACCGCCAAACATATTGTTAGCGAGAGCATGAAAAAATATGTTGAGTCTGAAACAATGCCCGACTCATTGAGGAGTTTTGAGGAGAAGTGGTCGGAATTCGTCTTTAACGGTGAGCTAAATGAGGTTTTGCAAAATCATGCCTCCAACAATCTATCTCCTCAAGAGCAGATGGATTTCCAGAAACTGTTAAGAGGCGAGACTGTAGACGAAGCTTCCAGAAAAAAAGCAACAGCACTGCTGGAAGAAACTCATAATCAGATTACGGCAAAGTTTTGGAAATGGTTCGAAGCTAACAGCGAGCCCGAACACTACCAGAGAATGTTAGATGCTCTGGAGCGATACAAATCCTCACAAACTAGCAGCATTCACGATGCCACTCGCGCCCGAGCCTCGAAGAAGGCATGTCTTGGTAGCATCGGGGTTACTTTCGCGGCCGCCGGAGTCATAGCCGCCGTCGGAAACGATGAAATTCCCCCTGAAGCTTCACTCGACGGAGTCTACCGAAAAAATGGCAATAAGTATTTAAATGGAGCCACAACTCTAATGATGGGCACGTGCGGCTTTAGTATACTCACGGGCGTTCATCACAACGCCGTCCACTCAACGGGAGCCTTCGGAGGACAAAGCCCAAGAATCCATAACAAGAAAATTGCACACATTGAAATGACTGATGACGATTGGAAACAAGTCAGAGTTTCAATGGACACAGGTTACGAATTGGCCACGAACCCTGCTGCGAAGACAAACGATGCAACAAGAATGCTGAAAGACACTCCTTGGCCTTTCGCCGATGTAAAACAGGGCATACCTTTTAGAGAGTTCTCGGGCTCACCAGAAACACAGTCGTTACGACCTCAAGAAATGGTCGAAAAAGCTGTTCAACAAGTCCGAATTCCACGAGTGAGACATTACCGGGATTTAGGAGCAATATACCCCATAGAAGCTTTGGGAATAAAAGAAGCCTCAAAAGCTCTAACTGCTCCCTGCCAAATGATGTGGGCAACTGTCGTATTTTAAAACTTACAAACAATGGCATCTGGGAATACTTCACAATGGCTTGGATCGATATGAGCAGCGTAATGATGCCAATAAACTGGGTTAAAAATATACAATAGCTTCATCGGATTCTTATCTACCAAAGACTGATAAGCATCCTTACAAAATGTTTGAATTCTATCGTAAGGCATACGAGCTTCAGACCCAGCAGTCACTGGAACTTTATTTCGAGCAGCCCAATTCATAACGGGATACTGAACCCACGTCTCAAGAAAAAATGGAGGGCGCGGACAACTTGGATCGAAGTCTACTAGATGTATAGGGAGCATCTCATCCTCTTGTTGAAGCTGAAAATTGAGGTAACTCTTCAGCTCTTCAGACATGAATTGCATAGTTGGAGAAGCTCCCCGAATCTTTTGATGGGCAATGATCGCGTGAGTATCAAACAAATTGAGCGCAAGAAAGAATCCAAGAAGCATATTTTTTGTTCTAAGCTTAAACTGAGGGGCTTTATACAGACACCAGAGTGCAAACATAAAGATGCAATAGTGCAGAATAACAATCATTCTTCCTGACGATCGAAGCATCTGGGGGATGGGCCCAAAAATGGTATATAGAAAATCAAGATTAACTATTTCCCACTTGGAAAATGTAATCGAACTTGAAAGAGCTAAAAACCAAAGACCAAGAGCCGCCAGCAATAAGTGCGTATACTTTCTCCAACGAATAACTAACACACGCCTAAAAATTTGCGTTAATCCAAAAACAGACAGAACAATCATCCCCAAGCCAAGATAGCTAGAAGCCTCTCGCTGCCCATCTGAAAACAAGGTGATATTGGGAAGTAGAACTGGGCGAGTCATCGGATCTAGAAAACTAAGTAGGTTAGCATTGCCATAACCCCATTCATTCTCTCCTATACCCTTCATAGCAAAGAAACCAGTCAAATAGTAAAGACCTAAAACCGCTCCCAGCTGTATCAGCCCAAAAGACATTGTAAAAACAAAGCGCCTCTTGGAAACGTCTTTTAAGAGATAAAACACCAACATGAACAAGGTTATAAACATGGTGGCAAACAACCAATAGGCATGAACAAGGGCGGTGACCACGTTTACAGCAAATAGGCCCGTAAGTGGGAAATTTTTATAGTCAGAACGGCCAAACTGAAGAGCCAGATAAATAGCCCACAACAAAACATAGTGAGAACAAAGAGCGATGTGATGATTTCTAGAGATGAATATGGGCGCAAAAACGAAAAAGGCAGAGCCTATTATCGAAAAAATCCGATTCTGAGTAAGCGAGTAGACTATCTTAAATGAAAAGCATGACTGGAGCACAAAGCAGACAAAAAGGTAGGGGCCAAGATACTGAAAATCTCTCTCTACCCAAGAAAAGAAAAGCTTCATAGGCACGGCAACCAATGGAAGTGCATCTGTTGTCGCAACCGAAGCACCCATAGGCCAAAGCAAACCAGAGATGCTTCCAATCGGCCAATGCCAGCCTTCGTGTTTAAAAAACTGCCAAGGAATCTGATAGGTAGCCCATTCAACCTGCCAAACCCAATCGACATTAAAGGGAGAAAGCACATAAGGTCCAATCACCACTAAAAATCCGATAGCACCTATTAGGGAGGCCCACAAATAGCTAAACACTGATGCTTTTATATTGGATTTAAACATACCTCGTCCAAATAATATTATTTATTCTCTCTGGAGGCAATCAAATCGCCCTCAAAACTTGTTGAAGGGCAAAACATATTGCGAGTGATCTACTCGCAATACAAATCACTCTGAGGAAATGCAACGCAAGACTTAAACATGTCTTTCTCGACCTGGCTGCCCTCTAAATTATAAAATGCTTCCTCATTGAGGGTTCCAGAGATTAGCTTAAGAAGACAAAAGTTGCAGTTACCTGCCCTACAGGAAAAGGGAACTTGCACAACTCCATTCAATTCTAGAGAATCCAGCACCGAGCTATCTGTGCCGACATTAAACATTCGTCCTTTGTAAAATAGTCTAACTTTAACCTCTGCAGTCTTCATTCAATCGTATTCATTCGCCAAGAACTCCAAAAGGCCTTTGTCATGAAGGACTTGAATCTCTCCTCTTGCAACGCCCAAAAGTGGTTGGCTATCATCCACTACAGACACAGTAGTTCTTTCGGCCAGGAGTTCTTTAATCCGAGGGAACTGAGAAGCACCCCCCGTAAAGAAGACACCCTCTTCTATAATTTTTTCTGACATATCCGGCGGATAATCATCTAATACCTGGAGAGCTGTTTCAACAATCTTCAAGAATAGAGGTTCCAAAACCTTTTCCACCTCTTTGACTTCAAAAAAGATAGCTTCAGGCAAACCTGTTTCTAGCTTTTTACCTAAGAGGGGGATTCTCTTTAAAAAGGCATCGTTTCTTTCGTAAGCAATCTTATTGAGAATCGCTATAGAAGCCGACTGACTAATCTCGTATTTTCGAACCCTTCTGGCATAGGAAATCAAAGCCTTCTCCAACTCATGTCCGCCTACCCGATTTGAGGCAAAGCTGACAACTCTTCCTCTGGAGAACAAAACCGCCTCAGAGATTCCTGCACCAACATCAATCATTAGTAGCGACTCTCGATCTCGAAACTTAGAACAAATCCCCGCAACAAACGCGACAGGCTCTGGGATCAAAACAACTTTCGCAGCCCCAGCATTTTCTGCAACCATACGAAAGGCTCTTCGCTCTATGTCTGAGATATCCAGAGGGTGAGTAATTAAAACTCGAGGTCTTTTCACAATTGGTCTAAAAACTCGTTCCAAAAATTCGGAGGTTCGGTCCATATCAACAATCACGCCATTCTCTAACAAGCGATGGACCGAATAACCCGGCGCAGAACTTCGTTCAACCTCCATTGCTTTCGATCCAAAAACAAATTGATCCCCTTTTCGGGTTGAATCAGTTTGAGCAACCAAAGTAGCTTCATTGTAAATTACTTGTAGCTTATCACTAATCAACAAGTTCTGTGTCCCCAAATCGATGGCAAGATCCACCATAGAAGGATTAAAAAACCTCTTTAATGACTGCAAAGCGCCCTCCATCTTTAAAGACATTTCTGTGCAACCGTGATCTTAGAGTAAAAAGCTAGCTCTGTTTCAACAATCTCAAAACCCAGTTCCTGCAATTGGCTCTCTAACGGACTTTCAACGTAACCTTTATAAAAGGGTTCATGAAAAAGATCTGGGAAAAGCTCCAGTGAGCCATCCAATTCGCCAACATCTCCTTTTTGAAGAGAGTCTACATGAACATAAATTCCACCCGGCTTTAAGGTTCTCAGCACTTGCCGCGAAACATTCTCACGAGCCAACGGTGGCAGCTCATGATACAAGAATACACAAGTCACCACATCGAAGCGATTAGCCTTGCCTGGAATTGTCTCGGCATTCCCCTGCAAAAAAGTTGCCTGTGGTGACAATTTTCTTGCTTTCTTAAGATACCAAGGACTTAAGTCCATTGCAGTCACTTTTGCCGATGGAAAGTTACGACACAGCTCTCGAGTGAACTTACCGGTGCCACATGCGACATCTAAAATCTTTGCGGCAGATCCGGCTTTCTTAGTTTGTAAATGTCTAACTATGGGCGCTAAGGCCAACCTCCTCATAGTGTCGGCACTTCCCATGAAGACCGTTTCTACCTGGTGATCGTATAATTCTGAGCTATGAAAACTTAAATATCCATCCGTCTGAAAATGAAAACTTTGAGTGTAATACTTGGGGAAACCAACCTTCTCGGTAAAGGAATCCATTAAGCTAACGTCACGGTCTTCAATACGTTTCTTTACATCCCATAAATCGACAAATGATTTAATAGACTTCCACAAAAACTCCTTGGGTCTTGGGACAATTTCTTCAGGAGCCAAATAGAGACCGTTCTCAATGTTCTGCCTGTCTTTTTCTTCGCAATCCCACCAATGCTTTAGAGCAACCCAGATTGAAGGGCCCATTTCTCTAGCCTTTCTAGGCGGCGGGAATCTACCTAGAATTGTATTCGTAAAAACGGAGTGACCAAGATAGTGAGTTAACCTTGTAGCTTCCTCAGCACGATGCTTCCACTTTTTTAAATTTTTAAACACAGCTCTCATCAAAACACTCAATTGTCTTTCTCGTGACCACCAAAGCCGTGGCCCCCGGCATCACTAAATTCGAACTCACAACTAACCCCTTCTAGATAGCTGGTGGGAAACATAAGAATGGCAAAGAATTTTAAACTCAATTTCACCTCTTTTGATTAAAAGACATTCCCCTCACAGTTGCAAGGTAATGTTATTAAGAAGATTATCGCGAGTTTTGGCTCAAAATACTCACACCCTAAAAGATAACTTCTTTGTTCTCAAAACAGAAAGTAAAACCAAGGCGAATTTCTTGGCAAAAGATCATAAATACGATAGGTAAGGGAGTAATTTTAACAAGAAGAAAAGGATTTCCATGAATACAGAAGAGCAAAAAATTAGTTATATCATTGGCCGCCAGGTTGGCAGCGACTTCAAAAAACAAAGCATTAACGTGAGCTTTGATGAATTTTTTCAAGGTGTTCGCTCTGCGTTTCTTGAAGAGCCAAGCGAGATCAACGAAGAAGAATCTGCAAAGATCATGGGAGCTTTTCATCAAAAACTCCAATCGGCCGCTCAAGAACTTGCGGAGCAAGCCGGTGCGGAAAACAAAGCTCAAGGGAAGACTTTCCTTGAAGAGAACAAGAAGAAAGAAGACATTAAAGTCACCGATTCAGGTTTACAATATCGAGTTCTAAGCACCGGAACAGGCGCCACTCCTGACCTGAACTCTACCGTAGAAACTCACTACGAAGGCAGTCTACTTGACGGCACCGTCTTTGATTCTTCGTATCAAAGAGGGGAGGCCATTTCCTTTCCAGTCAGCGGAGTTATAGCGGGCTGGACCGAAGCTCTTCAACTTATGAGAGAGGGTGACGTTTGGGAGCTTTTCATTCCATCCGATTTAGCTTACGGAGCGCATGGCGCCGGCGGAGCGATTGAGCCACACTCAACTCTCAAGTTTAAAATCGAACTTATCAAAGTCGCTTGAAGCAACACACCCGGCAAGCACCCCAATAGTCTTGCCGGGTGTATTATTTGTTCTGTTAATCATCACCTTTTGTTTAGTGATGCGTGATGATCAAACCAGCTTTTCTAAAACTATCAAGCTCGGATGGGTTTCGAAGATTCACCCCCTTGGCCTTAATTGCCAGTTTATCATTTCTTGGAAACAAGGGAGCTAAGGTTCGAACGGCAGTATAGGAAAGGTCTAACTTTCTTAGTTCCATGAGTTCTGCCAATGGAGCGAGATTGGATACCGAATTCTTCGAAATATCTAAAACATCTAGATCAAAAAAGAACTCCAACGGCTTTACAGTTTTCAATCCAGTTTCCTTTAGACCAAGTCTATCAATATGAGGAATCTTTTCTTGAATCTCATTAAGGCGCTTCCCACCAAACTTAGAACGAATAATATTGATCGCCGCATGCTCATCTTTTGTTTTGGGAGCAAATTCAGCAAAGAGTTCAAAAGTGGCCTCTTCACAATCACTGAGATCAAGATCCAGCCTCACACTCTTAAGGACGGCACCTGGGTATTGCTTCCTTATTAGTTTGATTTGACCGGCCCCCAATCTAATAGCTCCCGGTTGATACTCTTCTTTCTTTCGCACATAAAAGTCCACAATGGGTATAAACTCTTGAGCCACCTCTACATAGCTTTCCGTATCCATATAGATGGCTTCAAACGATAGCTCGTGACAATACAAATCTCTATCCCCCCTGTTCTCCACCCTCACTGTAAAGCTCTCGAACTTTTCATCCATCATATTGGAAATCGAAAGCTGCCCCAAGGACTCCGCCTGAGTAAGTGCACATACACCCATTCCGACCAATAACATTATTTTTTTCATTTTCAATTTTTCCCTTCACAGTTTTTAAATTTTTTAATGGCCGACTTCGTCAGACCGCTCTTCGGAGCTCCGCTTGATTCGTCTGCTAATAGAACAGATAATGCAAGCAATGCTTCCTTTTCATTTTTTAGGACAGTTTTAACTAAGGTATGTTTTTCTTTCTGAAGAAGCTCTTCTAGAAGAACTCCCAACAACAAAGCCTTATCCTTGCCCATCTCCATTGTGCGGACAACATCAGAGCTTCGAGACCAACTTTTAGAAAGATCAAACACTAGCTCCAGAAGCCGCTCTTCATCTAAATCGCCTCTCAAACAATTCGTCTGACTCTCTTTATTACCTGGAGTTGACTCGTTGGGGCCGTGTTCTGCGGTTCCGCCTCCCGAACTTGGAGAATTTTTCTTAGAGCAAGACACTACAAGTAAGGGAAAAGACAAAATCGACATTTTTAATAGGGATTTGAAGAACATCGAACCCTCCTTTTAAAGGCTTTTACTGGAACTACACCTTCTGCAATTTCGATTGCACTCAATTCAAGACGATCATTTAGAGACATCTCAAAATGTTGATAACCTCTTAACTCTCCAAGAATCCAATTATGATCCAACTTAAATTCTTTGAGCAGTTCATCATTTTTTTCGACTGCTCTATGATCCCTTGGATCGAAGACATGAGAAAACTCAATCTCGTTTCCACGAAGACGGTCTTTTGCGTAAATCATCAAGTGAAATCTACAATCGACTCCCTCTAGGCAATTCTCTGGTGTTTGACTTAACACGAGCTCAACATCACAGTTATAAAGCGAAAAGTAGCCTTGATTCTCAAAAAGCCTATCAATGAACTGGGATCCATGAGCTTCTGTGAGAATCAGAAGCGACGTCAAAACAAGGAAAAAGAGATTCCTCATGGAGTGCCCTCTAATCCATAGTCCTCTTTGAGACTCTTTTTATGAAACAGCTTTCTCCAAGGAAACTCCTTAAAGTTACTCTTAAAAGCGACAACTCGGGAGTTTTGACAAAGAGAATCCGCTGAATCACTCCAAACATTACAGTTTTCTGCAATTACAATTTGAGGCTCTTGCTCAAAGCAAAGATCAGCCATTGAAACTGGAGTCTGAAGAAGCAACTCACCATCCTCAAGCTTTAGGCTAGTTCGATCCATGAGAACACTTACAAGTTTCTCAGTAGGAGCTACTTCAACATGTCCATATCTGAGAAGAACGGCCGAGGAAGAACTCAAATCCAGTTGACGAATTTGTTCGCCAAGTCTCCATACTAACTCTACTTCCGCAACTGGTAGAAAAAGCTCACTAGGAAGGGTGGCTCGCAAAGTCTTTAAAAGATCTAAATATCCCTGCTCTAACTCCCTCAAGTTGCTCATTTCTTTCGCGGAGCGAAGTTCTTTCATTTGTAGATGTATATTTGTAAGCCAAAACTTATACTCTTTCATTCGCTCGAACTTCATCTCTAAATGACGACAAGAAAGCACCCAATCAGAGTCAATGCTTTGATAGTTTTCTTGAGCTCCGGAGATCTCCAAATCAGGTTGAAGAAAACGAGCGAAGCTCTGGTCGAGCACGGCTCCCGATTTTGGCAAGATCGCCTCAGAAGCCCAGGGATTCCACATGAATCCCTGAGCCACTGAAGCTGAACAAAGCAGCAAAGCTAAGGTGTTCGTTAGTATTTGCTTCACTGCCTATTCTTCCCTCTTTGGTAAAAAAGTGTAGCTGCCATACAGCTGCACTGGTGTAAATGCGTCGACCTTCTCGGTGGTCACATAATCAATCTGTCTTAAAAAATCGTCCTTACTCGACTGTGAACCGAACAAGGCATGGGCAAAATCAACTACAATTGCTCCTACTTGACAGTAAAGATGGGGGCATTTTCTCAGACCATCGGCCAAGATCGGTGCAGCGGCCTTAGGGGCTTCTGGCATTCCCGAAATGTCCTTTCCGGCAAACAACCCATGGGCCTTTGTAATGTCTTTGATAGCATCGTCGAAAATCTGAGATTTCACCTCTTCGCGAAGAGCACTCATATCGGGAATCAAACCGGCCTCTTCTTCAAAGATTTCTATCTGGAAATTCTGATTGAATTCAGCGGATTCTCTTATCTCACGTAAGGATTTTGTAGAGAAGAAACCTCCTTTAGTTTTGGTTTCTACTATTCTTCTAAACATCTCAGCTTTGTTATACTTAGCTTCGTAGCCGTAATGAACCTGGGGATTGTATTCAAAGAACACATTGCCAACAATGACGGCTGAGGCACGGCGCTTAAGCTCTTCTGGATCAAGCCCTTGTTGACCACCACTAATTGCACAAGCAGCAATCTGAGAGAGTTCAATCTGCCCTCCCAGAGAAGCTCCAAAGTGCATTGCATCCCCTTGGGAAGGATCATTAGCAAAACCAGCCATAACCCCCTTCACAGCAACGCTAACCGTTCCAGGTAACTCCAAGCCGCCCAAACCTTTAACCGTAAAAGTAAAGGCCTGCTTAGTTGGCATTTCAATGAAGCCAACACCAGAGTCCTTGTTCAACACTCTAAACTCTTCAACGAGATCACTGTGTTTACTAATGAAAGCAACTGATGCATCTGCCCCCTTCTTGGAGCCGTAGTCCTCCACAAAGGTTTGGATAGCGTCGTCAATCAAAGCACGTTTGTCTGCTATTTCAGGTCGATCTTCGAACATTACCGTGATTTTCGATTCGGCATCCTGAATGTTAGCCGTGAAAGAAACCAAAGCTGCATTAATTTTAGCCAAAGCTATCTCAACCTCAGATCGCTTTTCTTTAGCGTCTTTAATTTTTCGTTCCAGTTTCGAAATCTTAATTTTTAAAAGTGCATCGCTATAACCTTTTGGATTCAACTCGAGAGCTTCTAACTCTGTGTTTAAACTCAAGATCAAATCTTGATACTGCTGAAGTGCCACATCGTAGGTGGCCTTATATCCGTTGTATTTATTTATAGCCGATTTGTTCTGATTAACCTCTTTCATTAGCTTCTTATACTGGCTCTT
>Ga0210043_1002456_pt1 | contig 12251 bp, 11 predicted proteins | sample CryGeymet201501t_FD_183990 | JGI IMG/M metagenome (GOLD analysis project Ga0210043, IMG submission 183990) | Groundwater microbial communities from Crystal Geyser aquifers in Utah, USA - Crystal Geyser metaG 2015-01t (SPAdes) (version 2) | ecosystem: Environmental > Aquatic > Deep subsurface >... | reverse complement strand
CCCGGTTCTAGCGATTATTGCTCTTTGGCAGAGAAAGCACCTGCCGGACAAACAAATTATTATTCTCTGTATTACTTTAGTATTTATTTCTATCCTGCCACTTATTGCTTTTGATATTAAAAATCATGGGCTATTAATAGGAAACATTAAGAAGTTTTTAATAACCGATGAAAGTTTTAAACTGCCGGCATGGTGGATTATCGGTGATAAGTTTGATTTTTATTATGATGTTTTTACCAATAAGATTTTCAACGCAAGGTATTACCTTGAAAGATTTGTTTTAGGATCTATTTTATTAATTTTCTTTTACAATCTTCATAAACTGATTAAGAAGGACGGAGTAAAGGTACTGGTTCTTCTTCTGTCATCGGTTATCTTGGGACTAATTTTTTTCCAGGGTAATTTTGGCAATATTTATGACTATTATCTTACGGGTTACTATCTTCCCTTTCTTCTTCTTTTTTCAATTGCCTTAGGATACATTTGGAAATCAAAATTGGGCAAAATATTTGTTGTTTATTTTCTCTATTTATTCTTAACAAATAATCAACGTGTTTTGGATTTTAAATTAAGGGACAAGGGAGACGGTCCCAACAGCATCAGTTTCTGGGCTCAAAAAGAAGCAATTGATTGGATATATAAAGATGCTAAAGAAAAAGATTTTAATGTCGATGTCTATGTTCCTCCTGTTATTCCCTATGCCTATGATTATCTTTTCAAGTGGAAAGCTAATAAGTTTTTGGTTAAAGAAAATGTCCCATTGCTTTATCTTTTATATGAACACGATCCCGATCATCAGGAAAGGTTAGATGCCTGGATGGCAAGACAAAAGGGGATTGCAAAAAGCGAGGAAATTAGAAAATTCGGGGCAGTTACCGTTGAGAGAAGAATTAGAATCAAATGATCTTCAAGTTTCTTAAAAAAAATTATTTGTTTTTGATAATATTTTTCGTTGGGATGTTTTTCAGGATATACAAACCCCTTCAGTTTTATATGTATGCTCACGACCAGGACTTGGCGGGGTGGATAGTAAAAGATATCCTGGTAAATAAGCATTTAAGGTTAATAGGACAGGAAACTTCATCGCAAGGAGTTTTTATCGGACCCCTGTTCTATTACCTTCAAATCCCTTTTTACTTGTTAACCAACATGGATCCTTCGGGAACCATATTATTGGTTACCCTGCTTGGAGTACTGACAATCTTTTCCTTTTTCTTTTGTTTTTCCAAAATGTTTGGAAATAAGGTGGGGGTTATTGCATCTTTTATCTATGCCGTTACCCTGTATTATGTCAACACGGACAGGGAAGTTGTTCCGACAATGCCGGTTCATCTTTGGTCGGTCTGGTTTTTCTACGGAACCTGGCTAATTCTGAAAGGAAGAAGCCGGGCCCATGCCCTGCTTGGATTTTTGATAGGAATAATTTGGAACTTTAATTTGGCCCTTGCTATTCTAATTCCCTTGATTGTGGTTGCCCAGATTCTTTCGAAGATACGGGTTAATTTTAAACATCTCTTTTTCGGAATTGTCGTATTTGTTGTTACGATGAGTCCGTTTTTTGTTTTTGAGGCAAGGCACTCTCTTAGACAAACAAAAGCAATAATCTTATCCCTGATTACGCCTAAAGACTATACTGCGGAAACGAGCAGGGGGCTGGCCAAGTTAGACAGAGTGCTTCAATTAGTTCATAAAAACGTAAATTCCATTTATTGGGGGCCGATAAGGCCGATACCTGACCACTGGACTTTGTATTTATTAATTATAATCTTTGTTTTTTTGTTAATAAAAAGAATAATTCCAAAAGATCTTTGCCTAATTATGTCTCTTTGGCTTTTGATTTATATTGGCTTTTTTTCAGTTAACTCCATAAACGTTTCCGAATATTATCTTAACGGCATGAACATTATTTGGATTGCAATCATCTCTTTATGGCTTAATTATCTTCTAAAAAAGAAGAATTCTTTTAAAAGAAAGGCGGCGGTTCTTTTATTAGTGATCTTTGCAGGATTAAACGTGTACGGATTATTAATTAAATCCGTAAATAGAAGCGGATATTTGGAAAGAAAAGCGATAGTTAGATTTATAAAAGAAGATTCCGAAAAGAGGGGTTATCCCTGTGTTTCCGTTTCCTATATCACGACCCCGGGGAACGATTTTGGCTACAGGTATTTTTATTGGTTGGAAAAAATGCACGTCAATAGACCATTAAGCGGGTCGCCGGTCTATACCATTGTTTTTCCACACAGCCTGGTTGACAGAATAGATAGAAGTTTTGGGGCGTTGGGATTGGTTTTACCCGATTACACAAGATACAATAAAGTGGCTGTAGACAGGAGTTGTCTTGGCGAAAATCAAAATTTGACCGATCCGATGTTTGGTTATACACAATGATATGGCAAAATTTCTTTCAGTAGTAATACCGGCCTACAATGAAGAGACAAGCATTAAAAACGGTTCGTTACTAGATGTTTGGAGTTTCTTAAAAAAGCAAAAATACGATTGGGAAATAATTGTTGTTGATGATGCCTCAACAGATAGAACACTCTCTCTTTCTAAAGACTTTGCAAAGAGGCATATAGGCATAAGAGTTTTGGAAGAGCCGCATAGGGGGAAGGGGGGATCGGTTATTGCCGGAATGCTAAAAGCAACCGGCGATATTGTGATTTTTTCCGATATGGATCAGGCAACCCCGATTGAGGAATTTGAGAAGTTTATTCCGAAGTTTGAAGAAGGGTATGATATTGTAATCGGTTCAAGAAGTGGCAGAAAAGGAGCCCCCATAATAAGAAAATTAATGGCGTATGGCTTCTCCATTCTTAGAACAATTATTTTAAGGCTTCCCTATAAAGATACCCAGTGCGGTTTTAAGGCTTTCAGAAAAGAAGCTTCGGAAAAGATATTTTCAAAAATGAAGATATTTTCGGAAAAATCAAAAGCCAAGGGGGCCGCTGTCACCGCCGGATTTGATTTGGAGGTTTTATATCTTGCCAGAAAACTTGGATTTAAAGTGGCAGAAGTTCCTGTCAGCTGGTACCACAAAGAAACGGAAAGAATAAATCCGATAAAAGATTCATTTGAAGGCTTAAGGGATTTGTTAAAAGTAAGGATAAATGCTTTATTGGGGAAATACAGACCTACTTAGCTTTTTAAATTCTTTTCTCGACGGACTTGTTGAAAATTCTGAACTTAAACCACTTAAATCGTCTTTAATTCCGGAGATTTGAAGTGAAAGACTGTCATTCAGTTCATCAATCTTTTCATCTAGCCTTTTTAGGTCTGGTTTAATCATTTTTGCATAGAATTCGGTTCTGGCTTCAAATTGATCGTCATCAATTTGTTTCCTCAATGTGGCTATATCATCTTTTGTAGCAAAAGCCTTAAGATCGTCCTTGGTAACAAAGTTTTTAAGAGTATCTGTTGTTGTGAATCCTGCCTTTTTGAGAGCAGTTATCAAATTTGGGATGGTAAGTGGTTGTGTTTTTGTCATATCTTGATTAAATACCGTGAAGTAGTTTCTGTCAACGCCATCAATTTCTAAATTTGTGCTAGAATTTGATGAGAGTGAAAAAGTTTTTCAAAGAATGGAAATGGGTGATTTTGGGGGGAGTAGGTATTCTTCTTTTTGCTCTTCTAATTAGGTTATATCATTTAACTTTAATTCCGGTTTTTGTTGATGAAGCAATATATATAAGATGGGCGCAGGTTATGGGAGCAGAACCGACATTGAGATTCCTTCCTCTTTCTGATGGAAAGCAGCCTTTATTTATGTGGTTTTTAATGTTTTACATCAAGTACCTGGCAGACCCTTTATTTGCGGGTCGTATTCTTTCGGTTATTTCAGGTATTGGAACAATGATCGGTATTTTTGCTGTTAGTTATTTATTATTCAAAAACAAAATAATTTCAGTCGTTGCAACTATTATCTATACGCTATCACCTTTTACACTATTTTTTGACAGGATGGCGTTGGTCGATGCTATGTTGACAATGTTTGGGATCTGGACTTTATTTTTTGGAATCCTGACTGCAAAAACGCAAAGATTGGATATGGCAATAATTGCGGGATTTTTACTGGGTGGGGGAATGCTGACCAAGTCTCCCGCAATCTTTTTTCTGCTTCTTCTTCCTGTAACTTGGATTTTGGTTAAAAAACCGAAAGATTTAATCAAATTAATCCCCCTTTTTGTTGTTACCTCGACGGTAGGTTACGGAATGTACAACATCTTGCGGTTGGGGCCGAATTTTAACTTGGTGGGAAGCCGCAATCAAGATTATATTTTGCCAATAAGCCACCTTTGGACTAATTTCAGAGATCCCCTTATTCCTCACTTAATAGATATTTTTATTAAATGGTTTCCCAAGATGGGTCCCTGGCCGATATTGTTGCTGGGCTTAATAGGCCTTATGGTGGGATGGAAAAAGTACTGGAGGGAAAAATTGATACTTATAGCCTGTTGGCTGGGACCGCTCTTTATTTTAGCCGAATACGGCAAGGTTTTTACCGTTCGTTACATTCTTTTTACCTTTCCTGCCCTTTTTATTCTTTCCGCATTGGGAATCTTAAGTAGAAACAAGATTTTCAAGGTATTTTATTATCTATTTTTGGGTTTATTTATTGGAATGGCCTTAATTTTTGATTACCATCTATTAACTAATCCGGCCAAGGCGGATTTGCCTCGAAGTGAAAGAAGCGGGTATTTGGAAGAATGGACGGCAGGGGACGGAATTAGGGAAATTGCGGATTATTTAAAAACAGAAGAACTTCAGAACCCAAAAACTAAAATTGTGGTGGGAACCGAAGGTTATTTTGGAACGCTTCCGGACGGACTTCAGATGTATCTCAATACTAATCCAAAAATTATTGTTATCGGTGTGGGACTTGATTTGAATGAAATCCCCATAAGTTTACAGGAGTCCAAGCTGGCCGGTAATAAAACATATTTGGTTATCAATGAATCGAGGTTTGGGGGAGATCCCGATAAATTAGGTTTAAAACTTGTTGCGTGCTACCCCAAAGCTCCAAGACGCGATAAAAAATCAAAAGAATTTTATCTTAAGGGCCCGCAAGAGGTTTTGTTATTTTTTGAGCTTAAATAATGTTACAATTTAAGCGTGGAAGGCGAAATTGGACTTGATATTGTTAAAAAAAGAGCCGTTAAGGGAGTTGCCGTTTTAACGGGAAGAACCCTTGTTCTTAATTTAATCTCGTTTATCTCCCAGGGTTTTCTTTGGGCATTTCTTAATCCCAGTCAATTTGGAGTATTTTTAATAGTTTCCGCAACGGTAAATTTCCTTTCATACTTTGCTGATATTGGTTTAGGGGCGGCTCTTATTCAAAAGAAGGAAAAGCCTGAAGAAGAAGACTATAGAACCGTTTTTACCGTTCAGGAGATATTGGTTTTTATTATCTTTGTAATTATTCTCCTTTTGGGTCCGGTATTGGCCAAGACATATTCCTTAACCCGCGAAGGTCAAATGCTTTTATACGCTTTGGGTGGATCTTTTTTCTTGGCATCTTTAAAAAATATTCCCTCAATAATGCTTGAAAGAAAACTTGAATTTGGGAAGTTTATTATTCCGCAAGTTTTGGAAAATATGGTTTATAGCGTAGCCGTTGTCTTTTTTGCCTGGAAGGGATTTGGAATAACGAGCTTTACCTACTCGGTTCTTATAAGAGGTGTTGTCGGTCTTGTTGCCATTTACATTCTTAATCCCTGGAAACCGGGATTTGCATTTTCTCTAAAATCTTTCAAAAACCTTATTAAATTCGGTATTCCCTACCAGCTTAATAATTTTTTGGCAACGGTTAAGGATGACGGGATGACCATAGTTTTGGGAGGGATTTTGGGAACCGCCGGAGTGGGGATTTTGGGAACCGCACAAAAACTTGCCCAGTATCCTTTAAGGTTTTTTATGGATAATGTGACTAAAGTCACATTCCCCGCGTTTTCCAGGATGCAGGATGATAAAGCTGAACTTGAAAAAAGTCTTACGAGATCAATCTTTTTTATCTGTGCCCTAGTTTTTCCAAGCCTTGTAGGGCTTGCAATTACCTTCCCTGTTTTAATTTCTGTTATTCCAAAATATGCCAAATGGTCTCCTGCTTATATTCCTTTAATATTTCTTTCGGTAAATTCCCTGTGGGCGGCCGGATCTACTCAACTTACTAACTTTCTTAATTCTGTAGGAAAAATTAAAACCACCTTTAAGTTAATGATTATGTGGACAGCTCTTACCTGGGCCCTGGTTCCGGTTCTTTCTTCCAAGTTGGGAGTAAACGGAGCAGCTTTTTCCTATCTTCTTATCGGTTCAAGTTCGGTCGTTGTGTTTTATATAGTCAAAAGACAATTAAATTGGGATATATTCCGTTCGGCAATTGTCCCTCTTTTAGGGTCTTTGTTTATGGGGGTAATTCTATTCATTTTAAGAGGCATCTTTCCAATAAATAAAGTTATAACCTTGCTGACCTTGATTTTTATTGGTGGATTGACTTACTTGGGATCTCTTTATCTTGTCTTGGGTAAGGCACTATTTGAAGATGTTAAAAAAATCTATCTTAGTATTCTTAAAAAATAACTTAAGTCTAATTGTCTTGCTTTTTTTTGGAAATATCTCTTGGTCTCTAACGATGGTCAAAAGCGGTCTTTGCTGGGATGCGAAGTGCGCCTCTGGCATAGGTTTTTGGGGACCAAACGGACATGATGGGATTTGGCATTTGGCAATAATCGAAAGACTGTCCCGCTTTTCGTTAGAAAGCCCCGTTTTTGCCGGGGAGTCTATTCGTAACTATCACTTAGGCTTTGGGATAATTACGGCTTTAATACATAAAATTACCTCAATTGAAATATCGGTACTTTATTTTCAAATTCTACCGATCGTCTTTTCCTTGTTAATAGGCTTGTTGGTTTATAAATTTATTTTAAAGTGGAGAGGATCAAAAAAAGAAGCATGGTGGAGCTTATTCTTCGTTTATTTTGGCTCCGGTTTCGGATTTGTGGTCACTTTATTAAGAAGTGGGGTTATTACCGGTGAGTCTATGTTTTGGTCTCAACAGGCCGTTTCCACTTTGGTTAACCCTCCTTTTGCTCTTTCTTTGATATTTATGCTTTCGGGGTTTATTTTCCTGATCAGATATTTAGAGCACGGACATCTTAAAGATATGATTCTCTCCTCGCTCTTTTTGGGTTTGCTTATTCAGATTAAATCCTACGCAGGAGTGCTTGTATTATTGGGTCTTGGTGTTTCATCTCTATGGCAGGTAATTCAAAAAAGAAAATTCTCTCTACTGAAGGTGTTAATTTTGTCTTCTTTGATATCTTTTGCTGTTTTCTTTCCGTTTATAAAACAGTCTTCGAAGATGTTGGTTTTTCAACCGTTTTGGTTTTTAGAAACAATGATGACATATTCGGATAGGCTGGGGTGGGACAGATTCTATTCGGCCATGACAACTTATAAGATGGGGAAAATCTGGTTTAAGGAGATTTTGGCGTATGGTGCGGCTTTTGTTATCTTTTTGGTGGGGAACATGGGCTCAAGAATTATCGGTTTTTACATTTTTGTAAAAATGTTCAAAAAAGAAATAAAATTTAGCGAGTTTGAAGTATTTGTTTTTTCAATTGTATTTTTTGCGGTATCAATTCCTATGTTTTTCGTTCAAAAAGGAACACCCTGGAATACTATTCAATTTTTTTATTATTTCCTTTTTTTCTTTTCGTTATTTGCCGGAATCTCGCTAAGTGGGTTATTAAACAAAACAAAATTAATCTTTAAAAGACTCTTGCTGTTATTGGTTTTATCTCTGGCCTTTTTGGGAGGTTGGTCTACCCTCTGCCATTATTTACCCTCAGTCCCTCCGGCAAAATTATCTAATGAGGAACATAAAGCTTTGACATATTTAGCCAAACAACCCGACGGCGTGGTATTAACGTATCCGTTTGATAATTTTAAGGCTAAGGAAGCAGAGTTAAACGCACCAAGACCTTTGTATTTGTATGTGTCTTCTGCATATGTATCCGCCTTTTCGAATAAGACAGTATTTTTGGAGGATGAGGTTAATTTGGATATAACCGGGTATGATTGGAAAAGCCGTCGCGAAAAGGTGTTAGGATTTATTTCAAATCTTAATGAGGAGGAGGGCAGAAAATTTTTAAAGGTGAACAAAATAAAATATTTATATCTGGTTAAGGTTATTTCACCCCTTCCGGGGGAAAAACTTAAGCTTGGCGAGAGTCAGTTGGGACTAACTCAAATATTTGGAAACGAAGAAGTAGATATATTCATGGTAAAATCAGAGATATGATATCTGTTGTAATAAATACTCTAAATAACGAAGAAGAAGTTTCTAGGGCAATTGCTTCAGTAAAAGGCCTTGCGGACGAGGTAGTTGTTTGCGACATGGAGTCTTCGGATAAAACCGTCGATGTTGCAAAGAAATTGGGAGCTAAAGTATATAACCACAAAAAAGAAAAGTATGTTGAACTTGTCAGAAATTTTATGGTCTCTAAGGTCGAAGATGGTGAGCGCAGTCGAACCAATTGGATATTAATATTAGATCCTGATGAAGAAATCACTTCTAAACTTTCTTCTAAATTAAAAGAAATTATTAAACATCCCCAAGCTGATTATTTTAGGATTCCCAGGAAAAATATTATTTTTGGCAAGTGGATAAAGCACACCAATTGGTGGCCCGATTATAACGTCAGGTTCTTTAAGAAAGGATTTGTTTCCTGGAACGAGGTTATTCATTCCGTTCCCATGACACAAGGAAAAGGTATTGATCTGCCTGAAAAAGAAGAATATGCAATTATCCACAAGAGTTATAAAACAATTTCTAACTATTTTGAAAAGATTCTTAGATATACTGACGCACAAAGAGATAATCTTCTTAATGCCGGCTATGTTTTTTCTTGGAAAGATTTAATTAAAAAACCATTGGCGGAATTTTTAAGTAGATATTTTGCCTCTGAAGGATATAAAGATGGTGTTCACGGACTTGCCCTTTCTTTATTACAATCTTTTTCGGAACTCACCTTGTATCTCAAGGTTTGGGAGAAACAAGGTTTTGATGACAAAAATTTAAAAAAAGCTGAAATAAAAAAAGAATTAAATAAGGGAACGTCTGATTTAAAATGGTGGCTTAGGAAGAAGTTTTCATGGTTAAAGTTTCTTTAATTATCCTCAACTGGAATGCAAGATCGATGACTCAGGAAGAACTTGAAAATGTGGCCCAGTTAGACACCAGGGGTTTGGATACTACTTGTGTAGTTGTTGACAACGGTTCAACAGACGACTCTTTAGAAAAGTTGTCTAGTTATAACCTTCCCAACATGAATTATAAATTTATTGAGACAAATGAAAATCTAGGCTATGCGGGAGGTAATAATATTGGACTCAAATATTCATTTAAGGAAAGATTTGATTATACGATTCTTCTTAATAATGATGTGATTTTGCCTAAGGATATATTGATTAAATTGGTTGGTATTGCCCAAAAGGATCAAAAAATAGGACTTCTTGCCCCAAAGATGTATTTTGCCAAGGGATACGAGTTTTACAAGGAAAGATATAAAGAAAACGAACTGGGCAAGGTTATTTGGTATGCGGGAGGATTTATCGACTGGAACAACGTCTACTCTGACCATAGGGGGGTAGATGAAGTGGACTATGGGCAATATAACAAGGAGGAGGTTGTAGATGTCGCCAACGGCGCCTGTCTTCTTATTAGGAATAAAGTAATTGCCGATATTGGTTATTTAAAAGATAGATACTTTATGTATTGGGAAGATGCGGATTACTGCCTAAGGGCCAAAAATGCCGGGTGGAAGGTAGTTTATACCCCCAAGACAGAACTTTGGCATAAAGTGGCGCAATCATCCGGTATAGGAAGCAGTCTAAATGACTATTTCTTAACCAGAAACAGATTGGACTTTGGTTTAAGATGCGCACCATTGAAAACAAAACTTGCTCTTTTTCGGGAAAGCGTAAAATTATTACTCAAAGGTCGTCAGTGGCAGAAAATTGGCGTTACGGATTTTTATTTGGGAAGGAGGGGGAAAGGGTCATGGGGGAAAAAGTGATCTCGGCAGTTGTTTTAGTGGGGGGAAATTATGACAAAGAACTTTTGAAAAGGTGCCTTGATTCACTTTCTTGGACTGATGAAATTGTCAGAGTTGAAACAGACGGCATTTCGGGAAGCTTTTCCGAGTGGAGAAATACCGGAGCGAACAAAGCGGTTGGGAATTGGCTTTTTTATGTAGATTCTGATGAATATGTTACTCCCGAGTTGAAAAATGAGATTTTTTTAGCTATTAACCATAAGCGAAGCTTGGCGCTTCGCGCTCAACCATTAGCCATTAGCGCATTCGCTGTTCCTAGAAGCAATATTTTGCTCGGCAGGCAAATGCGCTGGGGTGGTTGGTGGCCCGACTACGTCGTAAGACTTATTAAAAAAGATGCACTTATTAAATGGGAAGGAGAACTTCACGAACAGCCTGAAATAAGAGGGAGTATAGGTAAACTAAAAAATCCTTTAATTCACATTTCCCATAGAAGCTTAACCGAAATGGTTGATAAAACTAACAAGTGGTCAGAGATTGAAGCAGAACTTCTTTTTAAATCCGGACATCCCAAAATGAACGTTGCCAGATTCCTATCCTCCGGTTTTAGAGAGTTTTGGTATAGAGGGATAAGAAAACTTGGGTTTTTAGATGGAACTGTTGGTATAATTGAAGTATTCTATCAGACATATAGTAGGCTAATAACCTACGCAAAATTATGGGAAAAGCAGCAATCTGTAATCCGTATTTAGATACTTTGGGGGGCGGAGAAAGATATTCCCTTTCATTCGCTAAAGTTTTGGTGGATAAAGGTTGGCAAGTTGATATTGAATGGAAAGATACTGGAATCAGAGAAAAACTGGAAGAAAGATTCGGAATTGATCTTTCCAATGTCAATTTTATCCCCGATATTAAAAAGGGCACGGGATATGATCTTTGCTTCTGGGTTTCTGATGGAAGTATTCCCCTTCTTCATTCAAGAAAAAATTTTATTCATTTTCAGACCCCTTTCCATGACGTAGACGGAAGATCTCTTTTTAATAAGATGAAGTTTTTCAGGATAAATAAAGTAATATGCAATTCTCTATTTACCAAGAGTTTTGTAGATCATGAGTTTGGAGTAGAAAGTATTGTTATTTATCCTCCGGTCGATACTTCAAAAATAAAACCCAAGAGGAAGGAGAATGTAATTTTGTATGTCGGTAGATTTTCAAAACTTGTTCAATCAAAAAGACAAGATGTATTAATTGATGCATTTAAAAGATTTTCCAAAAAAAATTTAGACTGGAAATTGATTCTAGCTGGTGGGAGCGATGTCGGTGGGAAAGAGTTTGTTGGTGAGTTACGAAAGAAATCTCAGGGCTATAATATTGAAATTTTAGAAGGAGTAGATTACAAAACCCTTCTTGTGCTTTACGGAACAGCCAAATATTTCTGGTCTGCCGCAGGTTTTGGGATAAACGAAAAAAGCCACCCTGAAGGGGTTGAGCATTTTGGCATTACCACGGTTGAGGCAATGGCGGCAGGGGCATTACCTTTGGTTTTTAATGCCGGAGGATCAAAAGAAATTGTTAAATCAGGCGAGAACGGAATTTTATGGAAAAGCGTTAATGAACTTGTCAAAAAAACCATGGAGCTCACGGAAGAAGGTAGCTTTTGGAGAAAATTATCAATGAAAGCCAAGGAAAGCGCAGCGTCATTTAACTACGAAACATTTTCCCGAACAGTTATGGAAATACTTGCATGAAAAAATTTAATTACATTTTACTTTTTGGAATATTTATCTTTGCTTTTGTTTTAAGAGTATTATATTTACCTAAAAATTCCCTGACTTTCGGATATGATCAGGCAAGAGATGCTTATGTTTCTCAACAAATTATCGGCGGTGATTTGAAGATCTTGGGACCTCCAGCGTCTACTCCGGGTTTATATCACGGCGTGTTTTATTACTATCTTCTTGCACCCGCTTATCTTCTTGGTCACGGGAGCCCTGTCGTCGCGGCGTATTGGATCGCCTTTTTAAATTCCCTGACGGTTTTTATTGTTTTTTATTTAGGCTATTTAATGACCAAAAAAGGTGGGTTGGAATTTTGGCGGCATTTTTCTTTGCGATCTCTTTTGAAAGTGCACAGTACGCTACTTGGTTATCAAACCCCACGATCGGTGTTTGGACGGTGCCCCTAATTTATCTGGGTC
>Ga0210043_1002454_pt1 | contig 12281 bp, 7 predicted proteins | sample CryGeymet201501t_FD_183990 | JGI IMG/M metagenome (GOLD analysis project Ga0210043, IMG submission 183990) | Groundwater microbial communities from Crystal Geyser aquifers in Utah, USA - Crystal Geyser metaG 2015-01t (SPAdes) (version 2) | ecosystem: Environmental > Aquatic > Deep subsurface >... | reverse complement strand
TACGCCTGTATCGGAAGCGGAAACGACTACAAAGACAAACGATGAAGAAGATACCAAGGCGTTCGCTGCTGTATTCGCGGATGCGTTGAAGCCATTGGTCGCCAGTATCGACCAACTTGGTAAGCGCGTGCGTTCGCTGGAGAGTAAACCGCAAAAGTCCCAAACCAGTATCGACGCCGACTCAACCGAGACGGATATCGTTGCGACTATTGAAAAGCAGTTCAGTACGTTGAATGATGATCAAAAGAAAAGCGTTCGGCGCGGCATGCTCGCGCACAGCTTGATTCCCAATGACGTGGTTCGGCGTAGTTAGAACGTAACCGTATACCATTAAGTTTCGATTCTCGAAAGGAGGTGAAAGGAATGAATGACCTTTTGAAAGTACAGGCTCAGGAGATTGCAACAATCATCGAGCAAAAGCGCAAAGCTGCTGACCCGTTCATAACGACCGGGTTAATCAGCCAAGCAACTGGCAAAGAACTCGCGGACTCGTTCATTGATCTAACAGTGAATGAAAGCAAGTTCCTCTCGATGATTCGCACGCATCGTACCAACAAGCCTGCTGGTGATATCACTAAGCTCACAGTGAGCGGATACGTGTTACGCGGCGCGACTGAAAACAGTTCTGCCACGGAGACGCGTCGTCCAACCACAACGGCGGTCACGTATGCAACCAAAAAGTTGGTTGCAGCCATTGACATTTCTGGTGAAGTTGGTGAAGACAACATCGAAGGACAAGGTGGCAGAGATACCATTATGAACAGCATGCTCGCAAACATTGCGAACAGTTGGGAAACGCTTGCGATTGAGGGCGATGAATCGGTAAGTGGCGGAACAGACTACGCCGCGCTCATTTCTGCAAACGATGGTTTCAATGCGTTGGCTACATTGGCCAATGGCTCGCACATCATAAATGCAGCGGGCGGCAAAGCATCTTATGCTTTGTTGACCAAGATGCTCCGGCAGATGCCCACGAAATACCGCGACAAAACTCGTTTGCGTTTCTTCGTATCGGCTGACTCATACCAAGACTTGGTAGATGAGCAGGCGGCACGCGTTACGCAAGATGCCGACGCGGTACGCGCTAGTGGTTTGTTGAACACGCGTCTCGGTGTGCCTATCGTGGAGATTCCACTTTGGCCGCAAGACCTTGCCATAACCGGTACGGCTTCACTTGGTACGTTTATCTTGCTCTGCGACCCGCAGAATTTGATTAACGTTATTCAGCGCGATATCCGCATTGAGTGGCAGCGTCAGTCCCGCAAGGACATCGACGAGGGCACCGTGTTCATGCGCAACGACTTCGTAATTGAAAACTACGACGCCGTTGTGAAGGCGACCAACGTATCCATCGATACGGCGGCTTCGTACTACGCTTAACGGCACACTGTTGATGCGCTTCACGGCGTATCACTCCACCATACAAGAAAGTGATAAGATGAGGATGAAAAGTAAAAATGAAAACCTTAATGTTGACGGGGTGCGACGCATATAAACTGCGCGATTTTCAGGGCGGCTTTACAATATACAAAAATATTCCATTTGAAGTAGATGACAACATTGCAATACATATCCTAGAAACAGGCCGCTTTCAAATCATTCCCAATGGCGTTACCGTTGAAAGTATAACCGGCCCACAACAGGTCATGCCCGAAGAACAAACACAGTACGCGCTAGACGATGCAGCGTTGCAGGCGTTGGGTATTGCACGCGACACTGTAACAAAATACGCGCATACCTCACCAAAGAACACATTAGCTTTTGAATATCCCGACGAACTCAAACAAGCGCGCATTTTGCTTAAGCGCTTTGGCGGTATTGGGGATGTAATTTTCGTAGCGCAAGTCGCGCAGTACCTCAAAACAATTGCACCGGATTGTGCAATCACGCTTGCGGTAGACGAGCCATACGTTGCGTTTACTAGAATCTTTACGTGCATTGATAATGTAATCAATCTCGCTACCGCCGCACGCAGCGAAACCGTTGCAACGTTCACGCACATTGTTCACTTTAACGGCGTGTTTCCGTTTGAAGAGGGCGGAAACAAACCAGACGATATAAGTTATATGCATCTGCATTTCGATCGCGCAGGCATTTTAGATAAATTACCAGATACGTTTCCGGCCTTGCGTATTGACCGCTTGCAGTATGACGGTACTGCATTGACCGAAGCGAATGACATTCTACAAAGTACCGGTATCGGGGATGATGATTACGTTGTGCTGTTGCTCGGTACCAGTAATCCGCTCAAACAAATGACGCCAAAGGTGCTCGGCGATATTGCGCAAGGTATCGCAACGGGCGAACGACGTAAGCGCGTGCTTGCTATTGGTGGTGCAAACGATAGACGCTTTATTGTAGAGGGCGCTGCAAGCGCTTATACGCACTTTGCAACTACGCAAGCATTATCTATTAGCGCAGAACTTATTAGGCGCGCCACGCTTGTTGTAGGCTGCGACACGGGCTTGTTGCATCTTGCTGCGGCGATGGGTGTGCCGACGGTAAGTGTGTGGGGCTGCACCGATGCACAATTGACCATGCCGCGATACGTTAACGCGCAGAAGGTGCAAGCAATTGTATCGAGCACAATGGAATGCGCACCGTGTAGAACGTTAAAAGCATCTTTGTGTCCGTTCTTTTCTGGCAATTATGCAGACTGCTGCAAGCGCGTAGATATCGCAAGCGTTGTGGTGCAAACCAAGAAGTTATTGCGCAAGAGTATTTATAATAAATCCTCACAAGATTTTGAGCGAATTGCATCCGCCCCGCAAACGATAGCAAGCGACAACACAATGCAGCAAGCGCTCGCATCGCAAGGTTGTATTCGTGTTGCGTTGTTGATTGATAATGGTGCGACGTACTCAGGCGGCGGGTTTTATATGTGGCAGCTTGCGAAGTCATTAGTGAGATTGGGCAACACGCTGGTACACATTTACACAGACAGTGATGCGTTCCCGTATTTTGAAGATGACTTTCCGTTAGATACCAAAACAAATACACGCGCAAACGCGCCGAGCAATCTTGAAGTTTACGTTGTAGATTCACACGACTTGCGTGAATGGGATCAACGGTATGACAAAACAACCGGTGAGTACAATTACAACGAAGCATGTGTGTATGATTTAGTAATAGCGCAACCGCCTATCATGGGCACGTATGCGTGTACGCACGCGAAGCAGCATAACACAAAAGCAATGCTCATGGTTTATGAGACGCCAAACTACATCGCAACATATCGCAAAGGTCGCGACACGCAAGAAGATTATTGGGCATCGTATAAGCAAGCGTTGCTCGATGCTGACTTAGTATTCACAATCTCAAAGCCTGTGCGCGCGGCATTATTAGAGTGGTTACCACAAGTTGGCTTCAAAGAAAAGAATACACAAGTAGGCATGATGCCGGTCATCAATTCGGATTGTGCCAACGCTGTTAAGCCCGTGCCCAATAATTCACTTACCACATTCAAAAAGTTATCGCATAAGACCGATAGTGTTGTGATGATTGCACGCAACATGCAATACAAAAATCTCGGTGATGCGTTAGTGGGCATTGCAGAGTGGGCGCTTGCGACGAAGCGCAAGATTGATGTGCATGTTATCGGCACGGACCTGCAATCGCTTAAGCGCAACGTGCTCGGTTCGTGGACTATCAAGTTGCACTTGCACGAATCACTAAGCGAACGCGCCAAGTGGGAGTTACTGCACAACGCCAAAGTGCTCGTGCATGCCAGCGATTTCGAGGGCTTCGGTATACCGGTTGCAGAAGCGATGTATGCGTATGCGCCTGTAGTTTGTCACCCGTTGCCTGTGTTAAAGCATTGTTTTGCGGAACGAAACCTATATACCTATACAACCAATGAAACGCTTGCGACGCAGTTGCAGAACATCTTTACGCTATGGGATGAACAGCCAAAGAAGTTTCTGACTAAGTTGCTCACATGCCGTAATTATGTGGCCACGCGTTACACCGGTAAGTCAATGGACCGTCAATTGGCACGCATCTTTACAGATTACATGCCGGATCTGCAAGAACAAAAGATACAACGCAGCGTCGAGCAACGCAGTACACAATCCACGCTTGCATTGCGCGTTGCATATGTCACCGCTTGGAACAACCGGTGCGGCATTGCAGAGACCACAAAGCAGTTTAGCGCATCGTTGGGTTGCACATATAGGGTCTTTGCGCCGCTCGAACCGAAGTTCAAATTACAAGAGGAAGACGACTCGCGTGTTGTGCGTTGTTGGGAACGCAATTTTGACAGCTATGCTAATTTGCTCAACGCGCTTGAGAATTTTAACCCGCATGTGGTGCATATCGAGCATGAGTTCAGTTTCTTTCAGAACGAGAAAGCGTTCGTTGCATTCTTGATTGCGATGCGCGAACGCAAATACAAAATCGTACTCACGCTGCATACCTATATGCCGTCACACATACTCGATACCATTGCGCAATACGCGCATTGCATCATATTTACAAAGCCGCAACCAGACCACGCGTTGCCAGTACGTACTGAAGTGATTGAGTTGCCCATTCAACAAGTGGTGCCCATATCGCAAACGCAAGCGCGGCAGCAACAGCAACTCGGCCAGCAAGACTTCATCGTTGGCGCGTTCGGTTTCTGGAATGCACACAAAGGATATCATAAATTACTAGAGACTATGAACGATGTGATGCTCAAGATGAATGGGCGTACAGTGCGGTATGTTTTACTCGGGCATTACGACGAAAAAAATATGTACTACCGCGACACGGTATCGCCATATCGTATACAAATGCAGAATGGCTTATTGCGTATTGACAATGTGTTTCTGCCGTATGAAGAAGTTATTAACCGCATCTCAGCGTTTGATGTGGTGGTGTTTCCGTATGAAGTAATTCATCATTCATCGAGCAGTGCAGCATTGCGCACCGGTTTGAGTACCGGTGTGCCCGTGGTTTGCTCAACGTCGCCAATGTTTAGTGAGTTTGAAGATGGTAAGTGTGTCTTAAAATATCGTACCGGTGAGACGCATGAGTTGGCCGAACAAATAATACGCGCCGGTACAGACGATACAGTACGCGCAACGTTGTGCAAAAATGCAGGCTTGTACGTACGTGAGCACACGCCGTTCAAAGTGGCGCAACGGCACGAGGCATTGTATCTCAGTCTTGTGGGCACAGAGGCAATTATGCAAACAACCGAAGATGGGGTAGATGAATGAACGCACGCATTTTAGTTGGTATTAGTACGTACAATGATTTCCAGCATCTTACGCTTTTGTTGCACAGCATAAGATTGTACACCGTGCTGCAAGAAGCATTTGACATTGTGGTTTGTGATGACGGTTCGCGTACGGAGTTCATGAACGGCACAGACGAGACCGCACAATACGAAATGATTGACGACAATCGTGTGAACGTTAATAGCATACGCGGTACGTGTAGGAAGTTTGGTGTAACGCTTATCGAGAACGGCGGTAATAAAGGCATCCCGACAACGTGGAATCAATTGTGTAATGCACTCGGCGCACAAAGCGAAATCATTGTATTGCTCAATAACGATTTGCTCATGGTGCCACATTGGCTTACGGTCGCGGTAGACTTCTTAGACCGCAACAAAGACAACCCGCACGTTGGCTCTTGTTTTTGGAATCCGTTTAATGGCTTTTCGATTGAGATGATGAAGAGCATGTTGCCGGAGTTGACGCACACTATTTACGCATCGGCATATATTACCACAGGCCGCGAGCGTAGTCTTGATACGATGCGTAGTTTGTTTGACGCACGCGAAGGACACAATCAAGGCATGGGGCGCGTCATGTGCCCGTGTGGTTGTTGTTTTGCATTTCGTCGCGATGTGTACAACGAGTGTGGGCCGTTCGATGAACGACTTACGTCATTCCACGAGGAAAGCATTCAAGGCGATAGATACACGGTATATAAAACAGATTCCGGCGATGTGTTCGTGCAAACGATGGACGAGATGTTTACGCGATACGTAGATACGCTGGTGGTGCAAGGCACAAAAGAATATGTTTTCCCGAAAGGCGTTTATGCGTTGAGCGCAAACGTATCGCACGATACCGAAGATATTATTGCGCATCACTTGATAGAGCGTGAGGCGGGTGCGTTGGCAGACGTTGTGGATACAACAAGTGCAACGGTAACTGCGCGGCGTCAAGCTAAGAAGAAACTCCAACAAGACGCATTACATGTGAACGTCGGCGTGTGGGACAAGATTGAATACATCGTGCGACACACAACGACCAAGGCGCTCGTGCAAACGAAATCGAAGATGGGTTGCACAGTGACCACGCCGGACCATTCGTTGATTGCATACGATACAGAAACCAATGCGCTGGTTAAAGCGAAGCCCAACGAGATAGCTGGTCAGTGTCTTGAGCGCGTGAATGTCATTCCACAAATCGACGAAGTAACGAGCATTGACCTTGCAGAATGTCTACAAGACGTAGACCGCGTTGTATTTGATGACGATTGCATCTGGTACACGCCGAAGCGCAGCAGTTCAAATTTGCGTATTCAGCGTTTCATCGAATGTGATACGCCGGAGATGGATGCGTTGTGTTTATTGCTCGGTGCTTATGTATCAGAAGGATGTATCCCAAAAAATTATAATGCAGACGGTACGCGCCAATGTACGGTGTGGTGCGGTAACGATACGCAAAAACGAGATACAATTGTGCAAGCGTTTGTTTTGTTGTTTGGTATTCAGCCAACGGTATCTCGCAGACGCAAAGAGCATTATCGTGATGTGTTTAGCGTTGTGACAGGTTATCGTATTATTACGTTATTGTTTGAAGCGCTCTGTAACAAAGGCAGCGCAAACGTACGCTTGCCGCATTTCGTGTATCGCTTATCAGAGACGCATCGCAAACAGGTACTCGATTCGTTGCTAGATGGTGATGGCTTCAGGCCGAAAGAGTTGAGTTATTATTATCGTTCTGAGAATGCAATGCAAAAGTATTTCTTGTACACCACAAAATCACGCGCGTTGATTGCAGATTTGTCGTTATTGTTCACGCAGTTCGGTATCAAGTTTACTATCGGATATCGTAAAACAGTTGATGCGTATTGGATTCGCAGCGTTGTGAAGGTGTATGGCCCACGCGGAAACGAAGCGATGCTTGAAGAGATTGAACCGGCAGGCACAACAAAATATGTGTATGACCTTGGCACGGTAAACACGCATAAGTTTGTAGATGCGCACGGTTTGATTCTCGTACACAATTCCGATTGGGGTACACGGTGCGCAGACCATGGGCGTATCGCACTTGGTTTCCCATGGCCGCGTCCGTATCACAAACACGGTGCATCGTTTGCAGTTAATCCCGAACTTAACGCGAGTGAACGTATGCGCGGTTCGCGTAAACTGTATCGCGAGATTTGGAAGGTGCCGGAGAACATTGCAGGCGACAAGTATTTTGATTACGTCAACGCGCAGTTGATGTCACGCATTCCGCCAGTCACCGTTTCGTTTCTTGCACCGAATTACGATTTGCCGCCGACCAGATACACACTACAAAATCAATCTGGGGAGTTAACTTTGCCTACGCTAACGTTGCACGAGCGTACGTACGAGTACCACACATGAGTATGCCTTTGTACAACGCAACGTTCTCTAAGCGTGAACGTCATATGCGGCAAGATAATGGCAGCTTAGACGAGTGCATTGAGGTCATTACGCCCAATCATCTTGAACCGTTACCGCTCAGCGATGATGTGTTGCGCAACATGGTGGCCAACATCTGCGCGAATTCACAGACGTATGTGCCTGGATTCAGGTATTGGGAAATGGATGATATGCGCCGTATGAGTCAGCCAGATAATCTTTGTGGTTATCAGCAACGTGCATGGGATTTCTATTGGAGCATTCATACGTGTGTTTTGCAAGGACGGCTTGCGCTCGGCATTGGCACAAGTAATTGCGCATCGCCCGGATGTTTGGCTACGGATAAATATTATGGCACGCACCCCACTTATGGATCGTATTTGTATCCGCATATGGCACTCGATGCAGATTCAATACCGTATCCGTTTTTTGATGCAAAGTTTGGGGCGGTGATTGCAAATCATTCTATTGAACACTTAGGCGACCCTGCCGCATGTTTGCGCGAGTGGTGGCGCTTGCTCATGCCCGATGGGTACATTTGCATAATTACCCCGGACATGGCTTACAATCTAAGAGGTAAGATTGACTCGACACATATCTGCGAGTTTTCATCTCACGAGTTTTTTAGGATGGTTGAAAGTTTAGAATTGCCAAATGCGCAATGGGTCGCATTTAATACACTCAACAATGATTTTAGTTTTGACGCGGTACTTCGTAAAGCGTAGCAATTGCGCAAAGCATAACAATACAGTTGAATCAATGCCGACTATCAGACCTCAGTGGACAACGATGTAGGTCAAGTTATAGAGTGCAACGGACTTTGCGTGGCATGCATGCACGTGGGTTAATAGCCCAATGCAACGTGCGCGCAATCCCTTCACACTACAGCCCCCGTGATGCAGTCGTGTGTGCGCCAACGCAACAAATGGTATTCTCGCGATACTGTTTTTTGTGTAGCACGCTGCATTCTATTGCAACTGGTGCCCCCCCAGTTGTCTGTCGCAAACGTTGCACGATTAAACATGCGTGCATGCCACGCAACGTCTGCCGCACTCTAAAATATTCGTTGCTCCAGATTTACGCGGTGCAGTGTACGCCCAAACGCGCGCATGCTTGTTGCATGCGTACCCGTTTACCTTTCCGGTTTCCTAGCCATCAGGTCTAGGATTCATGCTGCGCTGCACCGCGTATTTTTTTGTGTGTAGCATCACAACAAAACGAAAGCAAAACAATGTAATGAAAAAAGTATTATTTATCACGCACCCGGAAAGCGATTACGGTGGCGCGTTTCTGTATGATGGCTTGCGGCACTTGCTAGGCTACACTAACGTTATAGACTACCCTGAAAAGAAATCCTACCATGGCGTTGTGCATACCTATTCAATTCGCGATATCCCAAATGGCGTGACCGGTCCGTTGCCGTGGCAATTTCCGTTTCCGTATCCATTGGCACACGTTCCAGAAAACGAAACGGAAAACGTTGTAAAAGATATGCTACGCAACGGCGAATTTTGTATCGTCGTAATGGAGTCGGGTCGATATTGCGCGGTCGATGCGTATAATATCCTACAAAACGAAATCAAAAACGCAGGCATACCGGTTGTCATGCACGATGGCGAAGACGGGGACCACTTCCACAGTGCCGCTGAACAAATTCATCCGCACGTTTTGCTTAAGCGCGAGCTTACGTGGGGCAAATACGAACGCGAAGATTTTACGATGCACGACGGTATGCGCGTTGTTGCGTTCCCGTTTTCGGCACCCATACCAGAGATGAATGCAATCATTGCACAATACAATAACGGCAAACCGTCTACGTTGGCTCGTACGTGCGATTTGTTACTTGCCTGCGGTATAACGTGGCCCGAGCGGCGAAACCTCGCCCACGGCCTGCACAGCGCGTCCAGCGGGCAGTCTAACGACCCATCTTCGTACGATTCGGTGATTGCGACTAGCGATACCACCGATACGGACGGTATCGGTATGCAAACGTTATTTAATTGGCCGGATTACGTTGTGCAAATGCACAAAGCAAAAATGACGGTATCGATGCGTGGATGGGGATGGGATACAGTACGCTATTGGGAAGCTGCATATCTTTCTGTGTTGCTTTGCGACCGTGTGCAATTTTATATTCCAAATCCGTTACAAGAGAATGTGCATTGTCTTTGCTATAACGATATTAATCACGCAATACAACTTGCCAAAGACTGGCATACTCGTGACGCAGAACTTATCGAGATGCAACGACGGTCGCGTGAGCATATAACGCAGTATCACAGCAACGAAGCCAGAGCGCGTAGGATGTTTGAAGTGGCGGGAGTAAACTACAATGCTTGAAAACTTACCAGTGGATTGTATGCAAGCCTATTCTACAGAGGGCGAAGGCATCGGCGCAGACGCAGGTGCAATCGAAGTGATGGAAAAGAACACGTTGCACAGACTGCAAGTTGATTCGCGCGTACTGGAAATTGGCTTCGGCGCGGGATACTGCATTCTGGAATGTTTGCGTCGTTGCCCGATGGGCAAGGTTTGCGGTATCGATGCCGCGCAAATGAGTCTTGACGGTACGTTGGAGCGTGTACGCGTTGCGCAAGCAAACGAAAACGATACGCTCACCGCGTCGCCATCGTTATATCTTTTAGACGTATCACATCATTTTGTGTCGTGGCAAGAAAGCAGTTTTGATTTTGCATTCTGCACTGAGACCATCGAGCACGTTGCAAATCCGTTCTACATGGTCAGTAACGTTAAGCGCGTGTTGCGCGCGGGCGGTGTGTTTGTGTTAGCGTTTCCGTCGCCCTTAGACAATCTTGGTTATGGAAGCGGAAAACATGCCCATATCTATCCGTTTTTCCTTGTGCCGGAATCATTTGAGCGCTTCATGATGCAACTGTATTTTAAGTTGGATTTCAAAATGCAGAATGGCTCATCGATGTGGTATGTATATCGTAACTACAAAGGGCCAGAAATGGTAGACGTATTCAAAATGATTTCTGGAAATTACGAAGGCGAAGAGCAACAGTTATACGGTTGCATGGATATTTTTTGAAATGCGTGTACAATCAAAAATAAATATCATTTGGCAACGGTATCTTGTGAATGCGACAAATCGTTTTGAGTTTTTTGATTTGCCTGCGAAGCTCAAGATAATACGAAAGCTGCCCGTGCTCTTGCGCCGATACCAACATGAGATTTTCAAGTCGGTTGTCAGTCTTGTTGAAATTCAAATGATGTACATGCTCGGCTCGTGTAAGCGGACGACCGATGGAGTGTGCCACGACCAATCGGTGTTCAAGAACGTATCCGTTGTTCACCATCGCCATTGCAATTGTATCTGTTCGGTCTGCACGCAATTGAATATATCCGCTCGCTTCTGTTCGGCGGCCCCCAATCCATGCGTTATTATTTGCGCCGCTTCTTCGTTTACCACAGCATTTTGGACAACCACCTGTAAGTTGGCATTTTCGATTATGTGTCAAACGGTTGAGTATTGTTACCATTCGCATCAAGCGCTTTGTGCCACAGACACATTTTACAGGCGTGTAGTTTTGCAATATTTTATTGCGCCGTATAATTTTTGTGTCTTCCCAATGAATCGTGCCTCGTTTCAGTTGTTCAATATTACCACGTTCTTTAATGACGCGTGCTTTGTAGTTATGCGCTCGTGTAACTTGTGTGCGCAATATTGCTTCGCGCGACATTTTCTTATACTTTTTGTGTGTCATGTCTTGTATCCTTTCAAGATTGTTAATTCTTACATGCGTACACTTGAGGGTAACAAGCATGACACGCATTATTCAACTTTGGCTATGCTGGAGGACTTTTGAAATGACAACGCAACAAATGTTCACAACGCAATGTGGCGATACGCGCGAAGGTTTATCAACCACGGATGCAATGTGGCGCGACGCGTTGAAAGATACGGGCTGCATGACCTACGAAGAGTACATCAGGCCGGTAACAGATCGTTACAAGATGCTCTGTGAGAAACACAAGCAAGCACACATGCCGACGCCTGACCGCAATGATATCTTTAGAGATTGTTTTAACGCGCTGGTAGACCAAGAGCATTTGTCGCAAACTATGTTGGATGAATTTTACGGCGGGCGCGATAGTATCTTTCCGCGTATCGTTGCATTTGAAGGGAGCAAGTGTAATCATTTATATAATCTTGCCCATATTGCGTGTAGTACATTGCGCACGGAATCGTTGTACCCGGTACTTGACCGTACGTTTGAGCACTTTCAAACGACTGAGTTGCACATTTTTGATCACGGTGCTGGTTTCTTTCAAGATACCGCGCGGTGTTTTATGTGGTCTCCGCAAGTCAGCGTTACGGCATATGATTACGACATACCGTGGCGGCGTGTGGTAGCGGAGGCGTTTCATCGGTACACAAGTTTGCGTTTTGAATTGCGATACGTGCAGAACGATATAACACATGAAACAACGGAAGCGGCTGCCTCGGACGCAGAATACTACCACGTCATTGTTACCGATGAAGTATTGGAGCATTGCATCAATCCAAAAGAAACATTGTGCGCGCTTGTACGTAAACTTAAACCGGGTGGCGCATTGTATTGTAGTACGTTTTTTAATTCATGTAACGGGCATGACCCGTCACATTTGTTGGCGGATGAAGTGTATCAAGACTGCGACTTGTGGTTTT
>Ga0210043_1002453_pt1 | contig 12281 bp, 8 predicted proteins | sample CryGeymet201501t_FD_183990 | JGI IMG/M metagenome (GOLD analysis project Ga0210043, IMG submission 183990) | Groundwater microbial communities from Crystal Geyser aquifers in Utah, USA - Crystal Geyser metaG 2015-01t (SPAdes) (version 2) | ecosystem: Environmental > Aquatic > Deep subsurface >... | reverse complement strand
AAAATTCGGCATAATGGCGTGACTTTGCATTAGGGTGAGTAAACAGTCATTTATTAAATTAAATCTTTAGAGCCAGCTTAGCTCAGTTGGTAGAGCAACGGTTTTGTAAACCGTAGGTCGTCAGTTCAAATCTGACAGCTGGCTCTAAGGACTTAATAAAACTGTCGCCAGCTTAGTGAAGGTGGAAGAGTTGAAACAGTCTGGGAGACTGTTTCAAAGTTTTGTAAACCGTAGGTCGTCAGTTCAAATCTGACAGCTGGCTCTAAGGACTTAATAAAACTGTCGCCAGCTTAGTGAAGGTGGAAGAGTTGAAACAGTCTGGGAGACTGTTTCAAAGTTTTGTAAACCGTAGGTCGTCAGTTCAAATCTGACAGCTGGCTCTAAGGACTTAATAAAACTGTCGCCAGCTTAGTGAAGGTGGAAGAGTTGAAACAGTCTGGGAGACTGTTTCAAAGTTTTGTAAACCGTAGGTCGTCAGTTCGAATCTGACAGCTGGCTTCGATGCAGAGAAAATAACTTAGTAATAATGGACTGGATTTACATACCACTATTATCAGTAAACCTGGATTGTCACACATCACTCGTCTCCACTCGTGATGCTTGCAAAAGCGAAAATGCCGTCTTTGTAGAAAACCCAATCACCGTCCTTGCGAGCGACGAGCGAAGCAATCCATGTTGTTCGTCTTCTTGAGAAGGATTCTATCGGTTATTTTGGGCAAAATATTTCTTTATAATCCCACAACAATTATCAAATTTAACCACTTTTTTTATCTAAAAATAAGGGTATACTGACTAGTATTCTTATGGAGGAAAAATCGCACCTTTTACCTTATGCGACGAGAAGTGATTTTCATGTTGGTCGAGCAACAGAATTATCTGGGCGACGAAGATTGCTTTATCGTATTTTGGAAATTTTACCCGGCCTAGCTTCTTGGACTACTTTAATTGGAGTTATTTTGATGTCTATTTATATTCCTTTTTGGGCGGCGTATTTTATTATTGCTTTTGCTCTTTTTTGGGTTTTAAAGACAGCTTTTTTATCGTATCATCTTCGTTACAATTGGATGCGTTTACGGCATCACATGAAGCTTGATTGGTCCAGTTTGGTAGAACGTTTTACATTTGATCATATTTATCATGTAGTTATTCTGCCATTTTATCAGGAACCAATAGAAATTATTGAAGCAACCCTTCAATCATTGGCGGAGGTGAAATATGACTTAAAAAATATTGTGGTAGTTTTAGCCACGGAGGAGAGGGCTGGTTCTACCGCTCAGATTATTGCTAAGGAAATGAAAGCAAAATGGGGCGATAGATTTGGTTACTTCTTGATTACCACTCATCCAGCCAATGTCCAAGGAGAGATGGCTGGGAAAGGATCTAATGCCACTTTTGCTGCCGAAGAGGTGAGAATAAAGGTGCTTGATTTACACGGTATACGTTACAATCATACTATTGTGTCAATTTTTGATATTGACACTGTTTTGTATCCCGATTATTTTAACTGCCTGATTTGGCATTTTATGACAGTTAAAAGGCCTCTAAAAAGCTCATTTCAACCAGTGCCGATTTTTAATAATAATATGTGGCAAGCATCAGCTTTGGCTAGGGTGGTAGCCATGAGTAGCACTTTTTGGGAAATGGTGCAACAAGAAAGACCAGAACGAATGGCCACCTTTTCTTCACATTCAGTCAGTTTCCAAGCGCTTTATGAAGTTGGTTATTGGCAAAATAATATGGTTAGTGAAGATTCGCGTATTTATTGGAACCTGTTGATTGCTAATGATGGGGAATATGATGTTGTGCCCCTTTCTTATCCAGTATCAATGGACGCTAATGCGGCAACTACTTTTTGGCATACTGTGGTGCAAATTTATAAGCAACATCGGCGTTGGACATACGGGGTGGAAAATTTTTGTTATATTAGTTATCATTTTTTACAAAATAAAAATATTCCCTTAAGAAAGAGAATAAAAATAATCTTTCAACAAGCGGAGGGATATTGGTCTTTGGTAACTAATCCTATCATGTTGTTTATTTTGGGCTGGGCGCCTATTTTTTTGGGAGGGCAAGAGTTTCATCAAACTGTCTTATCGTATAATCTACCAATAGTAGTACGTAATTTGCTCATTCTGGCAATGTTTGGTTTGGTAATTTCATCAATTATTTCATTATCACTGATCCCGCCTAGACCAAAAGAGGCTAGTCGATTACGTTATATTGTGATGGCTTTACAATGGCTTCTTGTTCCAGCAACGATGATTATCTTTAGTGCTGTACCGGGTCTTGATGCTCAGACGAGATTAATGTTTGGTCGTTATATGGGATTTTGGGTAACGCCGAAAAACCGAATTTAGTATTTTATAACTATCCATGACTAAAAATTTTAGTACAAAAATGAATAAACCAACTGTTAATCCTCTTTCACGTGGTCAAAGGCGGTTTGTTTTTTTGGGTTTGGTCTTTATATTTTTATTAACAGTACCGATGTTTGTCTTTTATGCGACTGGTTATCGCTATGATTTCTTTTCTCCGACTGGTGGTCTAACCACAACTGGTGGTTTATACATCTCTATTTTGTCAGAAAATGGTGAATTGTTTTTGGATGAAAAACCAGTCCAAGACGTTCGTATTTTTCGTAAAGCGTCATATATTCAAAATATTACCCCTGGTGTTCATCGTATCCATGTACAAGAAGAGGGAATGCAGACCTGGGTTAAGGAGTTACCAATTTATCCATATATGGTCACTGAAGCCGAAGCTTTCTTGTTCCCAAAAAGACCACAAGTGCGTTTAATAACTGAATATCAAACAGCTACTGGTTCACCCATTTACCTTGGTATGAGTAGTAGTACAAAAATTTTACCCTTTGCTTCAACTAGTCTGCCGATACTAATCACTAAAAACAGGGCAACCAGTACGCTCACATTGAACTCAGAATATAGTTTCATTTTAGCTCTATTTAATGAACAAACCAAGAGTACCTCAACTCTCCTAAAAAGAATGACCGATGAAATTAGTAGCGCTTTCGTATTTTCTAATCCCCAAACCAAGGTATCAGCTTCAAGCAGTACTGAACTAGCTACCACTACCCGTCTTTATCGGGACATTAAACTTTATGAAAAAGGAGGTGAGATCTATGCCAAATATGTCGGAGCAGAACAGGATATACCGTATTATTTTTGTGTTCCGCAATCATCCTTAGCCTCAACGACCGAACTTTACGGTGCTCAAGTAATGAAGGGAGTCGTCCAGGCCATGGAAGAATCAGCTCTTCTTGGTACCACTGAAACAACTAATAAATCAAGAATTTGTCGTTCGGAAATTAAAATTGACACCAAGGGGCATAAAGTAATTTATTTTGATTTCTTTCCGGACAATGGTGATTTGGTTTTATTACAGCTTGATAACGGTATATTTGTTGTGGAAATAGATGACCGTTCTTGGCAAAATAGCCAACAACTCTATCCCGCCAGTGCCGAAAAAATTATTGTTAATAATGGGATTATTTATGTAAAAGATCATGGTATCTATTTTGAATTATTGACCAAGCTTTTAGTTTTCTAATTATGGTATTATTGATTTTATGAAAAATATTGGTCATCAACATCTTTTGTCAAAAATGATTGCAGAGATTAATCAGATTTTTTCCCAAATTGGCTTTGAGTTTGCGGAGGGTCCAGAGCGAGAATTGGTGAAATACAATTTTGATATGCTTAATGTACCGGCTGACCATCCCTCTCGAGATATGCAAGACACTTTCTACTTGGCGGATGCACCAGAGCTGGTGATGCGCACCCACACTTCGGCAGTACAGGTACGTTACATGCTTGATAACAAACCTCCTATCAGAATGATTTGTCCGGGTAAAGTATTCCGTAACGAAGCTACTGATGCCACCCATGAGGCACAGTTCTTTCAGTTAGAAGGTTTGATGATTGATAAGGACATTTCTCTTGGTCATATGAAAGGTGTTTTAGAATATTTCTCTTCAAAGTTTTTTGGGGGAGAGGTGCAGGTTCGTTTTCGGCCCAGTTTTTTTCCATTTGTGGAGCCGGGAGTAGAAGTGGATATGATGATTGCCAAAAATGAACACAACAAACTTTCTGGTCGTTGGATTGAAATCATGGGAGCGGGTATGACCCATCCAAATGTTCTAAGAAACGCCGGCATTGATCCAACTGTCTATCAAGGTTTTGCTTTTGGAGCTGGGATTGATAGATTGGCAGTATTAAAATATGGAATTGATGATATTCGTTTAATGTACAATGGTGACCTTCGTTTTGTTAATCAATTTTAAAATACAGAAAGGGTAGTATATTAAGTATAAATTTATCATAAGCATGAAAATTTCACACAATTGGTTACAAACATTTTTTGATCAGCAAATTCCTAACCCAGCTGAATTAGAGGATTTGCTCACTTTTCATTCTTCAGAAATTGAAGAAGTAGTCAAAGTTGGCAACGACACGGTCATTGATGTTAAAGTTTTACCTGATAAATCAGCTTGGTTGATGTCACATCGTGGTATGGCTAAAGAAATATCTGTTATTACTGGTATACCTATGGCACACGATATTTTTAAAACCAAACCAGTTTTAAGTCCAGTTTTAGATAAAATTAATATTAACCTCAAAACAGCTAATTGTGATTATTATGCATCTGCCCTAATAAATGGGATCACTGTTGGTCCTTCGCCGGCGTGGCTAGTGGAAAGAATCACTGCGCTTGGTCAACGATCCATCAATAATGTGGTGGATGCTACTAACTACATCATGTTTGAATTAGGTCAACCGCTTCATGCCTTTGATGCCGATAAGTTGGCAACGGAAAATAACCAGTACAAGATTGGTGTACGTAATGCCAATGAAGATGAAGAAATAATCACTCTAACGGGTGAGAATTTTAAATTATCGTCTGCCGATATGGTGGTGGTTGATGCGGTGACAGATAGTCCGATTGCTATTGCTGGGATTAAGGGTGGTCAAAGAGCGACAGTAGACCTTAATACCAAAAATATCTTATTAGAATCTGCTCATTTTGAACGCAAGACAATCCGTCATACGGCCAAGAATATTAAACTTCGGACTGACGCCTCTGTTCGTTTTGAAAACGGCATTAGTGTTGGACTAGCGCCACTTTCTTTGCCGGTGGTGCTGGAATTGATTATTAAAATTGCTGGTGGAGAATTAATTGGTTATGGCAAAGCTGGTTTGGCAGAAGTAAAGCGAGATAATGTGGCGGTTACAACTGCCAAAATTAACAGTGTTTTGGGTTTGAATCTTACTAATGAAATAGTGCTATCTATCCTTAAAAAGTTTGATTATAGTTATAAGTTAGAGGGCGATAATTTTACGGTCACCCCACCTTGGGAACGTGATGATCTGTTTTTGGCAGAAGACTTAATAGAAGAAGTGGGGAGAATTTATGGGATGGAACATGTTGCTTCCATAAAGCCTAAACTGGAAAAAGTTTCAAAAGTTAATGTTCGTCAATATTATGCTGAAAAAATTAGACGGACATTAATTGACCTTGGTTTTTCAGAAGTTTTTACTAGCTCGTTTAGAAGTAAAGATAAAGTAAAAATTAAAAACGCGTTGGCGTCTGATAAGGGATATTTACGAAGTAGACTACACGATAATATAATTGAAGCAATTACTAAAAATATTCCTCACCGCGATCTACTTGGACTAACAACAATAAAAATTTTTGAAATAGGAACTGTTTTTGATGAAGAATCGGAGTCATTTCAACTGGCTTTGGGCGTGCGGACAGGCACTACTTATAAAGCTAAAGTTGATGATGAATTATTAAAAACTGCCCAACATGAAATTGAAAATACTCTGGGATTGAATATTACTTGGTTTAATACTGATGAGGGAGTGTCAGAGTTTTCACTAGATGATATTTTGTCTAAATTGCCAATGCCACTTCAATATGATGAAGTGGTAAAAACCGCCACTATTAATTATCAACCTTTTTCTATTTATCCTAGCATTTCGCGTGATATTGCTTTTTGGGTCTCCAGCGATACTGAATCAGCCAAAGTAGTCTCCCTGTTAAGCGAAACAGCTGGTAATTTATGCGTTCGGGTAACCTTATTTGATACCTTTATGAAGGAGGATAAAACTTCTCTGGCCTTTAGATTAGTATTTCAATCCAAAGAAAGAACTCTAGACGGTAGTGAGGTGGACTCATTAATGACGAAAGTTTATGATGCTGTCGCCAAAGCGGGCTGGGAGGGACGGTAGTTTATCTGGTTAAAGTTATTTTTTGCAGTATTTTTAGTATTTTTTTTACTCTAAATCTTCTCGCCAAACAACCATTTTTTTGTTATAATATCGCTATTATTATTGATTAGTTAGTAAATATGGTAGCACCAAAAAACCCTAAAAAAGGTAAGTACGACGCATCATCAATTTCTGTTCTCGAAGGTCTCGATCCAGTGCGCAAGCGCCCAGGAATGTACATTGGTACTACTGGTACTGAAGGTCTACATCACCTGGTTACTGAAGTTTTTGATAACTCTCGCGACGAGGCGATGGGTGGTTTTGCTAATCGGATAGAGGTGGCACTCTTGCCAGGTGATTATGTGCGAGTGGCTGATAATGGTCGGGGTATTCCAGTAGATATTCATAAGCAAACAAAAGTTTCAGCTTTGGAAACTATTTTGAGCACTCTTCATGCTGGTGGTAAGTTTGGGGGTGAGAATACTGGGTACAAGGTTTCTGGTGGTCTGCATGGTGTGGGTGTTTCTGTAGTTAATGCGCTTTCGACCCATCTCATTGCTGAAATACATCGTGATGGCGGATATTTTATCCAGGAATACAACATCGGTAAACCTAAAGCAAAGGTCAAGAGAGTAAGCGCTTCAGATTTACAAGGCACAATTATCACCTTCCAAGCTGATCCGACTATTTTTCCAGAAATCATTTATGATTACCGCAAGATAGTCAGTCACTTGCGCCAACAGGCCTATTTGGTTAAAGATATGTTGATCACTGTAATTGACGCTAGAGAGTTAGATGAGCCAGCACAAAAGAAACTTGATCTTCGTGGTAAGCAATATTTGACTGATGAGAAATTGGAGATACCACAGCAAAGTTTTTATTTTGAAGGTGGTCTGCGTTCATTGGTGGCTTTCAATAATCACTACCAAAAGCCAGTGCACAAAAATATTTTCTATGTAGAGAAAGGCGGGGTAGATTCACCGCTTGATGACAAGGTGCAGTCAGTTGGGGTGGCTTTGCAGTATGTTGACGACATTTCTCCTCGTATCTCTGCTTTTGCCAATAATATCTACAACCCTGAACACGGAACACATATCACAGGTTTTAAAACCGCTTTGACTCGTACTCTGAACAATTATGCCAAAAAGAATAATTTTTTTAGTGTTAAAGACAAGGATGCCGGCTTTACTGGCGACGATGTCTTAGAAGGAATCACCGCGGTAGTGTCAGTCAAAATGCCAGATATTCAGTTTGAAGGTCAGACGAAAGCCAAGCTTGGTTCGGTGGAAGCCCGTGGTGCTGTGGAATCAGTTTTTGGTGAATCTTTCAACATGTTTCTGGAAGAAAACCCCGATGATGCTAAAGCCATCATCAATAAAGTGATCATTGCTGTTAAAGCGCGTAAAGCCGCCAAAGCTGCTAAAGACAGTGTTTTGCGGAAGGGAGCTTTAGAGGGCTTATCTTTGCCAGGGAAGTTGGCTGATTGTCAAAGTAAACGGCCGGCTGATTCAGAAATATTTATTGTGGAAGGTGACTCGGCCGGAGGTTCGGCCAAGATGGGAAGAGACCGAAAGACCCAGGCCATCTTACCTTTACGTGGAAAGATTTTAAATGTTGAACGGGCAAGAATTGACAAGATGTTAGCTTCAGAGCAAATTAAAAATCTAGTAATCGCCATGGGGACGGCGATTGGTGATGTGTTTGATATTGAAAAATTGCGCTATCACAAAATTATTATTGCCACTGATGCTGATGTTGATGGCGCTCATATTAGAACTTTGTTACTGACTCTTTTCTACCGATATTTTAAACCTTTGATTGAAATGGGATATATTTATATTGCTCAACCACCGCTCTATAAAATCCAAAAAGGAAAAGATATTCATTATGCTTATTCTGATCCGGAAAAAATACAAATTTTGAAGGATATGGGAGAGGACGTAGATGATGATAATAATATAGTGGTTGAAAGTGGGGAAGAAACAGAAACGGAAACAGAAACGGAAACGGAAGATGAATCGGAATCTAAAAACGCTATTCATAAACCAAGTAAGGTTCGCATCCAACGTTATAAGGGGTTAGGGGAAATGAACCCAGAAGAATTATGGGAAACGACTATGAATCCCGAGTTTAGAATTCTCAAACAAGTCAATATTGAAGATGGTCAGATGGCGGATCAAGTATTTGATATTTTGATGGGGACTGATGTTCTTAATCGTAAATCATTTATTCAATCAAATGCCAAAATGGCCACCTTGGATATTTAAGATTTATTAAAAGAGAAGCAATAAGAGCGGTGTGGCCTTTGGGACACACCGCTCTTATTTTTTTCGCGCTAGTAATAAATTTATTTTATTACAACCACAGCAGAAAAGGAGTTATTTGATACTTTGGAGTCACTGGAAACAGAAGACGAAATGTTAAAGTTTTTAATACCAGTGGAAGTTGGTTTTGAAAAGCCTAGAGTTATCACACTGCGTTCATTTGGTTTAAGGGCTGTCTGGGTACCAGAGGTATAAGTTGTACCATTGGGTAGCTTGGCCACAAAGGTCCAGGTATTGGAAGTTCTGGTGCCAATATTTTTTACTTCAAATTGAATGGCACCAACTTTATTATGATCAATAGTTCCCGTGTTCACAAAAGTATTGTTGCTGATAATACCAGTGGCTAAGAATTTTGTACTCAAGTCAGTAAAGCCGTTTGGATTAGAAACTGGAATTTCATAAATATAGTGTTGTTCATAAATTGGAGTTGAAGGATTTGGTTTAGTGGTAGTGGTTACTGGCGTTTTTATTATTGGTGGTGTTTCTAGAATAACATCAGTCACTGTTGGAGTGGTGCTTCCTTCGTCAATCACCACAATTGATGAAATGTCTGGATTTACTACGGTTAAGCTACCTTTGGTAGTAGCAATTGGTGCATTAGCTTTTTCTGGGATAAAGCCAATTTCATAATTTATGTCAGTAAAATGATTTTTTTCAGAATTGACTAAAATATCCACAGAGCTAACATCACCAAGATTATAATTATTTTCGCAAGTAAGATTTTGTATTCCCCCATCCTTGGTGCGCGTATCAATTGCAATACCATCGCTACAGGTATATGAAAATGCAAAAGTACCAATTTGTTTAGGAATATTCCAGGAAATTGTCGCAATTTCTTTTACGTTAATAACATTCTTATTGTTGACCACGGTCAATACTACTGGCTGATAATTATAGACACTATCGGCTAGTGAAGCTAATGATGATAGAGCTGTCGGCAAAAATGAAACAAGTTGCACTCCGATCCAAGCGATTAGAACAATCAAACCGATAAATCCACCCACCGCGAGTGATTTTAAAACACGGTCTTTCTTTTGTGCCTCTAAAATATTTTCATTTTCCATAATGGAAAGACACTACCATACTCAATCACATATGTCAAGTTTTTAATGTTGAATAAATTACTGATAAGTTAAAGAGATTAATTATGAAAAGGGAAGTAATTTAATTAAGAGCGGAACTAAAGCAATTTTCTACTATCGCGATTAATCGCGATAGTAGAAATTTATTTGCCTTGACAATTTTATCATTCGTGCTATTCTATTAAGACAAAAAGATATGATTGATTTCATTAAATTAATTGATAAGATTTTGGAGCGAAAAATAGTTTTTCTGGTTGCTTTTTTTGTCATCTTCACTTTCAGTTATGGTGTATTGTTCATGCTTGATTTTTTACCTGAGAATCCAAATATTAATAAAGTTAATACTGTAAATACTGTTAATAATCAAACGCCCAATGTTTCTGAAATTGATTTTTTAAATTTAGAAGAATCTACAAATGACAAATTATCTACTACGACTAGTAACGCTAATATATCAACAACAAATCAATTATCATCAATTGCTAAAAGAGATAATAATTCACTACCGATAATACTTAAAATCCCCTCCCTTGGTCGTAAGGTAAATATTTTAAATCCATCTTCAAGGGAAATTAGTGATCTTGATAACGCCCTTCTGAGCGGAGCGGTACGGCATCCCGATTCGGCTGTTTTAGGGCAAGAAGGAAATCTTTTTATCTTAGGTCATTCTAGCTATTTACCAAAAGTTTTCAATAAAAATTTTCAAACTCTCAATGGCATTCAAAATCTTAAGTGGGGTGATCTGATTACACTAGAATCTGTCGATACTGCCTATACCTATCAGGTTAAAAAAGTTTACCTGGCTCAGGCGGAAAATATAACTGTACCAATTGCTGAAAAAGGAAAGCATTTAACGCTGGCTACCTGTAACAGTTTTGGCTCTAAAAATGAGCGCTATATCGTGGAGGCAGACTTTGTGTCATTGACCATTATTTAGAATAAATGAGTTTGAAATATGAGAAAATTGGCACACGCCTTGACAAAATCATATTATTCTGATAGTCTATAAAAAATAGGAAAGGTTTCTCCATCGGTCTTTGATAAAAGAGGTTAACCAATAATTTCATCAAGAAATTGCAAGCTTAATATACAGAAGCGGTTGTTTGTGTGCATCAAGCTCGCGGGTGCAGTGGAAAGACAAAGAAAGAAAATGTTTTTCCTCCGTGCCCGGTGGAGTGTTCATTGAAACCTGGCGCCAAGGCGCCAAAATGTCCGGGAGGACACAAAATGAAAAAATTTCTCGTCGCAGTCGCCTTCATGCTGTTTTCTTCCGTATCCGCAATGGCCTGTGACAGGGCTCTGGACGTAAATTGTGGGGCGGTTGTCCAAGATGTGCAGTATCAGGGAGGTGGCGTAATTGTCGAAACAGTGCAAGCGACTGCCTGTTTTGACATCAAAAACGAGTTCGGCGAACGCCGAATTCTGGATGCAATCAGCGACCGGAATGGGCCGTTTCCATATACGGTCGACTTCGTCTATAACCCCAGCCGGGGTTCATACGAAATCATCAAGACCGTCAAAAACGGATCGCCGTGCTGGACGCATAACGTCCCTGTCGGAACCTGGATGGCGGTCTATGTGACCTGCCGTTCCTATACCGGCTGGGTCGCGGTCCAAGTGACGGGGCCTGGTACCTACACTATGGTCAAGGTCCCTTGGTCATTCGTTGAAGTCCTGCCGTAACGTAGGCTGTGGGGCCTGGGGGAGCGAGTCATGTCGCTCTCCTGAAACCTACCTAAATCCATTTGGATATCAGGAGTGGTGATTACACAACACTTGATACCCGAATAAATTCGGTGTAGGTAATTACAAAAAACTTATTAATTTATTTATGACAACAACTTTTACTAAAATTTCTATAGCAATTGTTTTTGCAACGATTGCTTTTGGTGTATTTGGTTTAACAACTAATATAGGCTCATTTATTAATGATGCTAATGCAGCAACTGGTTGTGGTGACTGTGGAGATAATCCAAATCCCCCCGACCACGAACATGAGGATCTTATTCCTACTTGTGTTATCTCTGCATCTCCAACTTCTATAGTTAAGGGGAATAATGTTACTTTAAAATGGTCTACTATCAGCACCAATCATGCTTCTTTGAATCAAGGAATCGGGTCAGTATTAGTTGGTACTAATAAGACAATGATTGTTTCCCCGACAACCAATACTACCTACACCATGACGGTAACTAGCGTTGATAATATCACTCGGACCTGTGCTACCACCGTCACTGTCACCAATCCGATTCCTGCTCCAACTTGTGTCCTTTCCGCTACACCAACCTCAATCACGGCTGGTCAAACTGCTAAACTAACCTGGACTTCTACTAATGCTATAAATATAGGAACTATCAACCAAGGAGTGGGTGATGTGAATCCACAAAATACTAACGCATATAGAAATGTCTCTCCAACCCACAACACGGTCTACACCATGATTGTGAAGAACAGGGCGGGTGTCTCGGCTAATTGTGCTACTACCGTCACCGTTACTAATCCGATCCCCGCTCCCACCTGTGTCCTTTCCGCTACACCAACCTCAATCACGGCTGGTCAAACTGCTAAACTAACCTGGACTTCTACTAATGCTATAAATATAGGAACTATCAACCAAGGAGTGGGTGATGTGAATCCACAAAATA
>Ga0210043_1002452_pt1 | contig 12284 bp, 15 predicted proteins | sample CryGeymet201501t_FD_183990 | JGI IMG/M metagenome (GOLD analysis project Ga0210043, IMG submission 183990) | Groundwater microbial communities from Crystal Geyser aquifers in Utah, USA - Crystal Geyser metaG 2015-01t (SPAdes) (version 2) | ecosystem: Environmental > Aquatic > Deep subsurface >... | reverse complement strand
CTGGCAGAAATAATATGCTCAACAAAATTAAATGTTTCTTTGGGTTCCACGACTTCTGGCACATGCCACGAAATGACTATTTTAAGGAAGCGGGGTATTATTACTGCATAAGGTATGATATTAAAAAGAAATGAAACACTGCCCAGACTGCAAAATAGATAAATATGAGTCGGAGTTCAGTAAAGACCAGAGTCGTAGAGATGGACTTACTTCACGCTGTACTCTCTGCAACCGTAAGCGTGCATATAAATATAAATATGGTATTCCGAAAGAACGCCTCTGCCTCATCTGCAAAAAAGAGAAACCTGACAACGAATATTACGGGAAAGGAACCGTGTGCGCTCGATGTAGAGGTGTATACAAGTCTGCTGGTTATAAAGTTTGTCCTTGTGATAATAGAAACTATAAATGGAGGAGGGAACATCCTTGCACGCATTAAACTTACTAACTCCACTCGAGACGACCACATTGACGAATGTTATCCGAAGGGGTAGAATATAACTACCAATGGAAACTTGCAAACTTTGCTCGCAGTTAATTGAGAAACATAGAATATGCAAAGCGTGCGAGTGTTTAGTCCATTACGAGGTATTTATAAATAAGAAAAGCGAGAGACCATATTCGCTCGCCGTCGGAGTTTTATGTTGGTATTGTGCAGAAAAGTTGCTTACTTTAGAAGCCTATAAGCTCATAAGGCACTTGCCTCCACCAAAGTCATTATGCTATAATTACGACAAGAGAATTTAATAATAAACAAATGCCATTACTTAAAGGAAAATCACAGAAAACAATTTCAAAAAACATCAAGACTGAAATGGCTCACGGGAAAACACAGAAGCAGGCAGTCGCAATCGCTATGTCCGAAGCAGGAATGTCAAAGAAAAAGAAAATAGCAGACAAGGAAAACGATATGGCGAAACGCGAGAAAGACATTAAAGAAATGCTTAAAAAAGCAATGATATAATTTATGGCAAGACCAACAACTTATTCACAAGAGATACTAGATAAAGCAAGAGAATATCTTGGGGTCTATGGAACACTAGACGAGGTTATTCCTAGTGTAGAAGGGCTTGCTGTTTATTTAGACATAGCTCGTTCCACAATATATGACTGGGAAAGTCAAGAAGAGAAGCAAGAGTTTTCGGACATTATTGAGAAACTTTTAGCAAAACAAGCAAAAGAGCTTGCAAACAAAGGGCTTGAGGGAAAGTTCAATTCTACTATAACAAAAGTAATCTTAACTAAGCACGGATATAGTGATAAGACAGAGACAGACATCACATCAAAAGGAGAAGCACTAGGAGTAATATATTTACCACAAAAGGGCAATGAAGAAAACAAATGATTGGATACCAACAGAGAAACAAAAACTCGCACTTGTAAGAGACGAGTTTGAAATCTTATTTGGCGGGGCACGAGGCGGGGGGAAGTTACTTTCTACAAAAGAGTTAATCCCAACTCCCGATGGTTTCAAACTCAATGGGGAATTAAAAGATGGGGATGAAGTATTTGGACAAGATGGTAGGGTTTATTTAGTGGAAAAAGCACATCCTGTTGTTACAGAAAAAGCATATAAGATTTCATTTGATGATGGTACTTTTACATTTGCCCACGATAAACACCTATGGCTTACTTTTACACATAAAGAAAGAGTATCTTTACATCGTAAAACAGAGGAATTTAGAAAAAAGAGAAGAGAGAATAGAAAAAGTAGAGGGAATGGTAAAGACGAAAAACATTGGGCTACAGGAGAAAAAAAACATCTTCAGGGATTAAATATAAAGACAACCACAACTGGAACTGTTAAAACAACCCAAGAGATATTAAATACTCTCTATAGTCCAGCAGAGAAACGCACAAAGAGTCCAAATCATTCAATTTTGCTTGCTCTGCCAGCACAAATGCCCTATAGGGAACTCCCCATCGACCCGTATGTATTAGGGGCTTGGCTAGGGGATGGTACTTCAGATAGTGGAGGAATTACGGGGATTGACTACGAAATTTTTGAAGAAATTGAAAAAGCTGGATATGAAGTTACGCATAGTACAAAAGATACTCAAGCACATTATATACGGGGGTTAGTTGGAACATTAAGGGAAATTGGGGTACTCAGCAATAAACATATTCCAAGTGAGTATGTGTTTTCTTCTTATGAGCAGAGGCTTAGTTTATTGCAAGGATTGATGGATACTGACGGGTCTATAATGAAAGATGGGCAATCAGAATTTTGCAATAAAAACGAGAAAATTGCTGATGCCGTATATTGTTTAGTTGCTAGTTTGGGGGCGAAACCATATTGGAGTGAGAAAGAAAGTTTTTGCTATAACTCAAAAGATGGGAAGAAAAACTGTGGAATAGTTTACCTTGTAAGATGGACGAGTAATCTACCTTGTTTTAGGTTACAAAGAAAATTAGCAAGATTGCCAAAATCATTAAGAACTACTCAAAAATGGAGGTATATAACTAACATTGAAGTTGCTGGAGATATGGAAATGCGTTGCATAACGACCTCTAACACAGAAGGATTGTATTTGTTTGGAAAAAATTTCAATGTAACCCATAACACCTCTTGTGGGATGGCTTGGTTACTCTATGATAAAGACAACCCACTTTACAAAGCATTGGTAATCCGCAAGAACGCACAAGACCTTTCTGACTGGGTATCACGAGCAAGAATAATGTATGCTCCCACCGGTGCTGAAGTAGTAGGCAATCCCCCTACGGTACGCTTTCCTTCTGGGGCTTTTATTAAAACAGGTCATCTTAACAACGAAGATGCCTATGAGAAATATCAAGGACACGAATATCAAAAGATAAACGTAGAAGAACTTACGCAAATACCAAGCGAACTTTCATATCTAAAATTGCTTTCATCGTGTCGCTCCACTGTGCCAGGGATTAAACCTCAAATCTTTGCCAGTGCAAACCCTGGAGGTGCAGGACATAAATGGGTAAAGAAACGCTTTAGTCTTAATGGCATACCAACTGAGCCTGTGGTAACTCCTGACGCAAGCGGGGGGAGACCAAGAGTATTTGTGCCGTCTAAGATTGATGACAATCCACATTTGATGAATAACGACCCTGGATATGTTTCGTTCCTTGACGGGCTTCCTGATGGGCTACGACAGCAATGGAGAGATGGCTCGTGGGACGATTTTGATGTTAAGGGTGCGGTATATGGGAATGAAATCAACCAAGCACGCAAAGAGAAAAGAATAACAAAGGTTCCACACGAGTTAGGTTTTCCCGTACATACTTGGTGGGACATTGGTGTTGGAGATTATACTGCCGTGGGATTTTATCAGTTCATAGGAAAGGAACGCAGAATGATAGACTATTACCAGAACAATGGGTATGGTATTCCCCACTATGTGCAGATGCTCAAAGACCGAGAAAAGAACAATGGGTATATTTATGGCACGCATAATTTCCCTCACGACATTGAAGTGAGAGAGTTTGGGTCAGGGAAATCCCGCAGGGAAACACTTGAGGGATATGGTATCACCACGAATGTAGTCCGTAGACTATCCATTGAAGATGGTATCAACGCAGGGCGTGTTGTATTTCCGTCTACTTGGTTTGATGAAGTGAAATGTGCGGAGTTTTTAGATGCTGTTCACCAGTATCGTTACGAATACGATGAAACACGACAGATATACAAGAATACTCCATTCCACGACTGGACTTCACACGCCAGCGATTTGCATAGGTACTTCGCTATTGGAAGCTCCGACTTTATGCAACAACCTGTAGACAGGCGTTCATCAGAGTTTGCAGGACGAGAGCCACAGAACGATGTGAGGTTCCATTATGAATAGTGTATAATATACTTATGTTAATTTACAACTACCACAAAAACATTCCCGAGATACAAGGATATACTTGCTTTGGAATTAAAAACGAAGGCGAAAAGGACATTGCTATTATCGGGCTTGATGTTAGTTCAGGTTCAGTGATGGAATTGGCTATCCTTACAGGCGAAATAGACACTACAATCCCAGAACAAGATGTTACTAGCGAGGTAATCAACGGGCGACTTGGAGATAGTGCGGAAAGTGGCGCAAGGATTTTCTCTAATCCCACACTCATAGCTCCCACGACAGTAATTAAAACCGCCACTATTCAAGACGGTGTACAGACTAAAGTTTTAGATCGAGGACACGGTATTGTAATTCCCACAGGCAAGGCAGTTTCTATTCGTGTTGTGCCATCAAGAGTGTTCCAAGACTTTAATGCAACACTAACATTTGTAGAGAGTGAAAAACCTATGGTATAATATCTTATGGACAAGAACTTGATTGAACAAACAGAAGCGTTTATGGAAATAGCTCGGCAGATAGATACTCTATTCGCAGGCAAGGAATGGGCTACATTTAGAAATCTTCTCATCAATGAGTTCAGTGCCATTTTATTACAAGAGTATAATTCCTTTGAAGACTACAAAGCCGACAGGAGATTTATACAGCGTATTCTGAAGATAGGTGCAGAAATGCAGGGCATTTTGAATAACGTACCAGAAGCAGAAGCGTTAATTAAGACAGCGAGCCAAACCCCGCAAGAAGAGTTTATTCTTTAGGGACGGCACGAAACCTTATGGACGACAAAGAAACAGTAGATGAAGAGGTTGTAGAGACCGCCGAAAGCGAAACCGAAACAACAGACGAAACTACAGAAGGTGAACAGACTACACTAGAGGTGGACTACCAAAAAAAGTTCTCCGAATCTTCACGAGAAGCCCTTCGACTTCTTGAAAAGAACAAAGAGTCTGAACAAGTGATTGCTCAGGAAAGGGCAGAGCGAACACGAGTTGAAACGGAGCTTGCAGAATTGAACAAAGCATTAGAGTCTACCGACCCCGATGCGTTCAACTACAAGAAATTGGAGAAATCGGTTATTGATATGCAGAGACAGGTGGCTGAAGGGCGTGAAAATCAGCAACTTGAGGAGTTTACCAAAAACCGACCAGAGGCAAAGTCAGTAGCAGAAGCCCTACGCAAACTTGGTAGAGCCGAGCCAACAAAGTCGTACACGCAACTTTGGGATGAGAACTTTCAACCTCTCATAGAAAAAGGCACGGACGCTAAGACTGCGGAAACCAAGCGAAAGACTGCACCCGAAACAGGGAAAGGAACTCCAAGCGGAGACCTAACCCAAGATGTTTCTGATTTGGAATTTAACAAACTCTCCCTTGCGGAGCGTAAAGCAATTCTAAAAAAGAAAGGTTACTAGGGGGCAAGATTAAAGGGCAATTAAACAAATGGCAGTAGGCACCACAACCACAACCTCCACCGCCCTGAAGCAATATTGGAATGATTTTTTTATTGAAAATCTCTATCCAAACCTTGCAATGAAAGGACTCACTAAGGGAACGAAAGTCCCTAAGGGTTCTGGCAAGACTGTATTCTGGGTAGGTATAGGTAAAGTAAGTACGGCTGGAGCATCTCTCTCTGAAGGAGCAGACCCAACCGCCCGCTCGTCTCGCGCAAGTCGCGTTTCGGGTGTATTGGCAGAGTATGGCAATCTTATCAAGAACTCTCGTTTGTTCATGGACACCGCCATTGACGGTGCGAAGGAGCAGATTATGAAGGACTTGGCACAAGATGCCGCACGCACACTTGACGATGTAGCACTTGCAACCGCTCTTGGCGGAGGCACAGTTCTCTTTGCAGGTGCTGCGACACACCGTTCAAACATCATCTCGGCTTCGACTGCGACAATCAAAGATATTCGTAAGGCAGTACGCCTCCTCGAACTCTCTGGTGTTGCTCGTTTCCCAGACCAGAAGTATGTCGGTCTTATTCACCCAGATGTTAAATACGACATTCAGACAGACTCAGCTTGGACTGATATTGTAAAATACCGTGATACGGTAAAGTACGATATTGCGAACGAAGTTGGTTCTATCTGGGGAGTTCGTTTCGCGCTTGCGCCAACGATTCCTATTCTCGTAAACTCTGCGTCCGCTAATGTCGATGTATACCGTACCCTCATTATGGGTCAGGATTATGTCGGTCAGTCAGACCTCGGTGAGCTTGAAGTTGTAATGAATGAACCAGGCAAGGGCAGTGAGCTTAACATGTTCAATACCTACGGGTATCGTTTCGTGGTAGCAAATGCGGTTCTCAGCAACCAGAAAGCAGTGCGTTTGGAATCTTCAGCATCGCTCGGTAACGACGCCTAACTGAATCTCTAGGGTATCCCCCTAGGGAGGGTGGTATTACAGGATTAAACCTTGCCCGTTCCTGTGGTACTTCCCTCCGTGCGGGGATAGGAGGTGTGAAATGGAAAATATCAGAAAGTTGTTTGCAGAAACATTGAAAGAAGTAGCAAAAAACAATGATGTTCAAATCGTTGAATATTCACAAAAGACAATCATATTGTTGGTAAAAAATGATGAAAAAAGTTTCTTTGTACAAATCTTTCCCGTAAATAGGAAAGTGGGGGGATAATTTCTCCCCTTTTTTATAAAAAGTGTGCTATAATAGTTTTATTAAAAGATAATCAAATTACGGGCTATGATTTCTATCATCACTTCAACTCACAATCGCAAATATTTACTTGAACGGGCAATTAAGAGTGTTCTTGCTCAATCCTATAAAGAATGGGAACTCATCATTGTAGACGACTGCTCAATAGACGGAACAGAAAGTTTAGTAAAATCGTTCACTGACTCACGCATTAAATATCTCAAGACTGAAACAAACAGCGGGTCAGACTCATTGCCTAAAAATCTCGGCATTAAAGAAGCAAAAGGAGAATACATTGCATTTCTTGATGATGATGATTATTTCCGTGTTGATGCTCTCAAGATATTGAACACTTACGCAAAGCATACGGGAGCCGATGTTGTGTATGGGGATTATCTAATTGACGGAAAACCAGGCTGGTCAATAGATTTCTCCGCCTCACATTTGGCACAACAAAACTATATCGCTATGGATGTAACGCTCTCCAAACGCTCTGCCATTCTTGCCGTGGGTGGATTTGACGAAGAAGTGAAGAAGTTTAAGGACTGGAACCTTTGGATTAGAATGCAAAAGAATGGTGCGTCATTTGTCCACATCCCTATCATCGTAACGGAGGTATCAGTACAAGAAGAGTCAATCTCTAACAAGTATGACAATACACCTACTTGGAACCCCGCAGATTGCCTCATATACCCCTCTAAAACCTCTCTAGGCGAACGTAAACCACTTAGGGTGGCAATCTATACCCTAACGCTTAATCGCCTCGCAGACACGAAAGTAATGTGGGAGTCCTTGCAGAAAACAACCAAGTATCCTTTTGACTGGTTTGTAGTAGAACAAGGGAGCACTGACGGCACTTTAGACTTTCTTGAGGGTAAGACAAAATCAAAAGTAATCAACGGAAAAAATCGTGGTGTTGCGGGTGGCTGGAATGATGCAGTGAAAATGATTAAAAGCTCTGGGGACTATGACATTATTATTAAAGTAGACAATGATTGCGAGGTACTTTCAGAAGGATGGCTTGAGGCGATGGTGGAGTTGTTTGAACGCAACCAAACTATCATCTTGTCCCCGTACATTGAGGGACTAGACGGAAGCCCTGGCGGGGTGCTTCGTGCAAGACTATCAGGAGAGTCGCCTTACTTAATGATAAACGACAAGGTTCTTGGCTTTGTGCCGAACATCGGGGGGATAGTATTTGCTACTCCAATAAGATTGTTTGATGAATGGACATTTGACGAAACTTACGAAGGGAATAAGGATTATCTTCTTTGCCAATACGCCCGCTCCAAGGGGTATTCTATATTTTATATGGAAGAGTACAGAGCCGTGCATCAGCACGGAAGTGAGGGACAGAAAGAAGTTTACCCAGAATACTTTAAGGAGAAAGAAGGAAAAGAATAATATGACTGGAAAAGACATAAACAATTTTGAGCAAGACGGGGAGAGGTTTTATCCTACCCTAAGCAATCCATACGAAATCAAAGTGAATATGGAACGCTACTTGTTTGCTCTCCAGTTCCTAAAAGATAAGGTGGTATTAGATGCTGGCACTGGTTCTGGTCTTGCGACATACCTCTACTCTCTCGTGGCAAAGCACGTTTATTCAGTGGACTACAGTGATGAAGCACAACGCTACGCGAAACTCTACCCTTTTGACCCCCGAAAAGTAACTTTTATTAAAGCAGACCTAGAAAAAGATATACTCCCAGAACACGACATAACCGTGGCTCTTGAAGTGGTGGAACATTTGGCAAACCCAGACTTCTTTCTGTCGCAGTTAAAGAATAAGGAATTAGTATTTTCTGTCCCCGTTCCCTCGCTTCCTATCTCTAAATGGCATAAGTACGACTTCAGCACGATGTCGGATGTAAAGGAATTGTTTGAACGATACTACGATGTGGAGGGGTATGATGTACAAGCAGGAATATGGGTGTATGGTAAGGCAAAAAAGAAAAATGAGATTTAGTATAGTAATCGGAACCTATAATCAGATTGAAACTCTACCTAAATTGGTGGAGTCATTAGACAATCAGACTTTCAAAGACTTTGAGGTTTTATTCTGCAATGATGGCTCAACTGATGGCACAAAAGAATATCTTGCTGAGATGAAAGCAACCTTTCCTTTCCGTGTATTTACCCAAAAAAATAAAGGAATGCGACTTTCTAAAAATCTTAATCAAGGCATCAAAGAATCTCTTGGGGAATATTGCGTGTTTATTATGGGCGACTCGTTCCCCGAAATGGACTATCTTGAAACTCTTAATGATATTGTGGACACTGACAGATTGGTCTGCGGTATTCGCATTCAAGTAGATAATGGAAAAGGCGTAGATATTGACTATCGTTTCAAGAAAGGATTAGTCCCCCAAGAACAAGCATTGCTTTTGAAACAACCGTGGTCGCTCGCTACGGGAAACGGACTTACTATCCCTACCGAAGCAATGAAAAAGTACGGAATGTGGAATGAAGGCATTGAGGGATATGGAGGTGATGATAATGAAATCATTGCACGCTTGTATTTCAAGGGATATACTGTTTACAGCGACCCAAACCTCCGCCTCTATCATAACTGGCACAAGTCAAAGGCGGGCGAGAACAACAAAAAGGTAATTGAACTCATAAACTCCTATGCAAGATAATTACAGCGTGCTACCAAATGAAACTAAACCACAATATCGTGAAAGGATGTTTGATTTGCTTCGTAAACAACAAGAAGACTTTAGGAATAAATTAAAGACAGGCGAAATCAAGGTGGTAATGGATGTGGATGACTTCGGTTTTCTTATGCCTGGATTTGATGACCTGCTTCGTCTTAAAAAGTCATTCCCTAACTTTAGAATTACCTGTTTCACAATCCCTATGCCAAAAGAGTTTTTCACCAAAGAGAACTCAAAGCATTTCAAGGCGGAGAAGTATAAGAGATGGGCGAAGATAGTCAATTCCTATGACTGGCTTGAGATTGCACTACACGGCTTTGCCCATACTCATTATGAAATGGATGTTGAATATGGAAAGGCAGAATTGGTGATTAAGGCGACGGAAAATCTGTTCAAGGAAATCGGACTTGAATACTCAAAGATATTCAAAGCCCCTTATTGGCAATATTCCTATGACGCTCTCAACGCTCTACACGACAAAGGATATGTTATTGCCCTAGACAGAAATCATCCGCGAGAAGTCCCAAAAGGGGCGAAGACCTACATATTCAATCATTCGTTTGAAGAAGCGTTGCCTATGTCGGAGATAATAAAATCCCACGGGCATTTTACTGGCAAAAATAAGAATAACATCGCTCCAAATCTTCATAATATTCTGGCAAGTTTCCCGAAAGAAACACAGTTTATGACGATTGGCGAATACTTAAATGTTACAAACACAAATAAAAATTAAGCATTTTAATATGACAATGAAAGAACAGAAAATCGGTGTACTTGGTTTTGGTGAGATAGGAAAAGCAATGGCTCAATTCTATCCAAAGGTTTATGTGCGGGATTTAGACCGAAACGAGTTTGTAAAAGGACTTGAAGTCTTGCACGTCTGCATTCCCTATTCCAAGAACTTCGTTAAAATCGTTCTGGAGAACATAAAGGAATATTCACCCGAATTGGTCATCATCCACTCCACGCTTCCATTGGGAACGACTGAAAAGATAGTTAAGGTACACAAATTTACTGTTCACTCTCCCTGTCGCGGTGTTCATCCAAACCTTTTTGAGGGAATAAAAACATTTACTAAATACATCGGTGCTGATTTCGCTGGCTCTGGGCGACTTGCCTCTGAACACCTTGAAAGTTTAGGGATTAAAACAGAAGTATTGAGGGGAACAAAGACAAGTGAGGCATTAAAGCTTTGGGAAACGACACAATACGGTTGGTTTATTATTTTAGAAAAAGAAATACATAAATGGTGTGAAGAAAATAGTATACCCTTTGATAGAGTTTACTTTAACGCAAATCTTTCGTATAATGAAGGATATTGGGCATTGGGTCGATATGATGTAATACGCCCAACATTGCAACACATAGATGGAGAAATTGGCGGACACTGTGTGATAAATAATTGTAAATTATTAGATAGCTCAATCTCAGAAATTATTTTAGAAAAAAACGAAACATATGCCGAAAGGAATAAAGGGATTTCAAAAGGGGCACAAATTTCATAAAGGAGGAGAAAAGGGATGGTTCAAAAAGGGACAACCAAGCGGACAATTAGGTAGAAAAATGAGTGAAGAGGCAAAAATAAAAATGCGTGATGCTAAGTTAAAAAATCCATCAAGATATTGGCTTGGTAAAATTCGTACGACCGCCGATAAAAAGAAAATAAGTGATACAAAAATAAAAAGCACAAAAACAATACGAGGTGAAAAATGCCATTTATGGCGAGGAGGGATAACTCCAATAAATAAAAAAATAAGAAATTCTACAGAGTATAAACTATGGCGTAAATCAGTTTTTGAAAGAGATAATTATACCTGTATCTGGTGTGGAGATAATAAAGTAGGAAACCTAAATGCCGACCACATAAAACCATTTGCCTATTTCCCAGAACTTCGTTTTGCTATAGACAATGGTCGTACACTTTGTGTCCCCTGCCATAAAACAACAGATACCTACTTACGGAGGCAAAGTTAATAAAAAACGATATGGAAAAAGAATGTAAAGAATGCGGATGTAGAGATGGCGAGATGTGTCCGCAAGGATGCCATTGGGTAAGTGAAGACCTTTGCTCGGCGTGTGAAGAAGAACTTAATCAAAAAGAAAATGAAAATAACGATAATCGGGAATAACACGGGAAGTCGCTTTTATAGGACAATTCCTCAACTCAAATACTTAAAATCTTTGGGGCACGAGGTGTTTTCCGTGAAACATAGTGACCGCAACCTTAGAGAATACATAGACAACTCGGATATTGTCATTTTTCAGATGGTTCTATCCCTAGACCTAGTCCAGTACGCCGTAAAATCACGCAAGAGAGTGTTTTTTGAGTGTGATGACCTCATTCATCGTGTGCCACCCAAACACTACGCCTATGAAGAAACTAGGGGCTTAAAAGGGCTAGTAATGCTCTGGAATATATACCGTATTCTGCGACTTTGCGACGGGTTCATCACGACCAACAAGAAACTCGCTCGCATTTATGGCTGGATGGCAAAATCATCTTTTGTATTCCCTAATTATTGTTCCCTAGAGCATTGGGTTAAAGAGAAAAAGACCCAAGATAAACAAATCCGCATTCTTTTCGCTGGCTCTACTTCACACGATGCAGACCTTTTATGGATTAAACCCGTGATGAAGAATATCCTAGAGAAAAATCCTCAAGTAAAATTCATTTACATCGGAACAGGAGGGATTAAAACAGACGACCTTTATGCAAAGTTTATCTATGGAGAAGACTTGTTTGAAGGATTACCAGAAAACCGAGAGTCCTTACTCCCTTACCCACCAGAAGTTTACCCCTATATCTTCTCATCACTTATGGCGGACATTGCAATCGCTCCGCTTGAGAAGAATTACTTTAATGCCCACAAATCACAGTGTAAATACTTGGAATATGGGATAAACAAAATCCCTGCCGTATATTCAAAGTGGTTCTATACAGATGTGAAAGACGGGACTACGGGATTGCTTGCTGATACCCCAGAGGAATGGGAACAAAGGATACAGTTTTTGATTGACCACAAACACGCACGAGAAACTATTGGACTTGCTAGTTTTTGTGATATAATAGAAAGACAGGATATGAATAAACATATCCATAAGTGGGCGAAATATATAATGGGCAAGGACAATCTATGAATGTCCAAACATTAAAAGC
>Ga0210043_1002451_pt1 | contig 12284 bp, 9 predicted proteins | sample CryGeymet201501t_FD_183990 | JGI IMG/M metagenome (GOLD analysis project Ga0210043, IMG submission 183990) | Groundwater microbial communities from Crystal Geyser aquifers in Utah, USA - Crystal Geyser metaG 2015-01t (SPAdes) (version 2) | ecosystem: Environmental > Aquatic > Deep subsurface >... | reverse complement strand
GCAGCGTATGTTGCCAAAATTAGTTCCAACGGGGAAAAAGAAAAAAGAAAAAGGCAATCTAGACGAGCAAGATGATTCGTTCTCGGCAGAAGAAATAGATTCATTGACCCCAGCTGATCGAAAAAAATACGCAAAGCATCTGCGCAAAAGAATGCAGCAAGCAGTAAAAAATATGGCATTCGAACAAGCGGCCGAGATCCGCGACATACTGGCAAAACTATGAAAAATTCATCAGACTTTATCCACATCACCGGCGCACGTGAGCACAATTTAAAAAATGTTTCGCTTTCTATTCCAAAAAATAAACTCGTTGTTTTTACTGGACTTTCGGGCAGTGGGAAAAGTTCGCTCGCATTTGACACGCTGTACGCCGAAGGACAACGACGCTACGTTGAAAGTCTCAGTTCATACGCACGCCAATTCCTCGGTCTCATGCACAAACCAGACATCGATCATATCGAAGGATTATCGCCAGCAATTTCAATCGACCAAAAAACAACCTCACACAATCCGCGCTCAACCGTTGGAACAATTACAGAAATTTATGATTATCTTCGCTTGCTGTTTGCGCGTGTCGGTCACCCGCATTGCCCAAACTGTAGCCGAGAAGTTTCCTCCCAATCACTAGATCAAATTTTGGAGCGCATCAAATCGGAAATGGAATCCCGCCTTGCACAGGGACAAGTACGTCTCATGGTGCTGGCTCCTGTTGTCAAAAATCGCAAGGGAGAATTTACAGCACTCTTCCAAAATTTACAGCAACAAGGATACTCTCGCGTGCGAATAGATTCAGAACTCTTTTCACTCGATGAAGACATCACACTCATAAAAACAAATAAGCACTCTATTTCTGCCGTGATTGACCGCCTCACGTTCTCACGCCAACAATCAAAATCTGCCAGTGAAAACAAAGCCTTCACGCAACGACTGTCTCAATCGGTTGACCAAGCGCTCAAGCTTTCCGAAGGAGAAGTTATCGCTACCTTTATTTCGGATGATTCGTTTGCCTTTCCTGATAAACCAAAAGACACAATCGACCTTCTGTTTTCAGAACAACGTGCTTGTGTAGAGTGTGGTATTTCGTTTGCCGAACTCGAGCCTCGTTTATTTTCGTTTAACTCTCCTGAAGGCGCTTGCGAAACCTGCAATGGTCTTGGCACACTCCTTAAAATTGATCAAGAAAAGATTATTGCACCGTCTCTTTCACTGAGCGAAGGCGCAATCATTCCTTTCGCCCGGGTACTCAGCAACGACTCCTGGTGGGCAAGACTGGTGCGAGAAGTTGCAACGCAAAGTGGAATTGATTTTCGCAAAACAGCCTACGAGAATATGACAGAACAACAACAACAACTTATGCTGCATGGGTCCGAAAAAGTTTACACTGTTTCTGGCGAGAATCGATTTGGCAGTGAAACAGCTATCCAAGAAAAATTTGAAGGATTTCTTACCAACCTCGAACGACGCTATAGCGAAACTGACTCTGAGTATGTCCGAAAAGAAATTAGTCAGTACATGCATAAGCAAGTTTGTCTTACCTGCGATGGCCAACGACTCAAAAGAGAATCACTGAGCGTTACGATCGATCAGCAAAATATTGCCCAAATTACCGCACTTCCCATCGATGCGTGTCGCGCTTGGATAGATGCGCTGACAAAGAATATCTTCACTGAACAAGAACAAATGATCGCCCAATCAATCATCCGTGAGATCTCTCTTCGACTAGAATTTTTACATGCAGTCGGTCTAAATTATCTGACGCTCAACCGTGAAGCGGCCACCCTCGCTGGAGGTGAAGCACAACGGATTCGACTCGCGTCTCAGATTGGGACCGGACTAACTGGTGTACTCTATATTCTCGATGAGCCAACTATTGGCCTGCATCAGCGAGATAATCAGCGGCTAATTGCGACACTCAAAAACTTACAAGAAAAGGGGAATAGTGTCATTGTCGTCGAGCATGACCGCGATGTTATGCTGGCTTCTGATTATATTTTTGATTTTGGCCCTGGTGCTGGAAACCAAGGCGGCACCATAATCGCATCAGGTACACCAAGCGAAGTCATGGCAAATTCCAAATCAATGACTGGTCAATATCTCAAACGCAAGAAAGATGTGGTAAGAAAGAAAACACAAAAAGGCAGAGTGGTGGTCGACGTCGATCAGGACACAACAGCTGGTGCCATAACAATAACTGGCGCCAATAAGCACAATCTACAATCAGTCGATGTCTCATTTCCCCTCGAAAAACTGTGCTGCATCACCGGTGTTTCTGGTTCTGGCAAATCTACGTTGCTGCACGACATTCTGTACTCAAATCTTATGAAGCACCTCGGTCGACACTCTCACGAACAAGTCGGAGAAATTGAACAGATCATGATCCCAAATAATGTGCAGCGCGTCACCTTGATCGACCAAAGTCCAATCGGCAAAACACCACGCTCAAATCCTGCAACGTATACAAAGGCGTTTGACAGCATTCGAAAACTATTTGCCAATACAAAAGACGCAGCAATTCGCGGCCTCCAACCAGGCAACTTTAGTTTTAATGTCCGCGGCGGTCGTTGTGAAAGTTGTCAGGGCGATGGACAAATAAAAATTGAAATGCAATTTTTACCAGATGTATATGTGACTTGTGAGGTGTGTGATGGCCGCAGATACAATCAGGACACACTTGAAATCCAATATAAAGGGAAGAATATTTCTGAAGTCCTCGATATGAGTATTGCTGACGCTACGACGTTTTTTCAGTCACACTCAGGCATCGCAAGCAAACTCGACACACTTTGTGACGTTGGTCTTGGGTACCTCAAACTTGGTCAACCAGCCCCCACACTTTCTGGTGGAGAAGCGCAGCGCGTAAAATTAGCAAAGGAACTTTCGACCAGAAATCCACAACATGTCGTGTATTTGCTCGACGAACCGACAACAGGGTTGCACTTCGCAGATATCCAAAAACTACTCTATGTGCTCGACAAATTAGTCGCGCAAGGCAACACGGTGATCGTCATTGAACACAATCTTGATGTAATCAAAAACTCAGACTGGATTATCGACCTTGGCCCAGAGGGTGGGAGCGGTGGTGGCACCATTGTTGCAACTGGTACACCTCAACAGGTGAGCCAAAATGCTGCTTCTTTTACGGGTCAATTTTTGAAACAAGAGTTTCTCGAACAAGCTGCGTAGTGCAGTACAATAGAAACCGTATGTTTTTCCGCAGTGTTTTTATTGCTCTGATAATATCATTTTTTACCGTTACTAGCGCACAAGCGCAAGACACAGCGCAACCATTTGCCACCAGCGTTTATACAACATACACCGTCTCATTGTCTGGGAGCACAACGATCTCCCAAGAATTTTCGCTCAAAAACCTCACCGCAACCAGTTTTGTTTCGCAGTATGCACTCAAGACTCCGTTGCAAAATTTAGAGCAAATCACAGCCACTAGTGGCTCAAAGAAAATCCAAACCGATGTCACGCAAACTGCTGATGGGACAACCATTGCGCTCACGTTTGACGACCAGGTAGTAGGTGAAAATAAAGTGAGAAAATTTACCTTGTCGTATATATCCAGCGACACCGCCGTCATTTCTGGTAACGTGTTAGAGCTCTTTGTACCAAGTATCTCTGGTGATGAATTGTACGAAAAACGCAGTGTTACACTCAAAACACCGCTTCGTTTCGGTCGGACAACCCGAGTCACACCAGAACCAGAAACAGTTAGTTTTGCCGATGCAACCGCAATCACCAACTTTCCCAACTTAGGAAAAGATGGCATTGTAGCTCTATTTGGCGATCGACAATTTTATTCTCTAACACTTCGCTACAACTTGGAAAATGCAAGCAATGCAACTGGAATAGCCCAGATTGCATTACCACCCGATACACCGCAGCAAAAAATGCAGTACCAATCCCTCGACCCGCCTCCAAAGAAAATGCAGATTGATAGAGATGGCAATTGGATTGCCACCTATGAACTGACGCCAAATTCTGCCCAAGCTGTCTATCTCACCACAAAGGTTTATGTTGGCCTCTGGCCTTCGCCAGACGTACCGCAAGGAGCAGTGTTACCAGAACACGTTCAATCACAAAAGTTTTGGGAAGTAGAAAATCACGCAATTCTAGACACAGCAAAAAATCTACAAACACCACTCGAGATCTACGAGTACGTGGTGTCGACACTTAATTACAACCTCCCAACAGATACCTCGCAATTAACGAGAAAAGGGGCTGTCGATGCACTCGCAGACCCAGATAACGCGGTCTGTCAAGAATTTACCGACCTATTTGTGACACTAAGTAGAGCAAAAAACATTGCAGCTCGTCGCATAACTGGTTATGGCTACAGCTCAAATAATGAACTGCGACCACTCAGTCTCGAAACAGACATCTTGCATGCTTGGGCAGAATTTTACGATACAGAGCTAGAACAATGGCGACAGGTGGATCCAACCTGGGGCAACACGACGGGTGGGGCAGACTACTTTTCTCAATTTGACCTCAACCATATTACATTTGCGATCAATGGTATTTCTAGCACAACCCCATATGCCGCAGGCTCCTATAAATCCGAGTCCTTTGAAAGCAAGGACGTTTCAGTGACTCTCATCGAGGCATATGCACCCGAAGAGCCAGATCTGACTCTCGAACTTGAAAAAAAACGCGTGTTCGGCATCGCTATACCAGGCATGTATATCGCAAATATAACCAACAAAACTGGCAGAGCTTGGTACGGCCTCACCGTTGCATTTGACATAAACCGTGAATCGATGAGCGCCAAAATTGTTACACAATCTAGCAATCTGACCATCTTGCCGTTCCAAACTATCTCACTTCCACTGCTCGTAGTGACAGATCAGGTACAATTACCCCAGGAAGTAGAACTGCAATCGAACATTTCGCTTGCGGGCGGATACAACAAAACGATTCCATTTGCGGCTATAAAAACAGGTTTGCACATCTATCAATATCTCAATGAAACAACCATCACTAGTATCTTGGTCAGCAGTTTTACCATCAGTACCCTTGTCGCCGGGAGTCTATTGGTTTTTAGACGACGCCGGTAAAGTCCTCTACGTTGGCAAAGCCAACAGGCTGCGAACTCGACTACGCTCATACACCCAGCTTACAAAACTTTCCGATCGCATCCACACCCTTGCTACCACGGCAACCAAGGTACGCTACCTCGAGCTTGGCAGCGAGCTCGAGGCCTTGCTAATTGAAGCCGAGCTCATTGGCACCTATCAGCCTCCATATAACGTACTGCTTAAAGACGACAAAAGCCCACTGTACATCTATATTTCAAATGACAAATTTCCAACCATATCGACTATTCGCAAACGAGACATGCTGCAAAAAAAACTGCCTGGCACATTGCTAGGACCGTACCAAAGCAGTTATCGCGTAAAAGAAGTACTGCAAATTGCGAGAAAAATTTTTCATTGGTGCTCACTCCCGATACAACCAAGCACAACAAGTACAAAACAACCACGAGCCTGTTTTTACTATCACTTAGGTTACTGCTCGGGTGCCTGTCTCGGAGAAATTTCGCAAACAGCGTATCAATCGATGATTCAACAAGTCCTTTTATTCCTGCGCGGAAAAACCTCGCTCGTTACGAAAGAACTCGAAGAACAGATGCAACAAAAAGTGGCCAAAGAAGCATTTGAGGCTGCGGCAGTGCTGCGGGATCGATTGCATAATGTCAGGCTTGTAACTGACAAATCGTATCGACTCAAACCAAATTTGCTTCTTCACCCAGAACTGTTACAAAACAAAGCAGAAGACGGCGTACAGTACCTGCAGAAATTGTTAAAAGAATACATGGCTGTCCCGATGTCACATCGACTGTCTACGATAGAAGGTTATGACGTGAGTAATACGCAGGGAACATTGGCGGCCGTGGCGCTCGTGACATTTACCAACGGTCTGGTCGACCAAAGTAAGTATAAATTATTTAATATTCGGACCCTCACTACGCCAAATGACTATCATATGCTGCAAGAGGCGCTCACTCGTCGCCAAAATCATCCCGAGTGGGGGAGGCCACAACTCCTGGTGATTGATGGTGGCAAAGGACAACTGCGCGCTGCGCTCAAGGTTTGGCGTTGGCGCACACCTATCATTAGCATTGTCAAAAATCCCGACCGACTAATCATTCCTAGAATTCAATTTCCTCAGTTGGAAGTTGGCGATCCAATGCCCACTAAGAAACTTGCATATCATGTCCTGCACTTACCAGAAACACACCCCGCACTACAACTCGTGCAACGCATCCGAGACGAAGCACATCGTTTTTCGAAAAAACAACATCATCGTAGAAGTGAGCGGGAGCTCTTGAGTTCATAGTCCAAACTTTGCTACTATAGACACATGCTGCGACCATTTATTCTCACGCTCGTCACCCTGTTCGTCTTGAGTTGGCTGCTGCCAGCCATTTCATTCGCCAATATCACCACGCTCTTGATCGCTGGTGTGGTCCTGACGCTGCTGAACGGCATCGTACGACCGGTGCTCAAACTTTTGTTGTTGCCAATCAATTTGATCACCTTTGGGCTCTTTTCTATCATCCTCAACGCAGGCATCCTTTGGCTGGCACTCGCTCTCGTACCTGGCTTTCATATTGATTCAATTGTCTTGTTTGGCCTGCAATTTGGTCAACTTGGATCGCTTGTCTTTGTTTCCGCCTGTATTAGTTCGATACATTCAATCGCAAAAACGCTGCTCTAAAACTACAATTGAGGTATACTATTCAGGTGAAACAGATACTTTTGGCCTTCCTTGTCTCATTCGCGCTCGACGTGACCGTGATTCGTGCACAAGAATTACCCGCACAAAATGAAATAATTCTCCTCGCGGAGACGGCTAGTGCTTCCGGTAGCACCGCTTCGGCTACTCTCGCTTCACCTTCTGCCGAAGTAGAACAAAAAATTCAAGAGAAAAAAGATCAAGATTTGACCGACGCTGGTGGTAAACAAAAAGGCAAGCTAGCCACTTTCCTCGATGAAAATCCGCCTGGGCCACTCGCTTGGAATAACTTCATGCAGCACGCCATTCGCTTTGCCGTAAGTGAAGGAGTTCCTGCCAACATTATTGTCTTGGTTTTGCTGTTCCCACTCGTCGCAGCGCTGATTGCAGCTTCTCGACATATCATTGGGTTGCGCGGCTTTGGTATCTACATCCCCGCCGTACTTTCTGTCGCACTGGTTTCAACCGGCATTTTCGAAGGTATTGTCATGTTTATTGGCATCGTCCTTACCGCACTTGGAGCAAAAAAAGTCATAGCAAAATTAAAATTATCGTATCTACCAAGAACTGGCCTACTTCTCTGGACTATTTCTCTCGGTATCTTCACTACACTCGTGCTCGCGCCACTTTTGAATATCACCTCAATCATCAGCGTCAATATTTTTCCTATTTTGATTCTCGTACTCTTGGCAGAAAACTTTCTTGATGCACAGACAAGAACGAAACAGAGTGAGGCCATTGCGCTGACACTCGAAACCCTCGGCCTCGCTTTTGTCTCTGGTCTTATTCTCAAATGGGAGCCACTCCAAAAGTTAGTTTTGCTCGAACCAGAGCTCATGTTTATTGGCACGGCAGCACTCAATATTATTATCGGCAAGTTCGTCGGTCTTCGTCTCTCAGAGCGCATGCGATTTCGCTCAATTATTGAGGAAGAGTAATCCTAAAGGAGTATCCGTATGGCCATTAAGCCCTCTCATATACTCGGGATGAACTCGAGGAATTTTTACACTAAGCTAAATCCAAGCTCAGCTCGCAAATACGGTTTTTCTAAATTGAGAACTAAACAGTTGCTTGAAAAGTACAATATTCAAACAGCCAAGGTCTATCACGTGTTTTCCTCTCGCACCGATCTTGATCATGTGCTTTGGGAGCAGATTCCCACTCCCTTTGTGATAAAACCCGCGAGTGGGAGTGCTGGTAAAGGCGTCGTTATCATCAAAGAAAAAAAAGAAAATCAACAAGTTTGGCTTAATCAAGATGGCGATGAACTCAGTAAGCTCGATCTTGATCTCCATACTGCCAATATCCTTGATGGTGAGTTTACAACCTGGGGTAGTGGCAACGAAGCCATCGTTGAAGAAATGATTGTTTCTCACCCAACACTTGCTAAATATGCCTACCACGGCACACCGGATATTCGTGTGATTGTTTTTAACTCTGTTCCTGTAATGGCCATGACGCGCATTCCTACCAAAGAATCCGAGGGCAAAGCGAACCTAGACAAAGGCGCAATTGGCCTCGGCATCGATATCGCAACTGGTATTACCACCCACGGCCTGCGCGGGAAAACAGAACAAATTACTCATTTTCCAGATACAAAAAAGAAAGTAAACGGTATCAAAATTCCGTTCTGGAATGAAGTTCTCACTACAGCCGTGCAAGCGGCCACAGCTGCGGGCTTTGTCTTTATGGGCGCCGACATTTTCATTCATCCAGACAAAGGACCGATGATCGTCGAGCTCAATGGCTTCCCTGGACTTTCGATCCAACTCTGCAATCGGGCAGGCCTCAAGCGAAGGCTTGAGAGAATAGAAGGGATAGAGGTTCGAAATCCAGAGCACGGTGTCAAAATTGGCCAAGCGTTATTTGCAGAGCGATTTGCAGATAAAATCAAAAGCGAGGAGGGCTTGCGAATAATTTCTACCCGACCGCAAATTCAGATCTTTGACGAAGACAAACAAGAGCACACTGTGCTCGCATTTGTTGATACCAAACGATATCGATCTGCAATCAGTGAGCAACTCGCGGATGAACTCAAGTTGTTAGATTTTGACGACCTGCTCTGGCAACAGCAAGAAGTGGTCGAGGGCAAACTGCCGGTAGTTGAGGTAATTATGCGGGTTGATGAAAGAAAAATTACCACCGCTATGCTCGTCACTAAGCGTCTCAATAAGGGTCGACACAGAGTAGAGCTTGGCCGACGCGATCTAGAGGGCTTCCTGATAAATATGGATGACGAAGAATGAGTTTCTTAGATCAACTTACCCCAGTAAATTTGCAAGAAGAAAAGCGAAAGTTTTTTGCTGATTTTTCTTATAACCCTCAGTTTGTGTACGCAGAACCAATTGATCAAAAAAAACTCCTAAAACATCCGAAGCCTGCAACCGAATTGCTCGACCTAGCAAAAAAGATAGCTGAAAAAGAACTTGAGAAACAAAGCGAGGCGACACTCGAACAACAACTTGGTAGAGTACTCACGCATGAAGAAGTGACGCAGAAGGCGCAATTATTTCTCAAAATGCACAATCTCGACAAACAAGTTGATATTATCTGGTCAGCATCTTTTGTGAGTCGAGCGACAATGAGTTTGAAGGCACTAAAATTAAAGACAACAGCAGAATTTAGAGAAAAAGAAACTGTAGGAATGTTGTATCACGAGATCGGCACGCATGGTCTGAGAAATTATAATTACCAACGACAGCCGTGGTATCGCAAAAAGAAACAGTTCAACTTATATGGTGAGTACCTCGAAACCGAAGAAGGGCTGGCAGTATTACATAGCCTGATGCCAGTTGAAAACAAATTGCTGACCAAATGTGCAGTTAGATACCTTGCATCGGACAAAACTCTTACGCTCTCATTTTCGCAATTATGGCAATTTTTAGAATCATACATAGATGATGAAGAAGAACGCTGGACAGCAGTAGTGCGACAAAAAAGAGGAATAACTGACACGGCACAACCTGGTGCCTATATGAAAGACGCAGTGTATTTCTCTGGAGCGATACTGATGCTAAGATGGCTCAAGCAAAATGATTTTCGACTTGAAGAGCTGTATCTAGGAAAAATTTCGGTCGATGATCTCGAAACCGTTGTCCAAATTCAAGGCAACTTGCCGTCAGCACTACCAAGTTTCTATACGCTCGATAAGGAAAAATATACTGCAACAATTACTGAGATTGCAGTCGCAAATACTATCTTTTAAGAAGATATGTCACAACTCAACATTGCTCCACTTTGGAGACCAGAAAAAGTTAATTGGGTATACAAAAACCCAGATCCAGCGCAAATTCTTGAGCGCATAAAAACAAAAAGTGGACGAAAATTTTTGCGTGCTATTGACGAAATTTCACAAACAAATAACCTGAGAATTGAGCAGGGACCATGTTCTGCAAATGAGTATTCTCAGTGGCTAGAACTCTATCTCAAAATAACTGACAAAAAAAAATTCAACGTTTTGGCCAATCCTGGTTGGTATGAACAAAAAATATCTGAACACAAGCAAATAGAAAAAATTTTTATATATCAAAATGAGTATCTCCTTGGAGGAAAAATAATTACTATTTCACAAGAGGGCATGGTGCGATCCGCATTTAAAATTTCAGAAAATTACGACTTTGGCAAAGAAGTAGGCAACGGTTCACTCGGGCTTATGTTCGATTATTTGTATTTGCAGCATTATACAAAACTCGGCTACCAAAAAATTACCGGCGGTCACTCAAGAAATTTATTTGGCATTATCAATAAAGTAGGTTATTTAAACTTTAAACTTCGGTTGGGATATTCGGCCGAGATTGAAGTCGAGAATAATATGTTTTCTCAGGTGATAGAAAACAGCGACGATTTACCCTTTTGTAGTTATTTAACCCCAGACCAGACCGCAAATTCCGCACCGCAACTCTTTGCATATAGAAGCGCAGCGCTCTCCTACAATGATCTTGCAGAAGCAAACGACCTTATTTCTATCGAACCACTAGTGATAAATATATGAACAAAAAAACTAAAATTGCTCTCGGCATGTCTGGCGGAGTAGACTCCTCACTCTGCGCCCATTTACTTGTAGAGCAAGGCTATCAGGTAACGGGAGTATTCTTGGAATGTTGGCGCGCGCCTGGCTGTCGAACAGATGAGGATCGCGCCGATGCGCTCAAAATAGCACTAGCTCTTGGCATACCATTTCAGGTTTTAGATTTCAAAACAGCTTACTACGACAAAGTAGTCGCAGAATTCTTCGCCCAATACAAAGCTGGCATCACACCAAATCCCGATATTGCCTGTAATAAAGAAATTAAATTTGGACTCTTTTATGACTGGGCACTTGCAAATGGATTTGACGCAGTGGCGACGGGGCACTACGCGGCAATTCGAAACAAACAATTGGTAATCCCCAAAGATACGAACAAAGATCAGACGTACTTTTTGCATCAGTTAGCAAGTGAGCAACTCGAGCATATGATTTTCCCGCTGGCAGATTTGACAAAACCAGAAGTACGCTTGGAAGCAAAAAAACGAGACCTAGCCGTTTGCGACAAAAAAGACTCTGTCGGCATCTGCTTTATTGGCGATATCAACGTTCATGCATTTCTCAAAGAAGAACTCGGAGAGAATCCGGGCGAAGTGATCGACACGCAGGGCAACGTGATCGGATCGCATCAAGGTTTGTGGTTTTATACCATCGGGCAGCGGCATGGCTTTACGGTCGATAAAAAATCGCTCCATACATCAGCGAATGGAGAAGTGTTGGAAAAAGAAAACTTACCACCATTTTATGTGGTAGCGAAACAACCAGAGGGAAACAAGCTGGTCGTCGGCTTTGGCAAAGAAACCTATTCTAATTCGTTTATAGTGAAAGAGCCGCACTGGATTGATCCAAGCCAAACGGCCTTGCAAACTCCAAGTGGCAAACTATTTGTCCGCATCCGCCACACCGGCAAGTTACTCGCATGCAGCGTTTCAGAAATTGCAAATGGAATACAAGTCAGCCTAGCAGAGCCAGTCCAAGGAATTGCGCCCGGCCAATCGGCGGTGTTTTACCAACAAACTACTACAGACACTATCTGTCTGGGCGGGGGAGTTATTTCCCCCTTTGACGCTTAGTTACGCCCTGTGTTACAATCCATCTTCTCAAGAGGTTAAGTCTCGGTTTCCGAGATACTCACTTCCAAACAACTTGCTCGTTAATAAACAAAGATTTTTTAAAGAAAATAGATAATTTATACTGAACCAAGCATGGTGGTAGATCACTGTAAGAAACTACGGTAATCTGCTGCACATGTTTGTGACAGCAGTGAACCGTACAATTTCTTTACAACATTAAAAACAGATAACGTTTTATTTGAGAGTTTGATCCTGGCTCAGGATGAACGCTGGCGGTGTGCCTTAGGCATGCAAGTCGAACGGCAGCAGGTCTTAGCTTGCTAAGATGCTGGCGAGTGGCAGACGGGTGAGTAACACGTAGGAATCTACCTAGTAGTGGGGGATAGCTTCGCGAAAGCGGAGGTAAAACCGCATACACCCTCCGGGGGAAAATCCCGCTTTCG
>Ga0210043_1002448_pt1 | contig 12299 bp, 8 predicted proteins | sample CryGeymet201501t_FD_183990 | JGI IMG/M metagenome (GOLD analysis project Ga0210043, IMG submission 183990) | Groundwater microbial communities from Crystal Geyser aquifers in Utah, USA - Crystal Geyser metaG 2015-01t (SPAdes) (version 2) | ecosystem: Environmental > Aquatic > Deep subsurface >... | reverse complement strand
CGGGCGAAAGAAATCGAACAACCCTATCTAGATAGGGTAGCAGCGGCCCACGAAAACGGCGGAGATACGGGGAGTCGAGGGTGGGAGTACACCTTTGACCGGGATTTTACAAAACGACTCATCTTGCGAAGCCAAGGAACGGTCATGTCGGCCAAAACTCTCCACACCGCCAAGGTACCAGGGAAATATTTCGGGGTGCTTCGGTGCTTTCGTTACGACCAAGTTGATGCAACCCATCTTTCGGACTTCTACCAGACCGAAGGCATAGTGCTCGGAGAGGATGTAAATCTGCGAAATCTGCTTGGCCTGCTCAAAATGTTTGCCGAAGAGGTAGCTGGAGCCACGGAAGTCAAATACGTCCCCGGGTACTTCCCCTTTACCGAGCCAAGTGTCGAAGTGCATATCAAGCACCCAGTTCTGGGATGGTTTGAGCTTGGGGGTGCGGGGATTTTTCGCCCCGAGGTTACCAAACCAATGGGTATCGAGGTTCCGGTACTGGCCTGGGGACTGGGAATCGACCGAATGGCGCTTATGCACCTGGGGTTGAACGACCTCCGGGAGCTCTTTTCGTCCAACATTGAAAACGTTCGTTTGCGCCGGAAGAACGGATAGGGAGTTAGTGTATGCCAAAAATTGAAGTATTTCAGGAAGCCTTGTTCACCTACGCCGGTCGGCGGTACACCAATGACGAAATGGAACGCATCTTTCCTGCGGCCAAGGCCGAGCTCGATGAGCCGGTGAATGACGAAGGAATCGTCAAAATAGAGCTCAACGACACAAATCGACCAGACCTCTGGTCCGCAGCGGGCCTTGCCCGCCTCCTACGGGTCTACGAAGGTGGACCCTTGCCGACCTACGATTTTTTCTCTCGGGAAGGTGATTTCCGCGATGCGGGGCAGAGGGTGGTCCAGGTAGATGGCAGTGCGGCCAAGGTTCGGCCCTATGTCGTCGCCTTCGCTGCCGAGGGACTCACGATTACCGAATCAATCTTGAACGACCTCATCCAGACCCAAGAAAAACTCTGTCGAGGATACGGCCAAAAGCGAAAGACCGTCGCGATGGGAATTTACCGTTCCAAACTCATCCAGTATCCGGTCAAATACTTTGGGGCCGATCCGGATGCCACCCGGTTCCAGCCCCTGGGCCTGGACACGACCCTTTCTCTGCGAGAAATTCTCATCCACCATCCCAAGGGCCAGGAGTATGGCCATATCGTAGCCGAAGCTCCAGTGTTTCCTTTCTTGACCGATTCCCAGGACCAGGTACTGAGCTTTCCACCGGTTATCAACAGCGCAAAAATTGGGGCGGTGGAGGTTGGCGACAGCGAGGTGTTTATCGAACTTACAGGGACCGAGCTCTCGAGCCTCTTTTTGTCGGCCTCGATAGTTGCCTGTGATATGGCGGATATGGGGTTCACCATTTTACCAGTCAAGGTTGAGTATCCCCAATCCTATAGCGCCGATCTGCCCTATGGTCGAGAAGTGACCACCCCTTTCTATTTCCAAAAGCCCCAAACAGCCAGTCTAAAGGAAATCAACAAGCTCCTGGGAGTTCAGCTGACCATCGACGAGGTAGCCCAGGCCCTCCGACGGATGGGTAATCCTGTTAAGACCGAAGATCCCCTCGTAGTTCTGCCACCTCCCTTTCGAAACGACTTCCTCCATCCGGTGGACGTCATGGAAGATGTCATGATCGGACGGGGAATGGATTCCTTTTCTCCCGAAATGCCCCAGGACTTTACCGTTGGGCGGCTCACCGACGGGGAGGAAATGGCCCGGAAAGTGAAGAGCCTCATGGTAGGAATTGGCTTTCATGAAATGATTTTTAACTACCTATCCAGCGCCCGGGACTATATCTATCGAATGGATCCCGAGATGGCCTCCAAGGTTGAGAACCTCGAAGAGGGACAGACCTTGGCAGAGGTCATTCGAGATCCCCGGGTTGTAAAAATTATGAACCCCATGAGTGAGAATTTCGAATACGTACGCCCATCGATAATCCCCAGCCTCCTGTCCGCCGAATCGGTGTCAGGAAACGCAGTGTATCCCCACCACATTTTTGAAGTGGGAAAGGTCGTACGAACCGACGACCAAGAAAATTATGGGTCTCGGACGGCGAATTCCTTGGGATTCCTCTCCGCCGACTCAGGGGCAGACTTCAATCAGGTCTATAGCGTCGCCCACGCCTTGGCTTACTATATGGGCTGGGACTACGAGGTAAGTGAGGGCGAAGATTCCCGATTTATTCCTGGTCGTTGTGTAGTCCTCCATCTGGGCCCGAACAAGATGAAGATGGGGGTCTTTGGGGAGGTTCACCCGGGTGTTCTGGAGAACTGGGGGATTACCGTTCCCTGTACGGGAGGAGAAATAGATTTGGATAGGATTATGGAGCTAGGATACCGGGCTTAGGCCCGGTCCGATTAATTCTCGTACAACACCGCGAGGTTGATAGCCCCTATGCCCCCGTGGGCGCCAAGAACCGGGCTCATCTCGCTAATGTACTCGGGGCCAAAACCCAGGTAGGTTGATACTTCTTCCGAGACCCATTGGGCCATTTCCGGTGCTCGGGCATGGGTTACACAGAAACTGACAACCTTTCGTTTCTCGTGGTTTTCTTTGAGCATAGCTATCGATGCCTCTACCGCGCCTTTGTAACTGTGAGCCTTACCCTTGATCATGCTCTTGCCCTCTTTGTCGATTCCAACAATCGGGCGAATTCCCATGGTTTTACCAATAAGACCCTTGAGCCGACTGACCCGGCCCCCCCGAATAAAGTTATCCATACTTGGGGTAGAAACCCAGAAGTCGAGCCGCTCGATGAGTTCGTCAAGGAGGGTGACTGCCTCATCGTGACTGGCCCCAGCTTCGATCGCCCGGGCGACGCTCAGGACCATGAGACCCATGGATGCGGAGGTTTGTTTGGAGTCTACGACAGAGATTTTTTTCTTCAACTGTTTCGCTTCATTGAGGCTGTTTTGGTACGTGCCACTCAAGTTCTTCGAAATATGAATCGCAATAACCGAATCGTAGTGGGACACCAAATGACCGTAGATACGGGCGAATATTGAAGGTGAAGGCTGGCTGGTGGTAGGAAAGTGGGAATCTTCTTCCAGAAGCCGATAGAACTGGTCAGAATTGAGGGTCAGGCGATCGAGAAAATTGTTTTCCCCAAAATGTATGCTCAAGGGTGCCAAATGGATTTGATGCTCATCCATGAGGGCAGGAGGAAGGTCACAAGTAGAATCGACGACCAGGCCAATCCTTGCCTTGGGGGATTTCATCATTTGCATTTGTCGAACCATATCGTCGACCTTCTGCTGGGAAATAACACCGAATTGTTTTAGTCGATAGAAGGCCTCATCGGGTTGATTTGTATGAATGTGAATCCGGACATTTGTGCCCCCACCAGCGACAATGAAACTGTCACCCAAATCGCCCAGGGAAGCCCGCACTTCTTCGGTGGCAATATTTTTCCCCGAAACAATTCCTTCGGTACAGTAGCGATAGGTCAAATCTTCGATATCTTCCAGGTCGGCATGAGGGTCTTCATCGGTCTCACCGATGAGCGACACGTTTGGCCGGTCATGGAGGTGATCGACCTGGGCACCCTTCTCAATGAAATCATGAAATCCCCCCAGGAAATCCACAAATCCCCTGGCTCCCGCATCGGTAACTCCAGCTCTTCGAAGGTGCTCTAACTTATTGATGGTGTCAGCAAGGCTCTCTTTTGCTTTGACCATCGAGTGTTTGAACATGGATCCGTAATCTTTGGCCGTTGTGTTAATAGCATCTTTGGCAGACTCTGCCCAGTCTTTCATAACTGTAAGCATCGTACCTTCGACAGGATTGCTAATTGCTTGGTAGGCACGAGTTACCGCATGGTTGGCTGAATCAACAAATATTTCGAGGGTTAACTGAGAAACGTTTCCAATCTTTTCGGCCATTCCATTTACGAATTGGGCAAAAAGGATTCCCGAGTTTCCCCGGGCACCGATGAGGGCCGATTCGGCAAGGGACTGCATAGTTCTGCCCGCATCTGGGGATATTTCCGTGTTTTCAATCATTGTTTTTAGGGTAAAAGAGAGGTTTGTTCCCGTATCCCCATCGGGGACCGGAAAGACGTTCATTTTGTTGAGGACTTCTCGTTCGGCGATGAGCGATTTACCCCCTGCTGCAAAAGCGTAGTAGAGTTGTTTTCCGTTGATTGCCTGCATGTATCCTCCAAGGATGAGTGAGGGGAACTCTAAAAACCTTGATTCTATGGTATCCCGAGCTCCTGAGTCATTGAGGTGCAATGACCAACGTGGCCAAAATACTAGAATTTTAAGGTCCCTAGTGGGCACCTCTCGATTTTAGCTGTCCCCTTTTTTTAACTTCATTTTAACTTAAACAAAGGTAGGGGCATATTGTTACGGTTGTCAAGTTTACCATTAGTGAATGGTATTCAACAATCTAGTGCCCGGTGAAAACTCTTGGAATCTTCGGGCTATTCTCCCGGCCAGGATTGAATTACACTCATCCTATGAGTACGGAAATAATTTTGTCCTTTCTTGCCGTTGTGGCCGGGGGATATCTGATTGGATCTTTTCCAACTGCGGTTATCGTTGGCCGAATAGTGAAGGGTGTTGATGTACGGGAACACGGTAGCGGAAATGCTGGAGCAACAAACGTCGTGAGGGTACTGGGATTCTGGTGGGGGCTCTTTGTGGCCCTGCTCGATATTGGCAAAGGTGCCTTGCCGGTTTTTGTCGCCCAGTGGGCGGTTGGGAGCGGGGTCATCTTTTCCCGGTGGGACTCGCCGGTAATGCTCGTAGTTGGGGGACTGGCGGCGGGGATAGGTGCTTTGGTAGGACATGCCCTGCCGGTGTTCGCCGGATTTCGGGGGGGTAAGGGGGTAGCAACCGGGGCTGGAATGGTATTGGCCTTATGGCCCCTCATTTTTGTTTTCTGTCTCTCGGGATTTTTGCTCGGGCTCTTTCTAACGGGGTTCGTCTCTGTGGGTTCTCTTACCGCTGCGATAGTACTCCCGACTATGCAAGGTGTTCTACTTACACCCTTCGGACCTGAAGCCCGGGCGGAGGACCAGGTATCTCTCATTCTGGGAATCTTGGTCGGAGCTCTGGTGATTTTTCTTCATCGAAAGAACATTCATCGCCTCATTCACCATTACGAGAAACGTTTCGACAAGATATGGATTCTTCGCCCCCTTTATTCGGGGAAGACCGATCGAAATGGCGAAACAAACAACGCCCCGGACATAATTACCAAGGCACCCCTCCACGATGATATTTCCTTTCCCCAAGGGTGGAAAAAGGACGGCGACCTATGATTCTTTCTTTGTGGCTTTGGGGCGGGGTTGGAGTAACGGGGCTCATGCTTCTCGGTTTTTTTATAGGACAGGTTCGAAGGGATAATTCTTTGGTAGATATCCTATGGGGTCTTGCCCAGGTTGCCGGAATTGTAAGCGCCCTGGTTTGGCTCGGTTTTTTTCCGAAGGATCCGATTTTTTGGGTCTGGGGTACTACGGTTTTCCTTTGGGCTTTGAGATTGTCCGGTCATATCGGGTATCGAAACGCCGGTAAGGGCGAAGATCCTCGGTACCAGGGATTTAGGAAGTCCTGGGGTTCCCACCAAATCCTCGGGGCCCTGTTTCAGGTGTACCTCTTACAAGGCATTTTGGCCATGATCATTTTCGTAACCCATGGGGTGGCCATCTGGGGTGGAGCAACCGGAAGCCGGGGACCGGGGGCTTACCTTTTCTTTGCCCTGGGTTTGATCCTATGGATAGTTGGTTTTGTATTCGAGTCCCTCGGGGACTACCAGCTCCTTCGATTCAAGAGCCGAAAGGATAGCAAAGGTAAACTCATGACCACAGGGGTATGGAGTTTGACTCGACACCCGAACTACTTCGGTGAGGCCTGTCTGTGGTGGGGCTGGGGAGTCGGTATCCTTGGGTTCGGCCTACCCTATCCCGGGCTTTTGGGCCTGGTTGGACCAGCAGTTGTTACCTTCTTGCTCTTAGGCCTTTCTGGAGTTCCAATGACCGAAGCGCGGTATGCAGGACGGATAGACTTTGCCGAGTACGCCGAAAGAACCAATAGGTTTTTTCCGGGGTTACCAAAACGGACTGGGAAAAACCAATGAACGGGCGTAGAATAATCCAATGAAGGCCGACCCCCTTGGCTTACCAACCATAATAGTTCCCTATCCCGGCCCCGCGCCAGACGACGAATCCCAAGACCTTTTTGTCTACCTACGTCCCGAGACCAACGGAGTTTTGGTCGAAAGTACCCTCCTCCGGGTAATAAAGAATGCAGGACTCGGACAGCCCTGGAAGCTCGTTTATATGGCGAATTTTCCCGGTGAATTTATCGTCCGAAATAAGATTGTTGAACAATACTACGCCGTCAAGCTTCACTTCGCGGTTGCCGGCCGCTGGGCATTTTCGGATTCTATGCGGCACCGATTTAACCAGTATTTTCAAGTAGACTTTAATCGGGTACCGGTGCTTGGGAGTTTCGAGGCCTTGGAAGTGCTTGGAAAAACCCCGGAAGAACTCTTTTCTTCCTGGGTTGAGGCCAAAGACATGACCATTCTTAACGGACAAACGATAAAAAAAATCGAGGGTTCTTATATCGTGAACTACGATATTCCTGCTCTCATGCACAAGAATGAAAAGGGCACCGACATTGCGGTCATGATTTTTCGGACCCGGATGGACTATCAGGGAATTAAGTCCCTGGTGGCGCGAATGTGGGAGGCCCTGGTGGCGGGGGGAATACTCAAACCCCAACACGATGCGAGTAGGGCGTTTCATCATTCCAAGAGTCCCTTCGAGCAGACCCTCGACGCGATAACCTACCTTTTTGCTAACGACCGAAAGACCCTTCGGCTCAAGGATTTTACCTTCCCCAAGTACCTCATGGGTCGAGGAATACCTGAAGAAGTCATTTGCGGGCTCATGCGCAACCCCATAGTGTCGATTCGGGAGCCCAGCGGGAGACTGGTCGAGGACTCGGTGTTTAGTTATGGGAACAACTTTTCTTTTGCCCAGGCGTACGATCTGGTTACCCGGATAGAATCTCAAATACCCCTCATCCACCACGGACCCCTGATCGATGACATTTGCCGGGGGTGTTTAGACTAATGGAACTGTCGGATAAAGCAAAGGTTCTGGGCTCGGTCATACCCTTTCGTTTTCTCGATCGATCTCAACTGCTTCAAATTGCCGAAGAATCAACCTGGCAGACCTATGTTCGGGGAGAGCGGATTATCCATCAATCGGACTGGCCCGATGATCGGGTATTTCTTATGGCCGAGGGTTCGGCCCAAATGGGCCAAGAAAGTGATATCACCCTTTCAAACCCCGACGGGTTTCGTCGAACCAATACCCTCGATGAGGGCCACTATTTTGGAGAATGGGAGGTAATATTCGACGTACCGCGGTTGAGTACCGTGAAGGCCCTGGGAGACTGTAGGTGTCTGATCATTCCGGGAGAAAGCTTTCGTCGCCTTTTGGGCGATTCGGCACCCTTTTCTCAGGCTTTGGGGGTTATTATCCGAGACCGTCAGGGTATTTTTCAGGCCTTTGATCGTTTTCGGGCCGATCTCATGCGAGGCGTTGCCTTCGGCCACCTTAATATCACTGGCCTACTTGACCTTTATAAGGCCCTGGACCCGGCCCTCCATCCCGGGGTGAGGGAGACAAAAAATCTTGACGGCAAGGCGCTGGAGTACGCTGTTCGGAGGCTGCCGGAGAATGTTACCCGTACCTTTGCCTTCCTACTCCGGGACGAGTTACCTGCTGCTTATGAGGATCCCGACGCTTTCTTCGCTCGAATCGATACCCCTGCCCGACGGCGAAGTATTTGGGAAATGCTCCCGGGAAAAAATCTCATTCTGCTTCGAAGTGGAATAAGCGACCTGACCGATTTTATTACCTGTCTGTGTGTATACAGTGTCGAAGCCCAAAAGATTCGTAAGCGGGTCTACGAAACCCTCGGAATGGCAAAGCTCCGGGCTGCAAGTATCTCGTCCCAGGCCCTTACCAAGCCTGAGGAGTTAAGGCTTCTAGGGGATTTGGGTTTTGGGGAAGAAGAAATTGGGTCCCTACGGTCCATATGGCCGAAAGATCTGGTGCATAGGCTCTACGAAATTACCAATCACCGAGAAATGTTCTCAATTGACATTCGTCGCCAAAAGGCGGACTACAATTCTCGCCGAACAGAAATGTGGACCCATCAGTTGGGTGAGGCTGTTACCCAGGTCTTGGGGCTTCGGGATGGAGAATTGCCCGAGCTCCTCAACCTCCATATTATTAGCAGCAATACCCACTCGGTTACCAACTGTCTCAATCCCTGGTACCAGCAAAACAAAGAAGAAATCCTGGAGTGGGGGCGAGGGAAAGATCATCCCTTTGTCGAACAGCCCTGGTCGAACACCGATGACCTTCTGTACGCCCTCTTGCGGGATTATTTTCGGGCCTTTCCCGACCAAGAAAAAGCGGCCCGAGTCCGGGGCGAAGGGGCAGGTATCCATACCCTGGCAGCCACTGTTGCCACGGGAATTCAGGTACAAATTATCGACGGCTCAAAAATTAAACGGAAAAATATTGATCCAGGAATTCCACGGACGATCCGGGGAAAAGCTGATCGTGGTCCCTGTCTCATTATTAACATCGATTACGCCTTCGGTGAACAGGCCGAACACATTATTCGCAATCTCATTCTTCTCTTTGGAAAGACTATTGGGAGTGTTAACTTTCTGGGAAAAGCCGGCTCCTTGGTAGGTCGGCGGGGCGATATTCTCATTCCTACGGGATTTATTGAGCAGGCGGGTGACCTGGTGCAAGGTATCGAATTCTATTCCCCGGTTATTGGAGGCTTTCCGGTCCACCGGGGACCAATGTTAACCGTAGAAGGTACCCTCTTTCAAAATCGGCTCATGCTCCAGTACTATCGCCGGTTATGGGGAGTCATTGGCCTGGAAATGGAGGGGGCGCATTATCATCGCCAAGTCGAAGAAAGCAAGCTTGTAGGATTGGTTCGGAAGAATTTGGCCCAACGCTACCTCTACTATGTCAGCGACCTTCCTCTGGACCATGGTAGCACCTTGGCGAAATCCCTTGGACCCCAAGAAGGTATACCCCCGCTCTACGCAATAACCCGGCAAGTTCTAGGGGAGATTCTCTAATCTAGTCGTTAGTACGGTTTCTATAGCTTTCTGAACGTGGAGGCGGGTATAGGGCTTGATGATGTGGTAGTTCAAGCCGGCCTTGAGAAAACTCTGGTTGTCCCCCTTCAGGCTGTGGGCCGACACGGCTATGATTGGAGTATCCGGATTCCCTGCCCGCCCTGCCCTTATGTGCCGGGCGGCTTGTAATCCATCCATGCCCGGCATCGAAATATCCATTAAAATTAAATTTATGTCCGGCTGGGCCCGAAGGACCTCCAGGGCTTCTCTGCCTTCTCGGGCTGTTGAAACTCGGGAGTATCCTAATCCCTTCAAAATATTTACCAGGACAATACGGTTGAGGTCGTTGTCTTCGGCTACAAGGACGTGGATCGAGTCGGTAACTAGGGTCGCTGGACTTTCGTAGGCTACTGGGGCTTCGGGACCAGATTGGCGGAGGGGCCTTGGGCTGCTGGGAGTCTCGGGAAGGGATTTCCTACTATGAATTGGGAGGTTGACGTAAACACTGGTGCCAAAACCGGGATTCGAGTTCAGGTAAATCTGTCCACCCAGTAACTTGGTAATTCGTTTACAAAGAGGAAGGCCAAGCCCAGGCCCCGAGGTTTTTCGCTGATACTGATCCATTTCCAGCCCCGGACCCTGCCAAATATCCCGCAGAATCGCTTGGGAGATGCCCTTCCCCGTATCCCGAACTTCCAGGTCCAGCTCACCCATAAAATCGGTAATTGGCCGATAGGACGCGATGAGGTCGATCCGGCCGGTTTCGGTGTAGGTGATAGCATTTTGCACCAGGTTCGTGAGAATTTGTCGAAGCCTATCCTCGTCGCTTTCCAGAAGAATGTCATGGGGAATCTGGGTTCGGCAGTGGAGAGTAAGGTTTTTCCCCTCCGCCTGGGGGGCAAAACGTTCTCGAATATGGTCGATAAGCAGACCGAAATCAAAAGGTCGAGGGCGAATTGAAAGAGTCCCATCTTCGGAGGCGGTAAAATCCAAAATATCTTCGATGAGTCGCAGGGTGCCTTGGGCAGTTGCCTGGAGGGCAGGCAGGGGGCCTTCGGTCTTTCCTGCGGCCTCGGGGTCAGCGGCCTGAGCGAGGTGGAGAATGGAGGTGAAGGCACCCCGAAGTTCGTGGGTGAGGTTTGCCAGAAAGAGGTTTTTGAGCCGGTTCGCCTGGACGGCCTGGTTCTGGGCCAAAATGAGGTCGTCTTCCATGGTTTTTTTACTCGTGACGTCGTAGAGAATCATGAAGATCCAACGGTTCTCCTGGGCTTCCCGGGAACTTTCGATACTACACCATCGGCTCCCGCCCGATGGTTCGGGGACCAGAATTTCTTCAATTCTTCCCCGGCCCGTTTCGACTACCTGGGCTATGTGCCGAGAAACAATCGCCCGGTCCTGGGGTTGGAAGTAGAGGATGAGCTGGCTCCCCTGAAGCTCCGAGTCCGATCGAAGGGCCTGGCCGGGTTGTTGGAGAAAGTTTATCGCCGATTGGTTTGCCAAGAGTATTGTGCCCTCAGGGTCGAGGAGTAAATACGGAATTGGGGCATCTCGAAAAAGTTGGGTGAACTGACGGTTTCGTTCTTCTAACTCCGCCTGAATAGTTTCGAGGGCCTCGTGTTGGAGTTCTAATTCTCGCTCATGAATCTTTAACTGGAGGATGAGTTTTTCGTTCTCGGTATTCGTAGGAAGCCCAAGACTGAGGATTTCTTGTTCTGCTAGGTCTCGAAAACTCCGCTGATCCTTTTGATTCATGAATCTACCTTCTTTCCTCCTTTAGGTACGAGAGAAAGGAGGAATACTCTTCAAATACGGGAATAGTTGGGTTTTCCTCAACTATTGACCGAGGGGGACGGAAAAAAGCACCTCGATGGGCTTCTTTGATCATTGAAAGGTCGTTGTAACTATCTCCCGCTGCGGTAACCCGAAGGCCCATAGTTCGAAAGGCCACAACCGCCTGGCGCTTACCGTCTGGTTGTCGCAGTCGAAAGTCTTGAATTGTACCATTTTTGTCGACGACTAACTCATTGCAGAAGAGAGTAGGCCGACCGAGTTGGCTCATCAGAGGGCTGGAAAATTGGTGAAAGGTGTCGGATAAAATTATTACCTGGGTCTGCCGGCGAAGTTCATCGAGAAAGTCGAGGGCGCCGGGCAGGGGTTTCATAGACCCAATGACCTCTTGAATATCCCTGAGGGTAAGGTTATGGGATTTGAGAATTTCTATCCTACCACTCATAAGCTTGGAGTAATCGGGCTCGTCCCGGGTTGTCCGCTTTAGGGCTTCAATTCCAGTACGTTCTGCCACACCCAGCCATATCTCTGGGACTAGTACCCCTTCGAGGTCTAAACACACAAGTTCCATGGCTAAGGTATACCATACTAGGGTCACCTCTGGAAACTAAGTCAGGCGCCCTCGCCAGGGCCAGCGCATTATAAAGTTTGGGGAGAACGGCTATTTGGCACTAGACAATCGGAGAATTATTTGAAAGCTTCCTGAGAGGAGGCCTTCATTGTGGAAAAAAGAGCGATTTTGCCCCTGGCAGAGTATTTTAAGGATATACAGGACCCAAGGATCGACCGTTGTAAGAAGTATAGGCTCCTGGACATTATCATAATTACCCTTCTGGCCACACTTTGTGGAGCCGAAGGATGGGAAGACATCGATCGGTTTGCTCTTGCCCGCAAAGATCAGCTCAAGAAATTCTTACTGCTTGAGAACGGGATACCCGGGCACGACGTGTACCGGAGGGTCTTTGTCCGGTTAATCCCCCAGCAAATTGAAGAATGTTTTATGGCATGGATCAGAGCAGTTCGTTCGACCATTGATAAGGAAATTATCGCCATAGACGGAAAGACCCTCAGAGGCAGCCTGGATCGTAACAAGGGAATCAAGGCCGCACACCTGGTAAGCGCGTGGGCCAGCGAAAACCGCTTGGTTTTTGCCCAAGTCAAAGTCGACGACAAATCCAATGAGATCACTGCGGTTCCCCAAGTCTTAAGCATGATCGCATTACAGGGGTGTATCGTCACCATCGATGCCATGGGATGTCAGTACGAGATTGCCAATCAAATCGTTGAGCAGAAGGCAGACTATGTGTTCTCACTCAAAGG
>Ga0210043_1002447_pt1 | contig 12303 bp, 22 predicted proteins | sample CryGeymet201501t_FD_183990 | JGI IMG/M metagenome (GOLD analysis project Ga0210043, IMG submission 183990) | Groundwater microbial communities from Crystal Geyser aquifers in Utah, USA - Crystal Geyser metaG 2015-01t (SPAdes) (version 2) | ecosystem: Environmental > Aquatic > Deep subsurface >... | reverse complement strand
AAAGCGTTCAAGGTCACGCGAACGTGATAAAGCGTTTGACCAATGCGCAATTCAGTAGACACTTCTATCTCCCAGTCTCTTTTCGATGGCGAACAACATGTCCTCATAGGTGTCGGTGAAAGGAATGTTGTGTTCTTCGCAGAACATATAGACGTTGCCATAACGCCAGAAGTCGGGCGGGCAACAGACAATCGTGTTGTAGGGATCACGCGAACCGTATGAACCGAGTTCCAGAAGCGTGATAGGCGACTTGGTGCCCGGTGCGAAGTAATAGACGATCAGGTCCGACCATCCTTCTTGCGCGTCCATTTCCCATGACACCTGCTCGTAAAACTTGGTACCCGGCGTCGGGTCTTGTGCCCAAGTGGAATCCCAGTCGTCGCGCCTCGGGTTCAACAGAACCAGTTGGTCACTGTATTTTGACAGGTCGTTTGTCAATCGTTCTTGCCAGTTCTCAGCGGCGCCCATTTCGATGCTGCCGCCAAGGAAGATAGTGAATTTGTCTCGCGTCTCGTCCTTGAACGGATGCGGTGCTTTGATTACTTTCATGTGATTGTTTTTCCTTTTGCAATCTCTCATTTGGTCGATATGGTCACGGTAAGAGTCCGACGAATAACCGACCCAATCTTCGGCACCACAGACAGTGCATCTATACCAGTATTCACCATTGTGACCATGATAACCGTCGTATTTGTATTTGCATGGGTATGTCATTACATCTTCTCCGTCACTCTCAGAACCGGCACACCCGCCTTTTCTGCGATCTGTATCATATGGGTGGTACCTTTGCCGCCAGGAAACGCGACCACAGCGTTCGGTTGTCCTTCTTTCAGCATTTGTGCGTTTCGAATAGGACCCGCTGCCTTACCGTGCTTCTTCCAGTCTGCATAGTAGGTGTCAACGATCACTCCTGGTTTTCGTTCGCCCCACTCTTTGGCGAGCGCGTCAGCGCCTCGGGCACCCCCATTGATAAGGACAAATCGCGATAGAACGTCTCGGAGAGATAAGGATGTATCCCATCCCCCGCCGGTCGTAGTGTCGTCAATCGGGGCCCAGACGGGCGAACCGTATCCATCGATACCTTTCTGTCTGAGCTTTCTTTCAAACTCTGAATAAGCTCTGCCCAAGACTCGATTGAGTCGTTCTCGTTCTTCAACATTAGGCACCTGTTGACCGTTTTCTAGGACGGTCCATCCGTAGTTGCGACCACCGCATACCAGTATCTTCATCGTCTACCTCGTATTCGATACGCGGGTATCCGTCACGATACATGTGCCGGTGACCATTTGGGCAGATATACCACGCGCGGTGAGGCGAGGTCAGAAACCCGCCTTCCTGGTGTTCCATTCGTTCGTCACAGTCCGGACATAGAATGTAGACCATGACCGGTGTGACTTTCACTTTCTCGGTTTTCATATCAATAGGTCCGATCAAAGACGTGATTGATGATATCTCTCACGCGACTTGGTTCTTTCTTTTCGACTTCAACCTTTTCTTCATAGATACGGCATGCCGAGATATAACTGTGGCTTGTCATGGAGTCGAACCGCATCCAGTTGTCTTTCTGTTCGAAAGACGGCACTTCGCCTTCATATTTCTCGTATTGCCCTTTCTTGAAGGGCGACCGGCGGAACGTATAACGACCATGGTTGTAACCATTGTCTTTGCCAGGTGTGAAGGAAATATACACATGGAAAGGCTTGGTGTCAAGCCCTTCGTCAATGTAGTGACGGATATACTCGTAGCGATTGCTGAACCGATGATAGCCGTGATCTTTTAGTTCTTCACGCTTGGTCACGATATGAACGTAACGTTTGCCGAGATAGACGTAATGTCCTCTGTCATGTGTCATGTCGACCTTGATTGCGTCGCCCGGTTCATGTGTGTAATTGTCCGGATTCAGATAGGCGCGATACTCGTCCGAGTCCGCAGGCCATAGAATGTTGTTCGAACCTTCGCGACCCCAGACCAATTCGTCCTGGATTTCACCTCGGACTATGGTCGTTCGGTCGATCAACCGCAAGAGGTTGTCGGTGTTGATTTCGAGTTGGAATCCGCGCGGATCGTCAACGCGATAGAGTTTGTTGGAAGTCGTCCACCGAGACACAACGTCTGCAACGGAGAATCCTTTCATCGGCACGTTTTCGAAGATCATACCGGTCTTGCCAAGAGGTTCTTGATTGCGACCCCATCGACCAGACACCCATTCGTCAACCGTCTTTTGTCGCTTTCGGAACGCAGCGTTGTCCTCGTATGGCGTTGCGAAACCCAGAGGCAGACGGTCGTTACCGTTTGGACGATAACCGTAGTAAAACTTCTCGTAAAACTTAATCATGTCACCCCCGATACTGACCGACGCCTTCGGGATCAACCCATTCGCCGTTTGGTCCATCATTGAAAGAAACCGCTCTCGGACGATCTGGCAGAACCTCCACCGAGATTTCAATCCAGGATTCCATACCCATACCATCATGACCTTCGGCAGTCACAATACCGAGACGTTCTTTGCGGAGGTATTCGACCATGTTTTTCCAAAGGTCGTAGTTTCGACCCGAACCTTTCTTGACCTCCCGCGCCCACTTTTGGCGATTGTAGTCCATCACGCGATAGAGAGGAACGCGACCTGCATTGATGCGATCAACGATGTGGTCGAAAACCTCTTTCACAAATCTGTCGTCTTGTTCGCGCTCTTTGCGAATCTTTTCCATGTCGGCCCGCGCCTGTTCTTCAAGGCGCCGAATATTTGCCTGCTCAAGTTCCGCGAGCGTCGCTTTCAGTTTGTCACCAAGTTTCATTCTCTACTCCAAGAAGTTGTTTCATTCTGTCCATGACCTTTTGCATTCGGTTCGCCATGGTGTAAAAACCTTCGTCGCCGATCCATTCAATGTCTTGTTCCATCAAATCAAGCATGTGTTGGTCGTCCGTCGAGATTTCAGTCGGCGTCGGTGGAAAAGGTTCAGCGCAACGGCAAGTCGGGCAATCCCAGTGCTTTTGTGCGTATAGACTCATCGCCTGGTTTTCCTCAGATAGTTTGGATGGCTACAGATATAAATCTGACCTGTCAAGCTGCAATCTTCTTGGTTGAGAAAATATCTTTGGTTTGCGACGTTCCTCAGCCGTTGAATACCTTGTAGGTCGATGAACCTTTTCGCCTCTTGTTTCTCTGCTGCCTGCGCCGCTACGTCATTGAGCATAGACCGAACGATGCTGTCCATGATTTCTGGATGCAGGTCCAACATCATGGGATCAACGTCTTGGTCTCGAAACGTGAGATAAGCCCGCGCCGAAAAGCTTCGTTTAGAAGGTCTCGGTCGCTGACTTCAAACACCGTGATTTCGTTCATGTCATAGGCAACCGCCGTCTTTTGCGGTGCATCATAGGGTATCATTCTATACCTTCAGCCTCCATCATCAAAGTCAGAAGTCGCCGCAAGGCTTGGTTGTGCATGTCATAAGCATGGCCGAGTTGTGTTGCGGTCACGCCTGGTTGGTGTTCAAGGTGGGCAGCGTTCCAAAGCAGTTCCGCTTGTTTGTAGAACGCGGCGCCAAGTTCCGTCTGTCTCAGTTTCAGAATCTTGTCGTTGTATTCTTCGACCTCGGTTGGAGTCTTTTTCATCGAATTCAACCCCCGCTGTTCCAGTCGTCACAAAGGTCGTGTAAGGATACGGATAGACCGGATACGTCCACTGGTTGTTCTGACAGTTGCATGACGCCACCCAAGGTATTGCAGCGAGGGCAAATCCATCCTTGTTGCCCGCCGCCTGGCCATGTGGGATAATTGATGTATGTCATTCTCACCTCAGAGTTTGTGCAAGTTTCTCTCTAAGGTTATATAGGTCAGACCCCACGGTGTAACCGCGCTCTTCGATCACCGCCATCATCAGGCGAATATCGTCATTGCTGAACGGGTTTTCATCGTATTCGTCCTGGTGAACAACGATCCAGCCGTAATTCTCCAGGTGTTCAATCATTTCGTCGTCGGATACTTCGACTTCGACGTATTCACTGACCGTGAGTGCCATGGACTTGCTCCTTGCGAATGTGTTCATAGAACAGATAGAAGATGTAGTTGAGGATTATACCGATTGGGTCGCCTATCAGAAAGTTGGTCCAAATTCCGAAGGCGAACCAGAGACAGATGCCATAGTCATAGAGTTTTCCCACCGTAATATCGCCATCATCGTCGTCATTCATAGCGACTTCCCAGATTTCGTCCATTCGTTTCTCGCCCACGGGCACCTCCCGCGCCCGGTCGCGAGCGCGAAGATAACCATTCAGGTAACCTTCGATGTTCGCCTTGCCGATGGGGTTCTGGCTGTGAACATAGTAGTCGAAGTTGTCCGGCATACGAATGTCGGTGTAGAGGTCTAGGTCGACCAGATACTTTGCGATCTTGTAACCGTCGCCGTTTTCGAAAGCGCCAAGGTCGTGGTCGAAACTGACATAGGAAGGAAACCCGAGGCGGTCGACCAGGTCGATCACCTCTTGATGATTCCGTGCAATATGCCATTCCCGACCATCATCCGGCGGCATACGTTCGTCGTCAAGAAAGAGATTCCAAGTCATCCTGCAATCACCGTCATACCATAGGCCGCGAGGCAGAGAAAGAAACCGATCAGAAAGAGTCCGAATCGGAGACCATACTGACGTTGGTCATACATCGGAACATCATTCATTTTGATGGTGCCGAAAGGCGCGACAATCAAAAAGATGGCGCCGATGAACCAGAGCGGAAAAGAAAGAATCGTCAGAAGGGTGTCCATAGTTTTCTCCTTTGTTACACTCTCCAATATAGACGATTCGGCGCAGGTGACAAGCGTCAATCACTTACCATACTGATTTTTCCATGTTCGTATTCGGCCTTTTTGCCAACCTTCTGGCACCTCATCCGATTTACTGATTTTTTTGCTGGTCGAACCGTCGTTTATCCACATGAGACCATATGAAGGATGCTTCTCGCCTTGTCGGCTCTCAGAGAAAGTAGCACGCTTTTCTTCTGACCATTTTTTGCCGTAGTTTGGATTTTTCTTGCCTTTGACACCGTTCTTTTTACGGTGTTCTTTCATTTGAATCGATCTGATTTCTTTCAGGCGCTTCGCCTTTTCTTCGCCGTGTATTTCTTCGTATGTTTTTCCAGAAAGTATTAGGCCGGTTACCCTATATCCCCATTTGGTGGATTTGCATCGGTTGAAAAACAACGGATTTTTGTCCACTTGTAATCTTTCGTGTAAAAAGGATTCATGTTCAATAGCTTTTTCCGGCTTTGAAAAAACCTTGAGCACTTTCTTTTTGAATTGTGATTTGCCATATTTTTTGATGGCCTCTTTCACATATTTCGAGCTACTCCAGTAATCGTCATTTTCAGGTAAGCACTCAGTCTTACGAAAACCGTAGTAGTATTTTTCAACCGAATCTGGATGTAGACAAGTAATTCTGTAGGTATAATAGTAGGACATTAGATTTCTCCTTTCGCCTACTATTTATACCTATCAGTATTTAGACATGAACACTCATTTTGTTCACGACATGATCCGCGCCAAAACTAGAAGCAAATGACTCCGGCTTGAGCTTCGGTTCGATGCCCGTCATTCCGAGGACGTATCCGGCGGCTTCTTGTGCAGCACAGTTTGATCCGTTTTTCGGGTCCATCGAAATATCCAAGTGGATTTCCACGTCAAATTCATCGATGAATGGCAGAAGTTGGATGGCCAGTTCGGAGACGCGACGGACTTCGTTGAGCATACGCATCTTTGGACGGTCCTTTTTCACGTCATAGTCTGGTTCCCAGTCGACCGTAGAGAAAATTCGGCATCCATTCTTACCGTTCATGTGAACGATAGCAACGGTCGCGAACCGCGCATAGTTACGCTTGTTCTTACGGACCCGCACCGAGTCGCAACCAAGGTAAACCTTGGTGTTGGTGTCTAAGGTCGCAAGTAAGTCGACCATTTCTTCGATTTGTTTTTGAGTGAACATAGTATCACACTTATCCCTTCTCCTTATTGCATGTATAGAATCACTTCATCCTCGGTGAGGATTTCATAAAGTATATCAGTTCCTTCTTCGATCACTGTCAATGGATTTGTTCGAAACTGATAGAGGTCGTTTTCGTCCGTAAAGACCATGAGCGTCTCGGGTGTTGTCTCTAACGACATCAACGATACGAATTGGTAATTGTATCCCGCATTCATGACATACCAAGCGAATTGTAGGGCCACACCGTTCGACACTGCGCCGTAGTCCAGAAGCGTTTGGTCTGCTTGCATCGTATCGATGTATGGCATGTGGAAACCGAGCAAACCTTGAATCGACAATTCTGGTGCATCCAGAGCGGCATACGCACATGCGCTCATACAGACGTGACCTGGTTGAACCACCATTGGAGTATCTGTGTTTCGAAGTGCTGCGCCGATCATGTAACCTGCGGCCGCTAGGCCGCCTGGACTGTGCATTTCGAGTCGGTCGTAACTGCCTTGAATTAGTTCGACATCGATCATTGTGGCACCTGTCCAGGTGATGTTGCCTTGATAGGCGAGTGTGGTTGAACCGTCGTCCTCTAGTATGTAACCGATGGTGAATTCGGTACCGTCGCCTGTGACGTGATATTCTCTTGCTGTCGCGTTTGATACAAGAGTGAACGCGAGGACTGCCGCGAGTAGAAACTTGAGCATAGTCTAATCCTTTCGGTCTGAGCATACCTCCTTGAGACGAATTGCGGCTTCAATAGCCGTGTCGAGGTCTGCGGCGTTGTCTGTCAACACTACAGCATCCCACAATTCAGAAAAGGTCAGACCTGAGAAATAGGCATTGCCAACAGCGGACAGAATTTGGTTATAGTCGGTGATTTCCGGTTCAGTCATATTTAGGCGCGGGAAATGATGATGTAATCGTCCCAGTCGTTCGGATCATACAGGTCGTAAGTGACACACCGGGTGTGGAGTTTCGCGCCTTCAACCTCCAGGTCAGACAGATCAACATCATGACCGAAGTGGTCTTTCGCGATTGACACCAGAGCATCCAGCGTCAGACACCCGTTGCTTGGAATGTAGAGTGTGTTTTTGTCGCTCTCGGGATAGTCGTCATAGATTTCATAGGGTCCAGGTCGCCGGGTTCTCACAGTTCTTCTCCTTCAGGCATTGTCAGGTCAGCGCGGCCGACCACGTTTCCGTTGATATCGCGCAAGGTATACATCGCACCGTCACCTGGTGCCAGGTCCGTTCCTTCTTCGATGTAGTCCGCGATGCGCCGCAGAATTCGCGCAATCTCGGGTTCAGGTCGCGGCGTGCCGACCTCGTCAAAGAACGCCGCGTTGCCGAGGTTCATGGTCAGAGTGAAGTCAGACATTCTCAGTCTCCTTTTCGATGATCTTGATGATGTTCTGCTTCTTGCCCTGATATTCCTTGTGCTCCTTGATGGTGACGGTGGCCTTGTAATACTTGCCTTCGTCCCACGCTTTGGAACCCTTGTAGACGAATTCGTTGCCATGCCGGTCGCGGCAGATGTTCAGGTAAGTCGTGTAAGTCGCCCAGGTCGTGCCGCCCGAGAAGGACAGAACCTTGTCGCACCGCAGGAAGACCACCATGCGGTCGCCAACGTCACCGACGTATTCCATCTTCGCCAGTTCAGCGAGGCGCGCGGCCTCTTTTTCGGCCTCTGCCTTGTCCCACTTGGCGAAGTAATCGCGCTCGTTTGCAATGTCCGTGAATTTCTGGACAAGGCGCTGACCGACCGCGTTCGAAGCGGACTGTTCAACCCAATATTTCACATACGACTCGGGCAGATCGACCAGCTTCGAACCCTTGTGTTTGCCGAAAGGCATATAGATTTGTTCGAGCTGCTGCTTCATCCAAGGTTTGATCTTGGACGCACCGGCGCCCCACTTGTTCAGGTCGAATTCGGAACCTTCAAGGTGCGCTTCGCTACCGATCCGGGCCCGCGCCTTCGAAACAGCCTCGCCCCAGTCGCGAGCGAGATTGCAGATATATTCATCGCGGAAGTAGACACCGGGAACATGGATCACCGCGCGGAGAGTCCGCATCGCGTTCAGAGCACCGGACGAAATGTAGTAGAATTTGTTCGGGGTCATGCGTCACCTCTCTTGTCTCACTAATCAATATAGATGATTCGAGAAGGATTGCAAGCCCTAAAACGAAAAAAACCGCTCTTACGGACGGTTTTAGCCTCTGTCGGTGGCCAGCCTCGTGCCAGCGCCTTCGAAACACCACGTTTCTAGTTACCTGACACTCCGTAAGAATTCTGGTGCCGCTGGAGGGAATCGAACCCCCGTCTGCTGCTTACAAGGCAGCTGCTAAACCACTCAGCTACAACGGCATAATTTGGAGCGGGGTGACGGATTCGAACCGACTCCGCTAGCTTGGAAGGCTAGGTCCTCTCCCAGGAGAAACCCCGCAAGTCCTGTCTTGATATATTATACACACCAAGACAGGGGTAGTTTACACTAAATGTGTGCCTTTCACCAGACCTCGGATTCCCATTTGTTTACTGGATGGTCGGGAACCTCAGTAAGGCTACTTACACACCTCGCTCTAGAAAAGTCTGAAATTCAGACTAGGCTTGGTTGCAGTATCCATCCAAAAGTCTTAGGCCTTGATCCAAGCGAAGATATCGCACAGTCCCTTCCACTCACTTGCGATACCTCCCGAACCTTCACCCTACTGGGTTTCCAACCTCGGGTCTTGCCTTCTGTGGTTGGCGAAATAATGTCCGCAGACCTTCGCCCATTACCGTAGTGTTCCGACCACTATTTATCAGGATGTTTGTCTACTTTTTTGAAGGGAAAATCGAAAACCCTGTGCTTGAACATAGCTTGTTTTAGCTTGGTGGCTGTAAACATCCTTGAATTTTAACAGGATCGCCTTGCTCTTTTTACCAATAAAAGATTTTGCGTTGCTGAACCGATCCTAAATCTTGATACCTAACATACACGATTCGCGTGTTAGTGTCAAGTTTTTTTTTCAGGTTCGCTGTTTTGCAGCGGGACTCGAACCCGCAACTCTCTGGTTTGAAGCCAAATGATCTACCGTTGATCTATGCAATTTGGTTGCTGAAACGAACCTATATCTCAATCTTGGTTTAGTATGTCTCTTGCATTCGGGCGATAGTCTTTCCAGATTTCGCCTGACCGTTTCTTGTTGTATGATTCTGAATATACAACAATCTTACACAGGTGGCAAGTCACTTTTGTTATGCTGCTCTCATATCTTGGAGCACCCGGGCCACCGTCGTCATAGTCTTTGTGTTCGACCTCTAGGAAGTCGTCAGGATGCGGACATTTCGACTGAAACTCCGCAATCTCGTTATGCAGGCGGGAACGTGTCTGTGTCCACTCGCGTTCTGTTTCTTCAAGCTCTTTCTTGATCTGGTGTATTGATCGCATGTTTCGTGTCCACAATTCTTCGACCGACTTGTTTCCAGTCCGGTCTTGCCTTCAAAAGACGGCGAAGGTGTTTGCCTCGTATCTGAAGCATCCATCGACCGTTGATAGGGCAGTATCTTTGTCCGTTGTAGGCTTCAATTCGGTCCATACGATCTTCGACCATGTTTATCAAGGTGCGAGTGTCGTAGTAGTGTTGAATGCCCTTGGGATGCCAGACGATAGGATGTTCGCCCTTGCTGGTCTTGACTATCTTACCTTTTATCACACCGTCGCGTATGTCGGCAAGCGTTTTTTGGCGTCGTCTTTGAATTCTGTCGCCTATGATCTTGGCGCGTTTTTCGTAGTATGCAATATCTTTAGACATAACAACCTCGTGGCGGTTGGAGGGGATCAGTCCTCCGCCCGCGCGCCCGGACCAATCTATCGTTATGACCACTCACGGATAGACCAGATGGCGACCCACAAACTTCCAGGTAAGGGGAGGGAGGTTGTATTTCACTGGATCATATTTGCTTTCGTGTGCTACTATTACACCAGCCCGCCATCAAGTATAGTCTGCTCAGACATACCCGTTAGTCTGAAAATCGCCACTCGGAGGTGCGCGAGAGTGACTTCGGTCTGCCGCAGCCGTATCGGGACTACCTGTCAGCACTTCGTTACAGACTATACATGGTGGCGGGCCCAGGAGTTGCACCTGGATCCCTGGATCACGTCCTTATGAATGGAATGCGTTTTATTGCGGTAATGATCCACAAAGGATGGGAAAGGGCCCGGAGGCCCTTTCGATTAGTATGCGTAGCGGTCGACCATGAGCGACTTCAACATGACGTTGTAAGGCGTGAAGTCCTCAAGGTCGTTCGCGAGAACGGACTTCATGATCGCCGGGCTGAAACCAGAGATATGGCAGACGCCACGATCATCGAAGCGGTCGAAGCGGACAGGTGTGTTGTCACGACCATAGCCCGCGTTCAGGTTCCAGAACACGATCTTCGGCACTTCGTAACCAGCTTCCTGGTACTTGCGACGGATCATCTGCTGAGCAGAGTCGTCATACCGAGTGCAGGAGTCGAATTGCATGTCCGAAAGGATCAGCAGAACCTGTGGCATGTCCTCTTGCGCAACGTTGCCCTGCTTCGCGATGCGAAGAATTTGGTCAAACGCCTTGTGCAGGTCGGTGTTCATACCCCAGTAGGAATGCTGCATCTGCGCCATGCGCTGAGACAGTGTGCCCTTGAGGATTTGCATCTTCGGAGAACCCGAGAACGTCAGGAACATGTCCTTGAAGTCCGAGGTGTTCTTTTCAGACAGATACAGACCCAGCGACACCGCAATGTCCATCGGCATCAGGTTCGGAGAACCCGTGTTGCCCCAGGCCATAGAACCTGAAACGTCAACCATCGGCAGAATGCGAGCATCGCCAACGTAGTTAGGCAGAGCCTTCCACTGTTCATCAGCGACCGCTGCGTTACCCTTGTTGACGGACTTGGTCACGTCATACGGATACACCGCGCCGGCGTTGATCTTGACCTTCGGATCGCGTTCTGCCTGCGGCTTCTGCAATTCGCGAAGATACTTGGCATATGCCTCGGACGCGTTGCGGCCGAATGCCTTCTGGTAACGGGCAGATGCAAGCGACGGCACATGGCTGAAGTTGATCTTGTCCCATTCCTTGGCGCACATCTGCGTTTCGACAACATTGGTCAGACCGACCAGCGTCTTACGATACTGCTTCGGCGTCATACCAAGGTGCTTGCGCAGTTCTGCTGCAACGGCGCCCTTTCGAGGCATCCACTTTGCGGCGAGACCGTTGCCTTCCGCCAGAGCGGCACCGATCATGTCGAATGCGTTCTTGCGGTTGATAGGATCAGCGTATGCGAAAAGGTCGTCCCAACGGCCGAGCTCGGGCACCTTGTGCATGATACGACCAGCCAGAGTCGGGTTCGTCTGTTCCAGTTTCGAAAGCAGACCACGGAATTGTGCGCGTTCGCCGGCGCCACCGCGAATGTCGCGGGTCCACAGGAGAGCACGGATTGCCAGTTCTTCGTTCTCGCTCATAGCGGCGAAGAATTCACGGCCGAGGATCGTGCCTCGGGAGCTGCCTGCCTTGCCAAAGTAGTCAAGGACAGCCGACGCGGTCGTTGCGCGCGCTTTCATACCGTTCGCCGTGCGAGCCGGTACTTCGTTGACGTAGTTTTGTGCTGCTTTTGCGAAAGACATGATATATTTCCTTTCTGGTTGGTGTTTGTTACGGAATCGAACCGTTATCAGATTTACAGTCTGAATTATCCTAGTGTTTGTTGTAACCAACCTGGTTACTAACAGGATCGTCTTGTTTTCGACTTCTGCTCTACCACTGAGCTACCTCCCCATAAGAATGGCGGGGAGGGCAGGATTTGAACCTGCGACCAAAAGTTTGACCTAAGCAAATTGATTGCTGAACCGATCCTAAATCTCAGTCGCCATATTCCATGACGTATTTCTTTGCTTCTTCGACGGACACATATTCTCCGTCCCAGTGAAGATAGACTGGTTTGCCGATCATTTCGATCATCTGGCAGATAATCTCTTTTTGTCTCGGCGTATCTCGTTGTGCCATGGCGGACATGCTCATGCCGCCTTCACGGTTGCATTCTTCGATCAGAGGTTCGAATGCTGGGCTGGTCAGGCGATATGCCTTGAGTGTGCCCCATTTCAGTTCGATGTAGTCCTCGGGATCAATTTGTTCGTTCATACTATACTATCCTGTTGCGATTGGCAAGTGTTAACTGGATGATTTTTGTCAGCTACTACAAATTGGAAGTTTGTTGCTTGAGTTGATTGCGGTAATCATCCAAAATTCGTATCAGCCCTTGGACGGGTGATTGTCAGGGTCGAGGATCGACCCACGGATCAGGACTTTGCGGTTCT
>Ga0210043_1002444_pt1 | contig 12315 bp, 14 predicted proteins | sample CryGeymet201501t_FD_183990 | JGI IMG/M metagenome (GOLD analysis project Ga0210043, IMG submission 183990) | Groundwater microbial communities from Crystal Geyser aquifers in Utah, USA - Crystal Geyser metaG 2015-01t (SPAdes) (version 2) | ecosystem: Environmental > Aquatic > Deep subsurface >... | reverse complement strand
AAAGGCAATGGACGAAAAAAGGGCGCGAGAGATAGTCGAAGCGATAAAATCCAAAGAAAGCATGGTTGAGAAGTTGGCTATTTTAGATAGTTTGAACGACGAAGAATATACCTTATTTGAATTTAGCAAATCCGCGGCAGAAGTGTCCGATGTTTTTGAGGGGGCTTTGGATCGTCTGGCTGAATTAGGATTTAACTTCAAACTTAAAAAGGACGGAGACAAGCGCCTTGAAGACATAAAACAGAAATACAATGAACTTCTTTCCAAACAAGAAGAGGTTGCCGATGCTTTAGACAAAAAGAAAGAGGAATTAAATAAACAGCTTTTTGTGAGAGGTGAGACCGCGCAAATGCTTTCTGGAACCACTGAGGGAATAAAAGATCTCTCCAGATTCACTACAAGAAAGGGTCTCAAAAAATTAACCCAAAGAGGCGCTCGTGTTGCAGAAAATTTGGGTTTTCATGGAGAAGATATCGAAATCGAAGTTTTGGAATATGTAAAAAGTCGAGAAAAATTCAAAGAAAGCGTAAAAAGGACATCTGAACTTCGCAAAGAAATATCTTCTTTGAGAAAAATAAAGTTTGGAAGCTCTATTCGGGAAATCGGGCGGAAAGTTAGACTGCGGAAGTATTTGTTAGGGCAAATTAAATATTACGATTCAAGGGGCGAAAGTCGTGGGAAAAAACAAGCAAGAAAAGACTTATTCAAAACCAGAGAAAATGCCTATAAAGAAGCTATGCGGAAGCGACTGGAAGAACACAAGGAAAGGCTGAAAAAGCCGGAGGATGTCGGAGATCAAAGTTATATCGCTTTTAAAAAGGATTTGAATCTTCTGCATGAAATATTCGCCCAAGCCCACGATTTATACTCCGAAGACCCCATAGCTTATCTACCGGCAAAGATATTTTCGGAAATAGCCAACGAGCGCCGGGACAGAAAGAGTAATCTCGACACTTCATTTGCAAGCGTGCTTACTCCTTATTTTAATCTTGGAAACAAATCCAATGTCAATGAGTTTCTGATAAGGGGCGACACGGAGGGCAGAGAATTTAAAGATGAAGAATTAACCGGATTGTCGCTAGAAGAAATTAAAGCATACAAAGCAATCAGAATAGCATTTAAGTTCGCGCACAATTTATTGATAGAGGAAATGAGAAAACAGGGAATAGCTGAAGAACAAATAATGCGTTACGAAAAAACCCTTGAAGGATATTTGCCTCACAAATGGATCGGTAGGTATGTCTTAAAAACCCAGAAGAAAATTTCTGTTTTAGACGAAGCTGGGGATAAGTTTGTTGAAGAAGACAAATACGGACAATTATGGGTAACGGAGACAATGGATAGTTTTAAAAAACAAAAGGAAGCTATCGTGGCTTTCCAAAAAGCGCGGAAAGAAAACAAAGACATCGAAAACACCAGATTAAAACTCGACACCCTCGACAGCGTGGACGTTGACTTTTTCTCCGAACAGCACCTTTCGACCAAAAAAGTCAACCTTGCTCTGCAACAAGCGAAAGCTCCGGAAGACATGAAGAATTTTATGATTGAGGCTGTATCAAATATTGCCAAAGAAAAAGGATACGGCAGACATTATATGAGGAGAACTGGGGTTTTGGGCTACGAGAAAAAAGATATGGGCGGGATAATCGCTCAATACTTTAGCGGTTATACGGGGTTTCTTACTAAAATGAAGGCAACTCCTTTATATTTTGAGGCGTTGCAAAAAGTTGACGCCCGTAGGCAAAAAAGGTTCTATGCTTGGTTAAGAGACAGTATTGCTTACGACATGGGAAGTCAGCCGGAACTCAATAGACTGAAGCAGGTAGGGTTTATTTACTACCTTGCGAATGATTTATCGTTCTTGCTTACCAACATGACCCAGAACGTAATTGTGGGGCTTGGAGAACTTTCCAAACATACATCTTTTGCCGAAGCAAAACTTGTGAAAGCGGTGTTTGACTGGTCATCTCAAAACGTGTCCGATGAAGAAAAGTCGGCGGTGGAAGATTTATTACGCAAAGGAAGACTTGGAGGAGAAATGACATCAGAACTAATGGGTTTCCAAAATAATCCTTTATATAGGGAGGTTGGCGGTCGCTTAAATCAAGCGCTGTTTTGGAGTACGGCTTTTGTCGAAAGCCACGTTAACCGTGTCCCGGCGTTTTTAGCCGCGAGAAGAATATTTGAGGAAAAAGGATTATCCGGGAAAGAATTGAATGAAAAGGCACTTGAAATTTCGGACAATATTCATTTCCGTTACGGCAAACAGAACAGACCCGTTTATGTTCGCGGACGTAAGGGCGTAGTTTTTATTTTTACGCACTATATACGTTCTTTATTATATCTAACTATCCGTAATTTAAGTCAGAAAGAATATATGGCTGTCGGCAGGACATTATTCTACACTTCTCTGATCGGAGGCGCCACAGCTTTGCCGTTTGCTAAATTGATAGCGATGATATGGGGTTGGATGTTCGGAGATGATGATGACGAGAAAGAAGAAATGTCCAAGTGGGAGATACTTTTAAAGAAAGGACTGCCAGCAATGTTCGGGATTGATATGTCTGGCAGAGTAGCTATTGATATTATGGCTTTAGACAGCATTTCGGAAGACCCAAAGAACATTATTAAATGGCTTGGTGCGATAGGAGGTCTTTGGGAAAGACTTTCGAAAGGATTTGCAATGGTTCAACAAACCAGATACACCGAAGCCTTTGCCAAAATTACCCCGGATTTCATGAGCAATCTTCTGAAAGCATATTACGGATATACCATAGGCGTAAGAAGCAGTGCCGGGAATTTTCTTGAAGATTACCACGGCGACCCGATGAAATATACCAAATGGGAATCCTTTGTCCGCGGTATGGGATTTTCTCCAATCAGAGAAAGTATTTTGTGGGAGGAAAAAAGCGAGGAGTTCGATAGTAAGAAAAAAGAATCGGAAGAAAGAAACAAAATAAAACGCCGAATTCAGGAAGCCCTCATCAACGGGGACGAAAAAAAGGCGAGAGAAATAGAACTCGAAGCCCAGAGCGAGGGTAAAATTAAGGAAAGCTATATCTACGAGTTTAAAAAAGACGGAATTATTGAGGAGTATGTAGGAAAAGAGGACAGAAAAGGGATGTTGCGGGAATTAAATAAATTAAAAAAATTATCAGACCAGAGCGAGGCTTACTATAACAGGATTTACAAGATACGAGTTGCATTTGGATTTGACGATGAATACGTAGATATGTTGTTATCCACACAGACAAATGCCGAAAAAAGCGTTATACTTAAAGCAATAGAAAAAGAAATGGGGAGCAAATTTAAAGATTGGTATTACAAGGCAAGAAAGAGCGGGTTGGTTTCAGACGCCACCAACCGAGAATTTAAGGAATGATTGAATTTATCAAAAAATACGAATACGAATTTCTATTCATCGCTCTTTGCGTGTATTTTTTATATGGATTGTGGGCTATTTATGTGAGTTAAAATGAAGTTTCCGATATTAGTAGTCAAAAACAAGATCAATTACGACATTTCTGATGATTTAAACAAATTTAAGGCGTGGTTTTCAAGAACCCCTTTGGAGCCGGAGTTTTATTTTTTGGATACAGAATTTTCCGGTCTGACGGTCAAGGTTTTTAAGGACAACTGGTATGGTTTGGATGGAATAAAGCCGATGGTCAGAGGCACGGGCAAGATTTTACAGCACGCTTTTAAGGCGGTTATTTTCTTTTATGAATTGGGGGACACGGACTGGAAGCCGGGAATGGGGGTGCTTGGGGCTTGGACTTATTACAACGATTTGAACGGCGCGGTGTTCATAGAGATCCCGTCAAAATTAGCGTGGGAACAATCAGACAACCTTTACCGCATATTAACTCACGAAATAATACACGCCTTTCACCGTATATGCTGGTGGAGCGGGTATGTTACGGACGATTCAATGGATTTATATGACAAGGAATGGGAAGTAGAGGCGCCTGACGGCAACCGGGCGCGTAATCTCGCCTATCTTACCGCCAATAATCTATGGGGAACTGTCGGGGCTACATCTTTATTTTGGAGAGTGTTTCAGGCTCTCGCTGCGCTTATCCCGGTGCTTCAAAGAAAGATAGAGGAATTGAAAGCCTTAAAAGAACAGGAGTTAAAAGTGGAGAAAGTTGAAAAAGGATTAGTGGAGAGATTTTGTGAATTGATAAAAACTTACGAGGGTTGGTACGAGGGTAGTCTTACCTATCGCTTGAATAATCCCGGAGCGCTTCGTTGGTCTCCATTCCAAAATGAGACGAAAGGGGGATTTGCTTATTTTAATACCTATAATGATGGGTGGAGGGCATTGATTCATCAAGTAACAATAGCCGGTAATGGGGAATCTTCGGTGTATTCGCCAGAAGATACCATACTTGATTTTTTTCGTAAGTATTCTCCTCCGAGCGACGGGAATGATCCCTCGGCTTATGCAGAATGGGTGGCTCATGAATTAAATTTGGAACTAACTACAAAAATTAAGGAATTACTGTGATTCCTTTAGCGGTACGACAAAAGATAAGCAATACTTTAAAAGAAAGGGGTGTCTTTCCTAATTTTAGATATGATGTTTCGGGTAAAAAGAGATCTAATGAATGGAAAGAGAAAATGCGCAATACAATGCGGATTAAATACCCGCCCGTATTGAAAATGTGCCTTATTTGTAAAAAGATTTTTAGGATTCCCCCAGCCAGAAAAAACATAGCCATAACTTGTAGTCGTTTTTGTCAAAGCATTTCATTTCAAAAATCCGAGGAACACAAAAGAATGGTTAAAAATATTTCAAGGGAAAAACGAAGATGCGCGGAGCGTTTTGTGGAGGGTTATTTTACCAAAGAAGAATGGGAGGAGAAGAAAAGAACATCTTTTTTTAAATGTGTTCTTTGTGGTGAATCGGAACTTAATGTAAAATTAACAATAGACCACATAATACCAATAAGTAGAGGTGGAACTAATTATATATCAAATATACAACCTCTTTGCGGTAGTTGTAATTCTAAAAAGCACAACAAACTACCTACAAAGTTAACCACACCCATAAAAGACCTTGCGTAAATTTTATGGTATAATATAAATACTCGGAACTGCCGAGTGTTGTCTGCAAAAACGCCTTTCGGGGCGTTTTTGTTTTGAGGCGATTTTTATGATATAATATAAATAAATTGGAGGATTAGTGTAGTGGTCGCACGAATCCGGGAAACTTCAACCGGGTTAAGGCGGAGTTCAATTCCCCGATCCTCCTAATGAGAGAGAAACTGGACAAGGTATTTTCAATATTCATTAGGATAATTTATTCTGATTTTCAGGGATTTTGTTCGTGCTATACTTGCGGCGTTCGCCTGCCGTGGCAAGAAATGGACGCAGGTCATTTTATCCGCAGGGAATTTTCATCGGTAAGATATGACGAAAATAACGTCCGCCCTCAATGTTTTGATTGCAATAGGGTTAAAGGGGGAATGGAAGAATCATTTGAGGAACATTTGCGCGAGGATTTAGGAAACGAAGTTATGAATAAATTGATAGAAAAAGGTAAGAAAGAAAAGCGTTTTACAGACGAAGAATATCAGTACCTTATTGACTTTTACAAGAAAGAGATAAAAATTTATGGTATAATGTAGGTGTCGGCATTTGCCGATGTCATGGTTGGTGGTTTTGGGTTTTGTGCGGAAAATCCCTCTCTCTGGGGGATTTTTCGTTTTCCACAGTTTATACACATGGATATAATTTTTATTGTGATATAATCCAGACATGGATAAGAAGCCAGAACAATTTATCATAGATTTTAAACCCATTCGAGCCAAGTTCTCGCGATCTTGTCCATCTCGAATGGGTTTTAAGTTTGGGATTTAAGACAAAAAACAAAAGATAAGGTGATTTCGGGGCAACCACCAAATAAAAACGCCTAAAGCGGAGTTCCGCCGCAAAAGTTGAGCAGACCGATTCCTCCCATTCCTCGCTTGTCGCTGACAACGGATAAACGAGGGAGGGGAAACCCCTATCGGCTGAAACCCCCGCGGAAAGGGGGAGACTAAAACTTAACGATCGTCTCTTTTGTTTATACTGTTTTATCCTCTCCCGTTGGTCTATACGAGGAAAGAGGGGGTAGTGATAAGGGGGTGTGGATAAACTGTGGATTAGGTGTATAAAAGTGGAAAATATCAAGGAAATATAAGGAAATATATGGGTAGTAATTTATCTTATAAAAGAAAACCGATATTTGATGACGAGGGTAATCGTGTATTTTGGTTGCGTAGAAAGGATTTATTAAGATTGAGGGAAGAACAAAGAAGATCGTCTAATACGTTAAAAACGTGGAATATAAACGAGGAACAGCCGAACCAAAGTACAAAAATCGAAAGCGCAAAGGAAATAATAGGGCGAATGGATTTAAAGAAAAAGAATCCCGCGCCACATAAACGAGCTTATTGGGTCGGGCTTACCGCTAAAATGCTCGAAAGGAGCTTTGGGCAGATATTTGGTGTTACGAGATATTGGACTGTGGACGAGATCAGAGATATGTTTTTAGAGTGCAATAAAAAAGACAACCCTCCCCGGCTTTGGTGGGGGTTGAGAAAAAAGAAACTTAAAAAGTTTTCCACACCAATTTAGAAAAAAGACATTGACATTGATTTGGTCATTTGATATACTGTAAAAATGAAGATAAACATTGAAATAAAGGATAACAAAACCAAAGGAATACAGGATCATATTGATTTGAAAGTAATTATTGAGTGTAAAAATGGTCAATCGGAGATGAGTATGTTTTTCCGTAAACCATCAACGATTGGGGAAGTTATTAACGCTCTAAAGGAATCATTGGAGGATTTTGAAAAAGACGAAACACTAATTTTTAATTGATTATTATTAACTAAAACAACCATGACAGAAAACAAACCTGTGGGTGAGGTTAAACACCCGAACATATACGTCGCGTTCTCGGCGTTTCAGGGCGAATTGAAGCCCATTGAGCAGTCGGCTACCGTCGAGTTTATGGCTGGCGGGAGAAAGGTCTCTTTTACTTACGCTCCATTAGGGAAGATAATGGAGTTCCTTTACCCGTTGCTTTCGAAGCACGGACTTTCGGTAAGGCACGTTTTAGATGACGGAACAGTCGAGTGTGTTTTGTCACATACTTCAAACGAAGATATGCGTTCCGGGAAACTCCCGGTTGATCTAAAAGATTCCGATAAAAAGAAAGTTGGCGCCGAATTAACCTATGCCCGCAGATACACTCTCGGCTTGGTTCTCGGTCTTTCAACGGAGGAAGACAAGGACACCGAACTTTTGGAAAAGTCCACGAAGAATCTCGCCGCTTTCGCGTTCAGGCAAGCCAAAGAAAATTTATCTAAAGCCGAGGGGACGGAGAAAGAGAGACAATTAAAATTTCTTGAAAAAGAATTGAAGCTCGCCGAAGAACTGGAAGCGGGTACGGGCAAGAACGCTCCGGCGTTAGGGTTATCGGTCGCCCAATACAAAGAACTTCTTATTCTGGCGAAAGGTCAAAAAGTCGCCACACCCATTACGCCCACATCCGTTACCGAAGACGAGGGTAGGGATGACGAGGGGTTTGAGGAGTATCAAAATAAAAACGTATGAAAACGCCGGAAGAAATCTGCGATATGGCTCTTGGGAGCGTACCAATTCCTGACGACATGACTTTTACGGCAGAGGAAGCAAGATCCCTCGTAAATCATAAAGTCGCAGAACTCAAACAAATAACGGAGGAGGTAATCTTTGAACTTCACAGGCTAATAGAGGAAACGACAGACGACCGGGTTGATTCGGAAACGATAGAAGTTGTTAAAGAATATCTTAATATGGTCGAGGAAGATTGCGATTTCCCCGATTTTGCAAATTTATAAAGCATATTTTATGAACGAAATAAATAATTTAGCCATAGAAAAATTCCAGCCAAAAGTTGAGGATTTAAACATCCTCATTGCTCTTACGAGCCAAGTGCGGATAACTGATTTTTCCGATAAAGAGCAGGCGGCGGAAGTAAAAAAGAACCGCATAATGCTCAAAGAAGCCCGCATTAAGATACAGAAAGCAGGCAAGGCGGCGCGGGAAGAAGCTTTGGCTTTTCAAAAGGCTGTCGTAGCTCATGAGAAATTCTTAATCGCCATAATAGATCCGGAAGAAACCCGCTTGAAAATTTTGGAAGAAGAAGTCGAGAAAATGAGGATAAGAGGGGAGAGAACCGCTTTGCTCCCGGAACGAAAAAGGAGGCTGTCCGAAATAGATCCGGACGGAACGCATGACGATGAAGTTTTATTGGGTATGGACGCAACGGAGTTTCAATCCTATATTAACCAAAAGATATATTTAAAAAACCAGAAAAAGCAGGAAGAATTGGACGCCAAAGAGAACGAACTAAAAGAAAAAGAACAGGCAATTCAACGAGAAAAAGAGGGACAGGAGCGGGAAGAACGAGCCAGACAGCAGGAACGTGAACGCATTGAGCATGAAGCCAAAGAAAAAGCCGCCAGAGAAGCGAGAGAATCTGAAAGAAAAAGGATAGACGAAGAAAACAAACAAAAAGCTCTTGAAAATCAGGAGGCATACAAAGCATTTATGGCAAAGCACGGGCTTTTGGAGACGACCAAAGAAGAATTGGCGAAAGTGTATATTATGAACGACAACACCGATCCGGCTCACCCAAAGGTCAAACTTTATAAACTTGTAGATGTTTTGGAGTTAAAGGTATGAGTTTTTATCCGGATATAAAACCACACGTAAGCCCCTCGGCTCTTGCCGCATGGCATGACAATAAATCTCAATTCATTCGTTCTTATTTTAAGAATATAAAATCACCGGAAACGTCAGCAATGAAAGCCGGGAAAAAGATCCACGCTTTGATTGAGGGAGGGTTTTTAACCCCAATAAACAAATTTACAGAATTTGAAACGCCGATTACCGTGACGCTTGGAAACGGAGTTAAGGTGTACGGCATACCGGATAGCTATGGGATAGGAATATGCCATTGCGGGAATAGAGAACAAGTGGCATCATTATCCAAAACTACGGTTAAGGATGAGCAACGGCAGGACATTGTGCTTGGAGTGCCACAAAAAAACGCCGACATATACTTGGAAAACTGTGAAATTTGTAAGAAAAAGAGGTATGTAGTTTTTTGCGACTATAAAACGGGACGCGAGAATTTTTGGACGCAGGAGAAACTCGCTACCGATCTTAAAATGCTTTGTACCGCTTGGCTTGTGTGGCAAGTTAATGGGAAGCCGGATAGTGAGGTGGAGGGTATAATTGAATACATCCCCACCGAATGGAACGATGAAACTAAAGAGATTCAGCCTATTTTGAGCCAAGAGCATGAAGTAATCAGCTATTTATATTCGAAATCTGTTTTAGAACAAGTCGAGAGCCTTTTGTTAACCACAATAGAAGAAGTTAACATGGCTTACGAACAATTCCTTGAATCAACTGATATTTATATCGAAGACGAGGACTGCAAGGAATATGCCGAGATTGAAAAACAGATCACGGGTCTTGAAACCCGCCAAAAAGAGATAAAGGAACGGATAGCCGAGCAAATGTCTTTCGGGAATGTGCCTACCTACGACAGCGATTTCGGGAAGTTCTTTTTCCGGGAAACGAAGAAATATGCCTACCCGCAAGATTTATCGTTTCAGACGCCTGACGGCGCCGTGATGACGTTAAAACAGGGCGAAGCGATAGATCTGGCTATGTCGGTCGTTAAAAAGAATTGGGAGCGGGAAAACAAGCCCGCCAGTGTATCGAAATCATTACAATTTAGAGCTAAAAAATAAAATGGCTAAAAATATCAAAATCAAAAAAAGTGAGGAAAATCCGGAAAGCGTTGAGTTGCTCGCCAAGAACATAATTCTGGTGGCTGACGGATTTAAAAAAGTTCTGGAAAGCCCTTTGAACCAACGGGGTTTGGTCGTACTTTTACATGACGCTATTGGAGCGCAAAAAGTTACGAAAGTTCAAATAAGGTTGGTTTTAGAAGCATTGCCGCGCCTTAAATCGTGGTACATAAGATAATATGCCGGAAGAACCAAAGGGACTGAAAAAAGTCGGGATACTGGATAATTGGAAGTATGTTTTGCTCAATGGAAACAAGAATTGGAGCTGGAGTTTCATAAAAGACGAGGCGGAACTTAAAAGGATGTTGCACGAAGAAGAAATCAAGGACGGGAGCGTGGTCATAGAAATTACAGCAGGCAATTTAATGGTTGCGGAATTACGCCATATCGTTGAATTAAGATGACCCCTCTAATTACGTTATTTTACAAACTAACCCAAAAAGAGGTAATCCCCCCACCTATTCGCGACGTTGAACGTAAAAACAGGTGGATCAAAGAGATTCAGAAAACGGTTGAGGCGGATTACAAGCCCATTTATATTAAAGTGGTTTATGAAATTGAAGATCCGGAGGTTGTACGCCAAAGAAGATTCTTTCATATAGCGGTTAAATACTATGCCATTCAAAACTCGGATATGTTTGAAAATTTGCCTTCCGCAAAGATATTAAAAGACTACCGGGAGCAGATATTGGACGATTTGCTTGGGTATAGTCTTCCTATGGTTACAAGAACCACCCGGCGCAGAAGATCAACCAGAGAATTTAATACCGTGCAGAAGTGGGACGAATTTTTAAAAACTTTAGAGGAAACATCATTTGCTTCGGCTGGTTATGAGTTCCCTAATTCGAAAGTGTTTTGGGATTTGGTCAAAGCCCACGGCTACGAAGAAGCCGAGATAATATCAATAAAAAGGTTGCAGGAAAACATTAAGAAAAAACTACAATGAATGAAGTCGAACTGGAGATTTATAAAAGATACCAAAAAATTAAACACGACAGAGGGCGCATAGATGAGTTTTGCCGAAATGAGGGCATTTCCATTAAGCGGCTCTCAATAATTCGGAATCATATCGAAAATGGCGAACGGCGCAAACTTAAAACCTGCGTGAATTTTGGCAGGGCAAAATGCCTATGGGAGTACAAATACAGGGCGAGGTTCGAACTTATACCCAAAAATAGGAAGCCTGAGAACGCCGCAATGCTCGGCAAGCTTATCAGGGAGATGTATGATGACGGTATCTTAACCCCGGCGATAGCCGAATTTATAGGAAAAAACCACTCAACAGTTTTACATCATTTAAAAAAATGGACATAGAACAAGAGGGGGAAGATAAGATTCGCGGTTTATGCGAGAACTGCGGCAGTCCGTTAATTGGCGAAGAAGAAGCGGGAAGCGGTTTGTGCATGAATTGCCAAATAAGCTAAAAAATATGGAAGAAAATAAACCGTTTGGAACGTGTAAGGTTTGCGGCGATCTTCTTTTAGAGGGAGAGGTGGAATTTGGAATATGTGAGAATTGCGAAGATATAATAGATATAGATGAGGAAAATGAAATTATATGATTATCAAGAAAAAGCGTCTGATTTCATAAAGAACTGTAAAAAGGCTTATTTAGCTTTGGATATGGGAATGGGTAAAACAATCACGGCGATTTCAGCCAGCCGAGATGTTTGTCAAAAAAACATTCTGGTTGTCGCGGAGAAGAACGAGATAATGAACTCACAGAATTTTGCCAAAGAAACGGGGTTGTTTGATGACCTGACTTATGTTAATTTGAGGGTCGAGGAAATTCCAAACTCGGTTAATCATTTAACCGATAACAAATACGTTTGCGGCATAAACCCGGACGGTTTGATAAAACATGATTTAAAAGAGATTGTGGAAAATCTTGACGCAATGATAGTCGATGAGGCTACTTTCGCCAAAACAACCACGACGAGGCGTTTTAAGCAGGTTAAAAAAATCGCTGACGGCATGAAGTATCTATCTTTACTCTCCGGGACGCCGATGATGAACGGAGCGGCGGAAATATACGCCCCATTGCTTCTCTTAAATCATCCTATGGTTGCAGGCAAGGGCAGGGAGGGTAAGTTGGCGTTTGAAAAAGTGTTTGCCGGGGGGCATTATCGCAAGATACGAAACACGGGTAAATGGTTTCAAGATTATGCTTGGTGGGCGAAAGGATCGAACTATGTCCGGGAATTGCGTTATTTAATATCAGGAAATTTCTTTTTCATGCAGAAAGGTGAAACGGGCGCTTTTAGAAAGAAGCATAGAACAATTAAGTCTGTGTTTATGAATATGGAATGGCTGGTTGAATATACTCGCGCTTGGGATGAGTATTTAAAAAAAGCCGAAAAGCGAAGCGTCAATATGGACAATGTAATTGAACTGCGAAACCTTATTGAAAATGGGCAGATGTATCAAGTAAACTCCAAGTGGAAAGCTAAACA
>Ga0210043_1002440_pt1 | contig 12330 bp, 11 predicted proteins | sample CryGeymet201501t_FD_183990 | JGI IMG/M metagenome (GOLD analysis project Ga0210043, IMG submission 183990) | Groundwater microbial communities from Crystal Geyser aquifers in Utah, USA - Crystal Geyser metaG 2015-01t (SPAdes) (version 2) | ecosystem: Environmental > Aquatic > Deep subsurface >... | reverse complement strand
TCTTCTTGCCCGGGTGATTGGATGCTAACCCGCGGAAGTTGCGGTAGATCTTGGGACCCTCGGAAAACCTTCTAACCCCCAACTGGGTTTCAACCTGGCGTTTTCGGGCGACCGAGTGGGGTATATCTGGGGCCCGAAGGGCAAATCCCTTGGAATCGACCTCGAAGTTCCAAGTTCTCGCAAAGCCGATAGCTATCGGGCGGTGGCCGAACGGTTTTTTTCCCCCGAGGAACGTAAATGGCTTGTTAACCAAGAGGACGAAGGTGGCTGGACCGTCTTTGTGGACGGCTTTTATACCCTCTGGTGCCGTAAAGAGGCTTTGGTTAAGGCCCTTGGGGTGAGCATTGGTAGCCATGCAGATATTTGCCCGGTTTTAGGCGATGGATCTGGGGAGTTTATCGTGGACTGGGAGGGACTTCGATGGGAAGTATCTGACCTTAAGGTACCCGGACTTTACGGAGCGAAAGCCCTGCAGATTTAGGATTCGTTTCCCCCGAGCCCCTCGATTTCGAAAAATATTTCTCGAGGTTCGAAGAGGGAGATAACTTGGGCGAAGATGAAGGACTCTTCGAGGACTCCCTGGTCGTTGTAGAAGAAGATAGTACGGTCTTCTCTCCATACGTACTGGTTATCGGGATTCAAGTACCGGTACACGTACCGGGCTCCTGGAGCCTTGGCCTCGATTGCGCCGTAGATAAGGGCCAAGAGACGAGATCTTTCGTCTGGATGGAGACTCTCAGGAATGTCGGCGATTTCGACCACGGTTCCATCTTTACGTTGTTGAAACATTCGTTGGTACGCAGGGTTAAGGTAGGTTGGTTTCCCGTCAGCTCCCAGTATAAGGAGCCCCTGGGACATTTGGTTCATGACCTTGTAGGTTTTATCCCGTTGGTCTTGGAGCCTTTTCTCGGTCGTTTTACGTTGGGTAATTTCGTGTTCTATGGAAATGTATTGTTTTATTTTACCCGTAGAGTCCAGAACCGGTTGAATATTGAGGCTAATCCAATAAGGTTGTCCCGATTTTTTATAGTTGAGGAGCTCACAGGCATAACTTTCGCCCTTGTTGAGTTTGGTCGATATTTCTTTATTCTGGAGGATATCGGGCTGGCTTCCTTGAAGAAGTTTTCCCGGCTGTAGCCCTCGAATTTCTTCGAGGGTGTACTCGGTAAGCTCGGTAAAGGCCTTATTGGCCCACTCAATTCGACGATCTTTATCGGTAATGAGCACTATGCTCCCCGGATTATCGGCGATATGGGAGAGGGTAAGAATTCGTTCGTGCTCATCTCGTATGGTCGTAACGTCTTCGATGGTAAGCAGTCCAAGTCTTCCACTAAACCGGTCTCTGTGGACAGGAGATACGGTGTACCGAAAATACGAACGGGAGTTGTGGGTTCTGAGGGTAAACTCCTGGGCCGCAAGGGGTTTTCCCGATTCCAGACAGCTTTGGACCTCCGATTCGAGGGGGGAAAAGTCCTGGGACAGGTGGGTTTCCGAGGGATCTACGGGGTTGTACGAACAATATCGAGCGGCTAAGGGATTTGCCTGAAGTATCCGCAAATCATCCCGTATAAGCATCATAGCTATCGGTGATCCATCGAGGATTGCCAAGAGGTTATCTCGTTCTTTTGTTATGAGGTTTTCGGCCTCCTGAAGGGCGCTTAAAGAATTATGGAGCTTGAAGGCCATTTTTATCGAGGCCAACAAGACTGTGGGAGAAGAATTCTTGACCACATATCCATAATTGGTAATTTGTTCAGTTTTTTCGACCACTTCGGGCTCGGTGTGGCTCGACAAAAAGAGGATGGGAACATCGAATTGTTCTAAAATTCGTTGGGCCGCTAGGGTACCGTCGATTCCCGGTCCTAAGTCGATATCCATTAAAATTAGGTCGAAATCTCGTCGGGCAAGGGCAAGTTTGACAGCTTTTTCACCGTCGGTGGCGACCGTTACTTCGTATCCCGATCGAACCAATATTTTTTCGTTGAGTAGTGCGAGGACAGCGACGTCTTCTACCAGTAGTATTTTTTTACCTAAGAACTCATCGGGTTTTTCCATTTTTTAGTTCTACTCGAAGTATATATCATTGGGCTCGAAAAGAGTAATTGGTTGAGCCATAACAAATGACTCGGTCAGTTTTCCTTGGTCGTCGTAGAAAAAAGTCACCTGGTCTTCTCGCCAGTGGTAGTTTCCATCGGGGTTCTTGTATCGATAGATGAACCGGGCGGTGGTCGCCTGTTCTTGGATAGCGCCATAAATGAGGGGCAAAAGGCGTGGGCCCTCTTCGGGATGGAGATTCTCTAAATAATTGGTAGTACCAAGAATATCCTTCCCTTCCGGTACTGGAAAGGCCCGCTGGTAGGCCGGATTCACGTAGGTAACTTCTCCATCCTTACCCAGAATTGCTATTCCCTGGGACATTGCTTTCAAAACCGCCGAGGTTTTCTCCTGTTGGTCTCGGAGGTGGTTTTCTATACGTTTTTGCTCGGTTATGTCATGCTGAACCGAAACATACTGTTGGATTGAGCCACTCGGATCCTTTACCGGTTGAATATTCATAGAAATCCAATAGGGAGTTCCGTTTTTAGTAAAGTTGAGTATGTCGCCGGAGAAGTCGAGTCCTGCGTTGAGGCGATCGAAGATCAACTTGTTTAGGATAGGATCGGGATCGGGACCTTGAAGTAGCTTTCCGGGAAACTCTCCACGAATTTCCGGTAGTTGGTAACCGGTCAAATCGGTAAAGGCTTCATTAACCCACTCGATTCGCCCCTCTTTATCGGTAATTATGACCATACTCCCTGAATTCTCGGCGATATGAGAAAGGGTCAGAATTCGTTCCTGCTCGGCCCGAATATCGGAAATATTTTCGAGGGTAAGTAAAACGGTGGGTCCGCTTTCTTGGTCGCGGTGAACAGGGGAAATGGTATAACGGAAATACGAAGGCGCAGACGAATGCCCGAGTTTGAGCTCTCGGGCAGGGATGGCTTTTCCGGACCGAAGGCATGTAACAACATCGGTTTCTACCGAGGCAAATTCTGGTTTTAGCCGGATATCTGAAGGATCTGCTGGATTGTACCAGCAATATGACGAGGCCAAGGGATTTGCTTGGAGAACCTGGCAAGTCTCACGAATAAGTAACATGGCTATTGGTGAACCATCGAGGATTGCCAAGAGATTGTCCCGTTCGAGGGTTATTGTATCCTCGGCTTTTTGAAGCTCCAGGAACGAAACATGGAGTTTATGGGCCATTTTCATAGAAGCCAATAAAACCGTAGGAGAAGAATTTTTTACAACGTATCCATAATTTGTAATGAGTTCGGTTTTTGCGACGATCTCCGGTTCGGTATGGCTCGATAAAAAGAGGATTGGAATGTCTATTTCTTGGAGAATTTGCTGGGCCGCCTCGGTTCCATCAATACCGCTACCAAGGTCTATATCCATGAGTATGAGGCCAAAGTCCCGCTGATCGAGACTCACACTTACCGCTTTTTCGCCGGTGGTCACTACCACCACCTCGTAGCCTGCACGCTCGAGTATTCTCCGAGTAAGGAGGGCAAGGACAGCCTCGTCTTCTACTAAAAGTACTCGATTTTCTCTATAGTTAGTGGGGTTACCCATGTGGACCTCTATAAACCTCTATTTTTATCGAGCCAGGCTCTTAAGTCATTGTGGTGCAATAACCAACTTTGCCAGAAAACAAAATTATAGAGGTCCCTACCCATTCTTGTTGAATATCCTGTGTGCTCCAAAGCTTGTGGGTCCCTCTTTTTTCTGATCTACTGGTCGCGAAAAGCGATCGTTTTCTGTCTTTTGGTCTCAAGAAAACGGTCATTATACATGCTCGGACTAGGGGAACAGAGGCTTACCACAAGCTTTGGAGCACAACCTAAAGTATAGGAGAGGGAAGGGAAATGTTCCATAATTTGCTACACCCGGGTCAAAAATATTTCTTCGCTCTCGGGATTGTTCTCCTCTACCTGCTACTTCATCTTTACACTCTCTCGTGGTATCCCCTAGTCCACTCCGACGAGGTCTGGTTAGCCTGGCTTAGTAGAGCTATGGTAGGTGAGAACTTTGGTTTACAATGGCCAGACCTCGCAGCCACCGAGGACTTTTTTGCCCTCACTCCCCGTAACCCCCACGGGATCAAGTCTTTGTACCATCTGGTCCAGGGGTTTTTCTTGCAGATCCAATGGTCGATCCTAGGTGCCCGTCTACCGTCCCTTCTCGCCGGGCTGGGGACCCTTGGATTCTGGTTTCTCGGCCTAAGAAACTGGACAGGAAAGGTGGCATTAGCAGCCTGGGGGACAGGAATGCTCGCCTTGGATCCTTGGTTTTTTGCCGCGAGTCACTTTGGTCGTCAAGAAATTGTAATTCTTTTTCTCCTCGTTCTGGGGTTCTGGATTCTCAGCCTCGAAAACGTAAAGCCGGACACCCGAGGAATTTGGAGTGGTGCAGTAGTTGGACTTGGAGTTTTCGTTCACCCAAATAGCTTTATTGCGGCCTTGATCTTGGTCCCTTGGGTTTGGCTTGGGAGCGAAAAACGCGTGCGGGTACTCTGCATCTACGCCGGGGTTCTCTTTCTATGTGCGATTGGCGGTATTGGTCTAAGTTATGCCTTGGATCCAGACTTCTTGAGTAACTACCTAGCCCTGGGCGAGGATATGGGAATTCAATCGGGACTAGGGCCACGGGTTTGGGGATTTCGGGACTTTATCTACAAGCTTTGGAACCAGATCGAGGGGACCTACTATCTACCGCCGAGTCGGTTTTTGCTTTTGTTAGCCCTCGGAGGACTCGGGGTAGGGGGATTTTCGACCTTTGGCAGAGGCGCGATCCTTTCGTTTCTCGGTGCAGTACTCGGTATCTTTTTGATTGGAAAATATAGTCCTCCCAGTGGACTTTTTTTTGTGCCGTGGATATATGGCCTGTGGATAACTGGGAGACTCCATTTTGCCAAATACTCTCGTGGTGGGACACTTTTGCTGGTTTTCCTGGTCGGTGTAAATGGGTTTTTGTTAGGGAGTGAGTTGATTCGATGGTATCCCGGGCAGGATAGAAACTACGAGGTCTACCTCGAGAAAATCGAAACCGTCGTAGGCGCCGAAGGAAGAGTATTAGCAAATTTGAACACCGGGTTTGCCTTTGGTCCTGATCGGCTACGGGTATGGAGGGATTTCGATTCTCTCCCCCCACGGACTGAAGAAACCCAAGCCCTGCCCTTGGATGAACGGCCCCTGGCGAGGTTTTTTGAGGAACAGACTATTCGGTGGGTCGTGTGGCCCGTGGACGAGCTAGATCGTATCTATCGAGAGCGTCCCCTTTGGAACGATGTATACGGCAACCCCTATCGTTTCTATCCTGATCTAGTCGAAATTCTTGACCAGTACGGTACCCAAGTAGGTGAGTTTAGCTCCCCTTGGTATGGAATTCGAGTGTTCCCGTTTCAGGGTCGCGAGACCGGTCGGGTTAGGGTGTTTCGAGTGTCAGGGCTTGAGAGATAAAATCTCGGGCCTCGGCGAAGGGTAGGTGAGAAGGAACTTCGATGAGGTTTTCATTCAGAATGAAAATCCGATTCGAAAGGGCTTGGACCTCGTCCAGATCGTGGGTTACCAAGAGAGCCGAGGTCTGGTGGACTCGAATAAGGGCGCGTAAGAGGGCCTGCAGTTCTTTTCGTTGCAATGCATCGACCGAGCCAAAGGGTTCATCCAACAGAAGTAGCGGTGGGTCCCCTAAGAATGCGCGGGCCAGGGCGGTTCGTTGGGCCATTCCGCCGGACAACTGATGGGGATAGTAGTGGGCGTAGACCTCCATTCGTACTTCCTTCAAGGCCTGGAAAATTCGTTCGGGATCTTTCTTGGCCCCTTGGGCGAAGGCCAGATTCTGTTCCACCGTGCGCCAAGGAAAGAGCTGATGGGTGTCTTGAAACACCATAATCCGTCGGGAGTCGGGGATATTGACGGGAAGATCTCGAAAAATCACCTCCCCCGAAGTGGGAGCCAAAAAAGAACCAGCTACCTTCAGTAGGGTCGACTTTCCGCATCCCGAAGGACCCAGAACCCCTACAACCTCCCCTTTTCCAACCGACAAATGAATATTTCGAAAGACGGGCTTCTGGGAGTAGGCAAAACCTAGGTCCCGAAGCACCAATACCGGCGAGGTTGTCACGATGCCATACCCCAGCGAACCAAGGTCCGGGTTTCGATGGTCCGAAAAAGGTAGTTTTCCACCCCAACCCCTATAGCAGAAATGACGATAATGCCCGCAAAAAGCCCGGGGGTGTCCATAAACGACCGCCGAGTTGCGATGAACCAGCCTAATCCCCCACCGGCTCCCGCCGCCCCAAAGAGCATTTCCGCACTGAGCAAAGCCCGCCAGGCCCGGGCCCAGGCAATCCGCATCCCCGCCATAGCTGCAGGGGCGCTGGCCGGCAACAGCACCAGCCAGAGGTACCGCCAGCCCCGAACCCCGTAGTTCGCCGCACTCATGCGCCATACTTCGGGAACACTTCGAATTCCCGATTGCAGATTTGTCACCAGGGGCCACAGGACACTATGAACGATAACCGCCAAAATCGCCGAAGGCCCAATACCAAACCACAGAATAATGAGGGGCAAAAGGGCGATCCCTGGCAGGGGATGAAAAATCGACCCCAAATGGTCCACGACCTTCCGGGCTACGTCCGAGCGGAGGGCCAGAAAAATTGCGCCCAGGGCCAGAAGCAGGGCTATGAATCCCCCTAGAAGAATAAGACCCAAGGAATAGAGGGTCTGGGAAACCAGGCGACCGGTCCAAACACCTTCTACCAGGGCCCGTCCAATGTCCACCAAGGGTGGCATGAGGACTGGGGAGACCTCTGCCAGGACACGAAACAGTTCCCAACCGGGAATGAATAGAAGTAGGAGGAGGGCTGCCCGGGTAGACGGGTTTCTATTCATGGGGCCACTCCAGGTATCCAAAACGGTCCATTGCTTGGCCAAATTCCTCAAGCCCGCGAACCTCAGTAGTAAACTGAAGGTCCGGGTCCTGGAGTTGGTGGTGAAGGGTCTGGGGATCAAGACCGTAGTACTGGGCGAGACGATTCAAAATCTGGGTATCTTCCGCAGCGAGTTCATCTTCTTGAAGCCGGCTGGCGATGACCATTGCTTTTTCGAGGGCGAGTAAAAACTCATCTAAAAGCTCTTTCGAAGGGCCCTCTAATCCCCATCCATCGGCGGCGGCTCCTACCAAGAAGGTAAAGGGTCCACCAAAGGCCTCGGTCCCCGAGAGGATTTGCCGGGCGCCCGGTAGCTCCAAAGCCGAGGCCAAAAAGGGTGGGGCGGTAAAGTGGGCGACGATATCTCGTCCAGTCGAGAGGGCGACAAATCCGTCGGGATGGGACAGGCTGACCAATTGGTTATCAAAGATCTGCGGGTTCCCAAGGGTCCGCTCGGCCGCCATGGAAAGGAGAATGTGCTGAATGCTCCCCGGTTGGGGAAGGGCGATTCGGTCCTCGGGACCTATATCCCCAATGGACTGGATGTCCGGGCGGTTTGTCACCAGGCCCAAGGGTGCCTGGGAGAGGCCGGTGACCAGTCTCCAGCCTGCGTCTCGGTATTGACCTAAAAGGAAGGGTGGAATACCCATAAATCCCACATCTAACCTACCCGCTGCCATAGCCTCACGAATAGCCGTTGCATTAGGAACCCGAACCCACTCAATCTTGGTCATGAGATTCTCGGTCTGGATGAGGGCCAGGGGAACGTAGGCCAGGCCGTGTTGTTCGGCTACCCGAAGGGTGTCGGACCCCGAGGTACAGGAAGCCAGAAGGATGAGGGCCAAGAGGAGGGGGAGAATTGGTCGGGTCATGGGTTACTGTACACCGTCGGGAAACAGACTTTCTACCCGGGTGTCGTAGAGCAGATTTTCTCCGGCAGAATTTTCTACCCGGAGGATATCGAAGGTCCGATGGACCAATTCGTTTACTCCCTGGGGTGTGGGTCCACTAAGAATTGCGTAGCCAACTCTTTGGGTCGAGTTTTTCATGGGGCCAATGTCGGTTCCTGGGGGCAAGAGAAATTGGGCCGATTGTACTCCTGTCTGGATTTGCAGCTCTTCGGTGCCTCCGTAAACTTCTACCCGGCCTGGTTTGGCGAACAGCAGAGGTACTACACAATGACTGGCCCGGGGAATCGGGTGTTGGTCGCTCTTTTGGCGGGAAGGGCCACAGCGGCCGGCCGCGCCGTCGGGGCCGGTGGGGCTGGCAGCCCCTCTATCGCTGGCAGGGGCGCTGGGGTAGGTGGGGTCGTCGGTGCCGGTGGGACCAGAATAGCCAGTGGGCCCAGCGGGCCCAAGAGAGCCAGAGGGCAAACCCAAGGCCTCCGCGTACCAGTCCAAGGTGTGGTCCAAGATATCGATACCCCGAACCAAGGGTATCCACTGGTCCTCATAGGCTCCCCCAAGGCGGCAGGCAATTTCGTTTACCTTTATGCCCTGGCGACCGAGAAGAAACTGGAAATACAGGGGGGTATTTTCCAGCTCGAAGGCCCCCACGATTCTGCGGGCCAGGGCCAGGATTTCCTCTTCCTGCCCCAGGGCGAATTGGGAGGGGTAGCGGTGGGCCAGGCACACGCCCAGGCCAGCCTGGGGCCACTTTTCTGGGTCGAAGGTGATTCGGTCGCTTATTGTCCACAGTTGGGTATCCGAACGGTTGGTAGAATCGGGTCCTGCCCAGCCACTGAAGGTTACTTCCTGGGAAGGGTAATAGGATTCCAGAACGAGACGACCGTCTCGGGAGTAGGCGAGGGATTGGGGAATGAGAGATTTTAGCTCGCCGGGATCTCGGATGAGGTAGATTCCGCGCTGGCCTTGACTGTCCACGGGTTTGAGGACCCAGGGGAGGGCGAGACTCTCGAGTTCGGGTACGTCCGAAGAAGAGGACAGAATGCGAAAATCGGCGGTAGGAATGTGATGGACTTGGAAAAGTTCTTTCATGGGGGCCTTGTTCGTTACGTTCAGGGCCTGTTCGGGGGTAAGGGGATTTGGGAGTTCCAGTTGGGCGGCAGCGTAGGCCGCGGTGTACACCGGTTGATCCGAACCCAGGGTAAAGAGGGCCTGGACTCCGAGTTGGGCGGCGGCTTCGGTAATACCTAGGGGATCGAAGGTAGATACAGGGACAAATTCCTGGGCAAGGCTTCGACCAGGGGCATTTGGGTTTGCATCGGTTAAAATAACGGTAAATCCCTTTTCCTTTGCCCGCTTTATCGCGGGGATTTGGCTACTACCCCCACCAAGGATCATGAGACGGGCCATTGGTTCTCCTTGTTTAGCGATAGGGCGGGAAGGGCCTGGGGCGTAAAGAGCCTGCGGGCCAGGGGTGCGAAGGGTCCCCAGTGGAGCACCAGGTTCCAAAAGAGGCGGACTAAAGCTAACAAGGTATAGCGACTTTCTGGCTGGTCAAAGGGAGCTTCATAGAAGATTTGATCCACCTGGGGTTTTCGAGAAAGTAGTTGGGCAGAGAGATAGGGAAAGGTCACCGGAATAGCGATGGCCTCCCGGGCAAACTCGGTTGCAAAGCATCGAAAGCTCCCAACTCGAACTTGGGGAGGCAGGCCAAGGTAGCGTTGGAAGAGTTTCGTGTTCAGCACTGTACCGAGGTTTCGATGAACCGGCCGATATTCTGTGCTACAACAAGTACCGTAGACCAGGGACCGGGGACCGAGTTCTTGGGCGCGGTTGTAGAGTTGCCGAATCCCAGTGGGTGGATGAGATCCGTCATCGTCCATCGTAATGGTATATCTGCCCCTGGCTTGGGGAATCCCTTGGAGGGTAGCAATTCGTTGACCCCGGTTGGCCGAGTTTTGAAGGATTCTCACTTCCTGATAGGTTGTAGTAAGGGAGGCAAGTTCAAAAAAAGTTTGGGGGTTTGGATCATCGAGGATGATGAGGATTTCCCCTGTTCCAAGGCTAGACAATTCTGCAACCAAAGGAGCCAAGAGCCTCGACAAACTTTGGGTACCCTTATAGGTAGGTATGAGAATAGTTAGATCAAGAGAATCATCCATGGGGCCGAAGAAGGGCTATTCGCAGCCCGGTTCTCCGAGCCTTTTTGCACTAACCAGGAGGATGAGTTGCTCTGGGAGTCCATTTATGAGGTTGCGGGGGATAACGAGCTTGAACTTGTTCGATAACTCAATGATAAACTCCAGGTGGTCGTAGTTCCAGGAATGAAACTCATCGGCTCCACATTCCCCTTGGAAGGTTTCGACAATTTTGCTAGCAACTTCGACCAGTTCTTCACCGACAAATTCTTCCGCTGCATCGTCGAAAATCTGCGAGGCTTCTGGGATACTCGCCATTCGCTCAAGGAAGAGGTCCTTGAGGGCATTTTCGTTGAGGTCGTCTTTTTGATCGAGAAAGGGTTTGAATGGGCTTAACATTGGGTTCCTCCAGATCTAAAATCAACCTAAAATATCGATTAGTCAAGCCTCGAAAGGGCCAAAAGTTTGATATACTCCCGTATGAACTATACAACCCTCACCCTCCAAGGAGCCTTCCACGAAACCCAACCACCCCGAACCTCGCCCCTCTCGATCGGGGCGCCTTCGGGCAAGGCCTTTTATTTTGATTCTTTCCTCCTCCAGGTTCAGGACCTCTTACGCCGACCCAAGGTAGGAACCGTCCTGGTCCACTGCGCTCCAGACTTTTCCCCCGGAGCCTACGCCGGGGCCGAAGCGGTGAGGGAGCAACTCCAACTCTTGGCCACCGGGGGCAAAGAGTTGGTCTTTTTTGCCAAAGAATACGGTCTACTCCAGCTCTATTTGGGGTCTGTGGTGACCCGCCTGGTGATTCATCCCGTGGGTGCCGTGGCCGCCTTGGGAGTGGCCCGAAACTTTACCTTTCTGAAGCAGGTCCTGGATCGGCACAAGATTACTGCCACTATTGTCCGGGCCGGGCGGTACAAGGCTGCCGGCGATCGCTTCCGGGTCGACCAGTTGGACCCCTTCAACCAGGCCCAACACGAGGCAATTCTGGATACGGTTATGGCCGAGTATTCTGAAAAAATCGCCCCCGGGCTTTCTTTGGAGGGCAGAATTTTTTCTGCCGCCGAAGCCGTCGAGGCCGGGTGGGTGAACGAGATCAATACCTGGGAAGACCTGCTGGAGGGCTGGAAAAATCCTAAATCCAAAAACAAAGAATACAAACCCCGACGGCTCAAACCCCGGTGTGGTAGTGGTCCGAAGATTGCACTTTTGCAGTTCGAAGGGGGAATAAAAGACGGCGAAAACTCCCGGGATCCCCTCATGGGCCAAATGATCGGCAGCTCGACTTTCATTCCCCTGATTCAAAAACTTCGCAAAGACAAAAAGATTAAGGGGGTCATTTTCCGGGTCAACTCCGGAGGTGGCTCGGCCCTGGCATCGGAGGATATCTCCCGAGAACTGGACCGTTTGGGGGCCGAAAAGCCCCTGGTGGTGTCCATGAGCGAGGTTGCGGGCTCGGGTGGCTACTGGATCGCCACCGGGGCGGCCCGCATTTTTGCCCACCGAACCACCATTACCGGGTCTATTGGGGTTATTTCGATCCTTTTTTCAATCAAGGAATTCTTGGCCTCCCATGGGATTACCCACTCGGTCATCCGCCGGGGCGACTACTCGGACCTGGGATCCCCTTACCGGGAGCCCAATGAAGGGGATACCGACATTATTTCCTCCTATACCAATAAGCTGTACTCGATGTTCGTCCAAAAGGTAGCCCAAACCCGCAACATTCCCGAGCCGAAGGTGGCCGAGTTGGCCGAGGGGCACATATATTCCGGCCAAGATGCCCTGACACTGGGCCTGGTCGACGAAATTGGTGGAATTCCGTCGGCTATCGAGTGGATGAAGACTAAACTTGGAGTCAGCAGCGTGCAGGTCGTCTTTGGCCCCAAACCCAAAACCCCCCTGTTATGGAGGCTACTTGGTTCCCAAACGGGGATTTCTAGCCCGGCCTCGGTGCCCGTTTTGGTCGAAGAGCTGGCCAAAAGTTACCTTGGCCAGGCCCAAGGCCGGCCCCAGGCCATGATGGAAGATGTTCGTGGGGTTTGAGGGTGGGGCGCTACCTTCGTAGAGCCAAATAAAGTATAATAAGGGCCGCTATGTGCCATTCGAAGAAAAAGGGGAGGACTATGCTTCTAACTGTTCCAGGTATCCTTGAAAACGGCGTAGTTACATTATCTGAAGTGCCGGGTAACATCAGTTACTCAAAGGTTCTGGTGACTATCCTCCAAGAGGAATCGACGTCAGAAACTTGGGAAGCAATGAAGCTTTCAGCACCGAGCTTTGAAGAATGGGATAACGACGTTGATGGGAT
>Ga0210043_1002433_pt1 | contig 12368 bp, 12 predicted proteins | sample CryGeymet201501t_FD_183990 | JGI IMG/M metagenome (GOLD analysis project Ga0210043, IMG submission 183990) | Groundwater microbial communities from Crystal Geyser aquifers in Utah, USA - Crystal Geyser metaG 2015-01t (SPAdes) (version 2) | ecosystem: Environmental > Aquatic > Deep subsurface >... | reverse complement strand
TACAAAAGGGACAGTAGACTATCTGAGATCACTCTTTATCAAAACTAAATTAAAAAAAGAAACTCACCAACATCTACGCTCATTGGTCACATTGTTAATTGCTTTTTTTGTTCCACTGTTAACTGCTTGGTTGATTTCTTTCTGGGTGCCTGTCTTAAGACCAAAGAGAGTCCTCTATCTATTACCCTTCTTCTACCTGTTATTTTCTAGTAGCTTTGTTTTTGCAAAAAGGCAGGTATTTGCAAACTTAGTTGTCAGTTTACTCTTACTGGTTAATCTCTATTCGACAACCAGTTATTTCTTTAACCAAAATTTACAACGAGAAAATTGGCGTGATTTATATGGTGAAATAACTAAACTATATCCTAAAGAAAATTCAATTGTAGTCTTTTCTCACCCAGCGGCTTTCTCTCCCTGGCGCTGGTATGACCAGCAAGATTATCCTCAGTTAAGTACGGGGACACTGCATGTCGATCAAATTATAAACATGAAAGAAATGTTTAAACAGATTAATGACTATCAATATGTTTTAGTCTTTGATTATTTGAGAACCTTATCAGATCCTCAAGATGTGATCATTACTGAAGTAACCAGCTATGGTTACGAGCAAATTGATATCATTAACTATCCCAATATTGGCTTTGTCAGAGTCTTTGCCCGAAAAGATAGTGTCCTCAGTTATCATTCCAGGCAGTTTTAAGCTAAAATAGTATTTATGAATATCGGAATAGACATCTCATCCTTGATATATGACCGTGGCGTGTCTCGTTATACTGCCAATTTAGTTAGAGCGCTTGCCCAAGATAGTGAGCTTAGTTTATTTTTATATGGCTCATCATTAAGACAAGAAAGTAAATTAAAAAAAGCAGCTAAACAAATTACTCGCTACTCTAGAGCAAAAATTCACACAAATATCCAAAAACTTCCCCCAAGCTTATCTACCCGTTTCTGGGATTATGGATTTAATCCACTCAGTAATATTTTTCCCAAATTAGATTTATTCCATTCCTGGGACTGGATTCAACCACCTGATAAAGATCTAGCGTTAGTTTCCACTATCCATGACTTAGCTATTTTGAAATTTCCTGAAACTGCCCATCCCAAGATACTAAAGAGACATCAGAAATCATGGAAAATTTTAAAAGATCGAAAGGCCCATATCATCGCTGTTTCTAAGGCAACCAAAAAAGATATTATCGAAGAACTACAAATCCCAGATGGTAGAATCCACGTCATTTATGAAGCACTCCCACAAGAAACTGTCGAAGTAGCTAATAATCTTAGTGAAGAAAAATATAATCACATCAGAGAAAAATTGAAGATTGAAAAACCTTACTTGCTTTTTGTCGGTACCAGAGAACCAAGAAAAAATCTTGACCGATTGATCAAAGCCTGGCAACCACTTAGCCATAACTATGATTTAATCATTGCCGGTGAAGAAGGTTGGGACGAAACCAGCCTCTCAGCCAAAAAATCTGCTAATGAGACTAACAAAGAAATTAAACCAAGATTTTTAGGCAAAGTTTCTGATCAAGAATTAGTGGTTTTATATTCTGAAACAGCTTGCTTTGTTTATCCCAGCCTTTACGAAGGTTTTGGTTTACCTATTCTTGAAGCCTTCTCTTTTGGCACTCCAGTAGTGACAAGTAATGTTTCGGCTATGCCTGAAGTAGCTGGTAATGCTGCCGAGCTAATTAATCCTCATAGTATTGAGGACATTAGAATCGGGATTGAGAAAGTCTTAAACGAGTCAAAAAAACAACAGCAAGAACGTCTCCAAAAAATGATTATTCGTCTGCAACTATTCAGTTGGGAAAAAGTTGCGCAAGAAACCAAGTCAGTCTATGAAAGAATTTATCGAGAAAACAACTAAAGACGAGCAAACTCTCAGAATTGCTATTGATGGGAATGAAGCCAATATTTCTAATCGGGTAGGAAGTAATGTTTATGCTTTTGAAATTTTAAATAATCTCTATCATATCGTCAGAAATAAACCAGTCAAAGTTACTATCCTCTTAGCTAATCCACCAATCAGCGACCTGCCAAAAGAAAATATAAAATGGAAATATCAAGTCGTTACCCCACAAAAATTTTGGACACAATGGGCGTTGCCAATTCACCTTTACTTAAACTCAGATAAATATGATGTCATGTATACTCCAGGACATTATGCCCCAAGACTCTCAGCTGTTCCTTATGTCAGTTCAGTGATGGACTTAGCCTTTCTCAAATATAAAGAGCAATTTAAAAAAAGAGATTACATCCAGCTAGTCAAATGGACTAAATACTCTGTCAAAAATGCAAAGAAAGTCATTACTATCAGTGACTACTCAAAGCAGGATATTATCGAACAATATCATAAACAAGAATCAGATATTGTAGTTGCATATCCAGCTGTTTATCCACCGCGCCGCGAGATAGCTCCCATTCATAGAGAAAAAGTCTTAAAAAAGTTTAATATTACTAATCCTTACATTCTTTATGTAGGCACCATTCAACCTAGAAAAAATCTAGTTAATTTAATTGATGCTTTTGAAAAATTATCTCGGAAATTACCAATTGGAAAAAGAAAAAAATTACAATCAGTTCAATTAGTGATTGCTGGAAAGATTGGCTGGTTAGCTGATAATGTAATCAAGAGAGTAGAAAAATCACCCTATAAAAACCAAATTATCATGACCGGTTTTGTCACTGATTTTGAAAAGGAAGTGCTAATCTCTGGGGCTAGTACCCTGACTCTGATTGGTCTGTATGAAGGCTTTGGGATACCGCCTCTGGAAGCATTACACCACAATATTATTCCAGTTGTCTCAAACAACTCCAGTTTACCTGAAGTAGTAGGAAATTCTGGAGTTCTAACTGACCCTAATAATCCTAGTGATATTGCAGAAAAATTAGAAAAAGTACTAACATTAACTTCTAAACAAAAAAAAGAAATCTTAAAGAATAAACGCGTTCAAATAGATAAATTTAACTGGAAAAATTCTGCCAAAGTTGTTTATAAAACACTAGAAAGAGTTGTTCATGACTATTCTCGGAATTGATCCTGGCTATGATCGCTTAGGCTGGGCTATATGTAAAATTACTGGACCTAATCTCAGTGTAATTAAATATGGTTGTGTCCAGACAAATAAAAAAGCAACAATTTTTGAAAGATACAATCAGATTATTGAAGAACTATCAACAGTTATTAAACAATATAAACCACAAGAACTTGCCATCGAGAATCTTTATTTCTCCAAGAACACAAAGACTGCTCTGAGAGTAAGTGAATCAAAGGGGGTAGTAATTACCTTAGCCATTCAACAAAAAATGACCATCTATGAGTACGACCCAGTGACAATTAAGCAAGCAGTAACTGGCTTTGGTAAAGCTGATAAAAAGGCAGTTGAAAAGATGACTTTGATGCAACTCAAATTGACAAATAATGATGAGGTAATAGATGATGCAATTGATGCACTAGCAGTTGCAGTTACACACTATGCTAGTCGTAATATTAGAAAATTTGGTTAGTTAAAGTCTACTTTTCTATATTTTTTTGATAAGTTTATAATATTTATATCTTGTTCAATTTTAATAGCATCAGGGGTCATATTATAATTACTACCATGCATTAGGTATGCATCGATCTGTGCCATTGTATGTGGATCAACCCCAACAAGCTCACCACTTTCTATATTTACGGCTAAAAGAGCTCCTCTTTTCAGAGGAAAACTCTGACACTTATTTTTATCATTGTCTGACAAGCTCTCGTATAATATTACATTACCGTGTCTATTCAAACTGTGTTTATCTATAAATGTAGAACTGTTTGAAGTTGGATTGTCTGGATTAGGAGTTAATTTTTCATTCATGGCTAGAAGTTATCACATATAAATCTAATGGTTAACAAGTAATTTTATAAAAGTGTTAAAATGAATCTATTATGATCTCATATCTTAAAGGCTATCCACTCATCACAGGCTTGGACTTAACAATAGTAGTCAATGGCGTTGGTTACGGAGTAAAAGTTAATCCCAAATTACTTAATGCACTATCAAATCAATCTGAGACTGAACTATTTATTTATACACATGTTAAAGAAGATAAATTAGAACTATTTGGTTTTGAAACCATTGAAGAGAAGAATATGTTTGTCTTAGTCCTAGGAGTTTCTGGAGTAGGTCCCAGTATTGCTATTAACCTAGTAGCAGCTGGTCCTCACCAATTAATCGAAGCGGTCCAGAACGCTCAAGTGGCATTCTTTTCCAGTGTCCCCAGAGTTGGTAAAAAGTTAGCCCAGAAAATTATTATTGAGTTAAGAGGAAAGCTCGGGGAAATGAAATCATTAGATCTCGGACCTAAATCAGCTCACTACCAAGGAATATATGATGCTTTACTTAGCTTTGGCTTTAGTGAGCAAGACATTACTCAAACTCTTGAGATAATCGATATTGATGGCTTAGAAATTCAAGTTGCTATCAAGCAAGCCATGAAAAAACTCCAAAGGTAAATAAGGGGGAAATATATTAAACTAGGCACAAATGAGTTTACAAAATAATAACCTTGACCAAACTATCAGCAGTCCTGATGATGAGATATTACTTAATTCTCTGAGAGTCAGTGAGTGGGAAGGCTTTAAAGGTCAGGATCAAGTAAAAAAGTCGTTGCTGATTGCGATTGAAGCTGCTAAAGAACGCGGGGAAGCAGTTGACCACATCTTGCTCTATGGACCTCCTGGTCTAGGTAAAACCACGCTCTCGCATCTAGTCGCTAAAGCTATGGGGAGTAATATTAAAATGACCCATGGGACTGCACTAGCTAAAACTGGTGATTTAGCTGCTATTTTAACCAATCTTGAGGATCAAGACATCTTATTTATTGACGAAATTCACCGTTTACCACGACCGATTGAAGAAATGCTCTATTCAGCCATGGAAGACTTTGCTCTGGATATTGTCATTGGCAAAGGACCTTCTGCCCGAACAGTCAGATTAGATTTGCCCAAATTTACCTTGGTAGGAGCAACCACCCGGTTTGGTTTATTATCTCGCCCGTTTAGAGACCGCTTTGGGGTAACTCACCGAATGGAATACTATTCTCCTGAAGACCTGGTGGATATTATTAGACAGGCTGGAGACACTCTCAATATTTCCGTTGATGCTCAAAGTGCCTTAGAGATCGCTAGAAGATCAAGGGGAACTCCCAGAATTGCCCTGAAATTACTGAAGAGAGTCAGAGACTTTGCCCAAATTAAACATAATAATTTAATTAATATGGACGTTGTTTACTTAGCACTGGACTTACAAAATATTGACAAACTTGGTCTAACCCATTCTGACCGATCTTTTCTTGAACTAATTATCATCCGTCACACTGGCGGTCCGGTTGGCTTGAGTACAATTGCGGCTACCTTAAACGAGGATCCGATCACCATTGAAGAAGTGATTGAGCCTTATTTACTGCAAATTGGTTTCATCAAAAAGACTCCCAAAGGAAGGATAATCGCAGAAACTGCTTACACACACCTTGGAATCGAGTATAATGGAGATTAATATGTCTAATCGTTCCTTATCTGAGAGAATTTCTGATCGTCTCCAAGCCTGGTATTTAGAATTTATCACCGGTTTTTTATGGTGGGGGGTCGGTCTAATTCCCTCTCACCATCTTAGGAGATTTTTTTATAGATTATTTGGGATGAAGATTGGCTCAGGGTCAACTCTCCATATGATGGGCAGAATTTATGATCCTCGGCACATCACAATTGGGGTAGATACCATTGTTGGTGAAAGATTTTCCCTTGATGGGAGAAAACAATTAACTGATTCAAACGGTGGTCTAGAGATAGGCAATCATGTGGACATTGCCAGCGAGGTAATGATCTGGACCAGCCAGCATGATATTCACAGCGCTGACTTTCATGCTATTGAAGAAAAAGTTATCATCGGTGATTATGTTTTTATCGGTCCAAGAAGCATTATTCTACCCGGAGTTAAGATTGCCAGAGGAGCCATCATTGGAGCTGGCTCAGTAGTGACAAAAGATGTCGGCGAAAATGAAATTGTCGGTGGTGTCCCAGCAAAAGTGATTGGGGAAAGAAAAACCAAAAACTTCTCTTATAAATTGGGTAGAGCCAGATTATTTCAGTAAATTTACTTATTAATTAGCAAATACATCATAATTAATGACGAAACAAACAGATAATATTCTTTCTATCATCATTGTTTCGTACAACACAGCAGATCTAACTGCTCAAACATTAAACTCGGTCAAAACCTCTTTAGATAAGTCTCCCCACCTAAAATCAAGAACAGAACTATTTGTAGTCGATAATAATAGTCAGGACAATAGCCTTAAAATAATTAATTCTTTCAACAAAGATTTTGCTCAGTTTACTGTTATTGAAAATAATGACAATAAAGGCTTTGCTAGTGCAAACAACCAAGCAGCAATGCAAGCTACCGGTAAATACTTACTCCTCCTAAACTCTGACACTATTGTGCAGAGAAAAGCTTTAGAAATACTTGTAGAAGGAGCCGAGCAATTTGATTTTAAAATAGCTGCCTCATTACTCTTAAACAAAGATCGTTCCATCCAGCCACAAGGAGGACATTTGCCCTCACTCTTCACTTTATTTAATCAGATGTTCTTTTTAGACGATCTTCCCTTGATTGGGAAATTTTTTCCATCTACTCAAGCAACCGGCGTAAACTTTGCTAAGCAAATACAGCCTAAAGCAAGTGATGGTCAAGATCTTTCAGCTACAAAAATGGGCTGGGTTGGTGGCACAACCATGCTGATTGATAAAAAAACTTGGGACAAGATTGGTCCACTTGATGAAAAAATCTTTATGTATGGCGAGGATATAGAGTTATGTCTCAGAGCACACAAACTCGGTGCCAAAATTGGCATTATTGAGTCCTCTCAAATCATTCATCTCGGTTCCGCCAGTTCGAGCAGTAAAAATGCCTTGATAGGGGAACTCACTGGCTACAAATACATCTGGGGGAAACACAAGCCTGATTGGCAGCAACCATTGTTAAATTTAATTTTAGCTGGGGGAGTGCTATTAAGAATTGTTCTCTTTGGTTGGATTTTAAATGATTCTCGAGGTAAGATTTATCAAGAAGCTTTAACTAAGATTTAAAAAGTTAATTAATAATAATGAGCTTACAAGCAAAAATACAATCACTGGCTAAATTTATTGATGCTAATATCATTTTAATTCTTGGTAGCTTTTTAATGATTTTTATTCCTTTGTATCCAAAGATCCCCTTGTTCAGCCCTATCGAAGAATATATTGTGAGAGTCAGACTTGAAGATATTTTTATTTTGATAACAGTTTTGATCTGGTCTGTTCAAGTGTTACGTAAAAAAATTACTGTTCATCCTACCTTCTTCAAACTTATTAGTGGTTATGGAATTTTTGGGTTACTGTCTGTCTTATCTGCCATTTTTATTATTAAAACAGTGCCACTGGAGTCCATCCACATTGGCAAAACTGTCCTTCATTACTTCCGTTACTTAGAGTACTTTTCACTATTTTTTGTTCTACATTCTGCTATTAAATCAAAAAAAGATGTTCAAAAAGTTTTAACTATTTTAGTTCTAACCACCTTCGCTATAGCCCTTTATGGCTTTGGTCAACGTTACTATTACTGGCCAGTTTATTCCACAATGAACCGAGAGTTTAGTAAGGGAATCGTCCTATACTTAACTGAACATGCTCGAGTCCAATCTACTTTTGCTGGCCACTATGATCTGGCGGCCTGGTTAGTAATAGTTCTGCCAATCATTCTGACTCTTGCTTTTAAAGCCAAACAAAAAGCAATTAAAATAGCTGCCCACCTCGCTCATTGGGTAGGGTTATGGTTACTGATTGAAAGTGCTGCTCGGTCATCATTTGCTGCCTACATCGTTGCCATTACGGTAGTTGTCATTTTTCTTTCAATTCAAAAACAAAAATTATTACACAAATTATTTTATTTTCTAACTCGCTATCTATTTATAGGCTTAACAGTTTTAATTACCATGATTTATTTTGGCGGATCGATGGCTGAGAGGTTACTTCAGGTTGTAGACTCATACCCACAAATCGCCCAATCATATAACTATCTTGATGAAAAAAGAGTTTATATAATTGATAATACTTTTGGAAAGATTCTGCCCAATCTACTTCCTCAGGCAAATCTGCCAAATAATGGTTTATCAACTGATGAAGCTGTCCAAATCATTGTTAGCTCTGATACTAGACCAGTCACCCAAAAACCAGCTGAAGAAGATCTTCAAAATCGTCCTAGTGATGTCTATGTCGATGTCCCTGACTATGTAAAAGTAGCTACTGTCTCAGCCACTGGGGAGACAACTTACATTACCGTCGAAAGAGACCGGACATATTCAGATAATGCTCTAAAATATGGACTTTCCTTAGCGATTCGTTTAGATACTCTATGGCCACAAGCTATTAAAGGTTTTTATAAAAACCCGTTAGTTGGAAGCGGTTACGCTACTTTAAACAAAGACACTCTCTATCTTTTCACTGAAGCAGATGGGAACCATTATCTTTGCCATGAGCTTAGCCATCAAATCACTTCGTAATCATAAGGATGAATTAATTAAGATTTTTGCGATTGGCTATTTTGCTGGCAGTCTTGGGCTACTTCTCAATGCCACTTACATTGATGTCTACGCCGCTTCAAAAGTTGCTTTTTCGTACTGGGCTATCACTGGAGTATTTGTTGCCTACTACAGCATTATCGAAAATAAATCTAAATTAAGAAAAGATTTTGCTACCAAAAATAGTCCAATTAACAAAAGAGCCAAAAGAATTAAAAAACACTTGACATTTAGAAATGCGACAACACCTAAAAAAAGAAGGAAAAGAAGTTCATGAAAAAAATTGATCTAAAAATTCTCATAGTAATGATAGTTTTTCTGACTTTTTTTACTAGACTGTACCGAATTAATTATCCGATTGCTGACTGGCATTCATGGAGACAAGCAGATACTGCTTCAGTCACCAGAGAGTATGTTAAAAATGGCGTTGATATTCTAAGACCCAGATATCATGATCTAGCAAACGTCCAGTCAGGCAAAGACAATCTAGAAGGGTGGAGAATGGTAGAAATGCCGTTTATCAATGCCTTTATAGCGACAATAGTTAGAGCACAGCCAAGTTTAAACATGGAAATTGTTAGTCGAATTGTCTCAATACTATTTTCAGTGGGAACGGCTTTATCTCTTTTCTTCTTAGTCAAAAAGATCTCAGGCAAAGCGGTTGCCTTTTATTCCAGTTTAGTTTTTGCTTTACTCCCTTTTTCAATTTTCTATGGTAGAGCGATTCTCCCTGAGCCGGCAATGCTATTTTTTTCTACCAGCTCAATTCTTTTTTTTACATACTACCTAAACGGCAAAAAAAAAGTAATTAAAATTTTTAACTACTTTCTTTCACTGGGCTTCTTAGCTTTAGCCATATTATTAAAACCGTTTGTCGCTTTCTTAGGTCCGATTTATTTAGTATTAGCTCTCTTGAAGTATAAACAAAAAATATTTCTTCATTTAGAATTAATTGTCTTTGGCTTATCAGCGTTTGTACCATTCTATTTATGGAGAGAATGGATAAAAAATTTTCCCTCTGGAATTCCAGCCAGTGATTGGTTATTTAATAGTAATGGGATCAGGCTTCGTCCTGCCTGGTTTAGATGGCTTTTTTATGAAAGATTAACCAAGTTAATTTTGGGCTGGTGGGGTTGGCTTTTTATATTAGCAAACTGGATCAATATTGATTTCAAGGCTTGGAGAGCAAACTTTAGTAAAAAAATTCAATTAGTTTTTAGAGACAAAAAGCTTATAAAAGAAATTAGTGTCTATGGTTCTTGGATCATAGGCGTAATAATATATTTAGTTGTTATCGCCACCGGTAATGTCCAACATGACTATTATCAGGTTTTTACTTTGCCAATTATTTCGATAATGGTAGGACGAGGTATTCACCAATTAATTCTTGATATTGAACAACAGTTAACTGATAAGAAATATAAAAAATTAAATCAGCAGACCAAAAATCTTTTTCCTTTTATCGGGGTTGGACTAATCTTTTGTTTAATGCTTAAAGTCAGCTGGGAGAATGTCAAAGGATACTTCAATGTTAACCACTGGGAATATATTGAAGCTGGGAAAGTAATTGATGAGCTAGTTCCTCCTAATGCAAAAGTGATCGCCCCTGCCTTTAGTGACACTGTCTTTTTATATCAGACAAATCGAACAGGCTGGCCAATCGGCTTTGAAATTGAGGATAAAGTTGCCCTTGGTGCTGAATATTATATCTCGACTTCCTATGACGATGAAGCAAGGGCAGTTGAAGAAAAATATACTACAATAATGAAGACTGATGACTTTATTATAATTAAATTACAAGAGAAAGATTTAACTAAGAACAGTGAAGAGTAAATAAAGCCAAACATGAAAATATTAATGCTCACCCCATATCTCCCGTATCCGCTCCTCTCCGGTGGGCAAATTAGAACATATAACTTACTAAAAAAACTGGCTAATAAGCATGAGGTCACCCTGTTTGCCTTAATTAAAGATGATAGTGAAAAACAATATATTGCTGAGCTAGAAAAATATTGTACAAAAGTTAAAGTCTTTAAACGATCCCAAAAACCTTTTACCTTTACCAATATCTTTAGAACTGCCCTTTCAACATTCCCATTCCTAGTGATTCGTAATCATGTTAAGGAAACCATCAATGCTGTTGAAGAAGAACTAGCGAGTGAACAATATGATCTAATTCATGCCGAAACCTTTTACATGATGCCTCATATTCCTCAAACAGATATTCCAACTATTTTGGTAGAACAAACCATCGAGTACCTCGGATATGAAAGCTTTGCTGATAAAATTCACATTCCTATTCTTAAACAACTTCTCAACATGGATATTAAAAAAATCATCAAATGGGAAAAACATTATTGGAACAGTTGCGATAAATTAATTGTGATGAGTGAGGATGATAAAAACTTTATTGCTGATCAGATTGGCCAAAAAGAAAAAATTGAAGTTGTCTCAAATGGGGTAGATACAGATTGGTTTAAAGAAAAGGATAAAAATCTTCCAGCTGATCCAACATTACTCTCTGTTGGAACTTTTAATTGGCTGCCTAATGTTGAAGCCGTCGAATTCTTAGTTCATAAAGTCTGGCCAATGGTTAAAACTGCTATGCCAAATGCAAAGTTATGGATTGTCGGGAACTCTCCGACAAAAGAAGTTTTTGCCTATCAGCAGAAGGATGAAAGTATTACAGTTACCGGAGGAATTCCTGATATCCGTGATGCTTTTAATGGAGCTCATATTTTAATGGCACCCGTCTTTAGTGGGAAGGGGACTAGATATAAAATCCTTGAAGCAATGGCCTCACATACCCCGATTATCGCTACGGATATTGCGGTTGAGGGCTTAGGAGTGAAAAATAAGAAACATGTCTTAACTAGTAATAGCGGAGAAGGTATGGCTCAATTGGCCATAGAGCTACTAAAAGACCAACATCTACAAAAGAAACTGGCCACTAACGGCTTTAAATTTGTTGAAGATAATTATGATTGGCAACAAATTTCTGTAAAACTTGATAACATATATAAAGAAATTGGTAAGAAAAAAGTATGACAGAAAAAAACAAATATCAGTCTGATTTAAGTATTATCATTTTAAATTATAATTCTCAATTTTGGCTTAAAAAAACACTGACTACCCTAAAAGAAGAATACCTTGATAAAACTAAATATAAAGTAAAAGTAATTGTTGTCGATAACAATAGCACTGATGATAGTAAGACGCTAGTTAAGCGATCCTTCCGCTGGGTAGAACTAATCGAGTTAGAAGAAAACCTCGGCTTTGCCGCAGGCAATAATATTGCCCTAGCAAAACTTGACTCAAAGTATGGCATGCTCCTCAATAATGATATTGAGTTTACTAACAACTCAAACCTAGATATTTTGATCGACCTGATGGAGAAACCAGAAACAAAAAAAGCAGGCATGGTCACGCCTCGTTTAGAGTTTCCTACTGGCGAGATAGATCCGGGATGTCATCGAGGTGAACCAACTCTCTGGGCCAGCCTGACATACATGTTAGGCCTAGAAAAACTCTTTCCAAAAAGTAGGTTTTTTGGACAATATCATCAATATTTCAATGATCTTTCCACAGCCCACGAAGTCGATGCGTGTAGCGGGGCAGCGATGATTTTTAGAACAGAATTATTAGAAAAAGTTGGTTTGCTTGATGAGCGTTTCTTTATGTATGCTGAAGACTTAGACTGGTGCAAACGTTTTAGAGACAAAAATTATAAAATAATATACTACCCATATGTTTCCCTCATTCATCATAAAAAT
>Ga0210043_1002432_pt1 | contig 12372 bp, 15 predicted proteins | sample CryGeymet201501t_FD_183990 | JGI IMG/M metagenome (GOLD analysis project Ga0210043, IMG submission 183990) | Groundwater microbial communities from Crystal Geyser aquifers in Utah, USA - Crystal Geyser metaG 2015-01t (SPAdes) (version 2) | ecosystem: Environmental > Aquatic > Deep subsurface >... | reverse complement strand
ACTGTTAACAACCAGTATCAAACAACCCAGCAACAACTAGACAGTAATAGACAAAAGTCATTACGTGATTTAAGTAGCAATCTTCAACAATCTTGGAGGCAAGGAAACGTTTATCTAGGTGCTAAAGGTGCAAGTGATTCATCAGCAGCCGGACAATACGCCTACGCTTTAACCAAAATGGGTAATCAGCAACGTGGAGATTTACAGAGCCAGTACGATCAAAACATGCTAGGACTCAAGACTACTTATGATACCGAGATTAAAAACCTTGAGTATTCACTACAAGGTCAATTAGCACAAATCTCCCAGTGGTTTGCACAGGCTCAACAATCACTACAGGGTGCTAGGGGTGAGGCTGCTAAAGAGAAATCTAACCAAGCTCTTAACTACGCGATGCAGTTGGCGCAACAAGCACAGCAAGATGCAGCAAGTAGACGATCAACTCTTGATCAATGGGCTGCTAATAATGCAAAAAGTTTCAATGAACTAGGTGGATACCTACAGCAATCAGGTAACTTCCAAGCTACTCAACCACAGCAATATAACCTCTTTGGAGGACAACAAGGTGGCGGTGGAGTATCAGCCGGATATGGTTCACAAACTGATGAAAAACAACGGGGAATATTTGGATATTAAGGAGTCACATGGCTGACCTCCGCCAATTAGTTTCCAGTTTATATAATAAAAAGGTTAAACCTGGCGTTAATCCTATTTTACAGAGGATGAATACTGCGGTACAGAACCGTGTTGGTCAACCAGTTAGACAGTGGGCTGCACAACCCGCTAAAACCTACAACAATATTCAAAACTGGCAAGCACAAAATAGGGCTAGAGTACAAAATGTAACTGTACCCAAGCAATATGATGTAGCAGGGTCATATCTTGATCGGTTACGCAGAGGAACAAACGAGAGTAGGGCATTACTAAAGAAGCCTGGGATTGGTAACAAAGCATTTGGGGGTCTAACCACCGCAGCTACAGTTTTTGATGCAACACCAGTGGGAATGGGTACAAGCGCACTAATTGCCGGTGTTACTGCTCTAAAAGACAGATCGCAAGGTCAAAACTTCGGTCAAGCATTTAATAAGAGAATTGCTGATCCATACAATATGCCCGCAGAGGACATTTTGGGAGTTAAAGGAGTTGCTGCTATTCCACTCAACATGGCACTACTCAATCCTAAAGGTTCACTCAAGTCAATTAAAAACATAAGAAACATTAAGGGAATAGCAAAGGGACTGAAAACCAATACTGCTAAGATATTCAGACCAGATGATGTAGCCTCACTTGATAGGGTTTCAGACGTAATCAGGATTGAGGGACTACAAACTACAACTGGTAAAAAAGCAACAAAGGTACTTGATACTTTGGCTGATGCGTATCTTACTAAGGCAGAAATAGACAATGTTTGGAATGGAAAAGGCACAGTTAAACAAAAAACTATTAAACTTATTACCTCACTACAGAAAAAAGTAGCTGATGCACCAAGTGATTCCTCGTATTATGACTATGCACTAGGTATTACTGGTAAATCCTCCCAACCACCAAAGGGAGTGGGAGCTAACCAAGACTTTAGTTTCAATATAGGTAAAAACAAAAAACAAACTATTCGAGTAGTTGATACGCCAGAGGGTAAAAAACTCAAGGTTGTTGGTACTAATTCCACTTCACCTCGTCTGGATTTAGAAAACCAAAATAAACTAAAACTACGCCAGCTAGATTCGTCAAAAACTGGATTGAAGTTACAAACAACCAAACAATCGCAAGAGTCACAGTTACCACGTATGCAACGCGATACGCAGAGTGGTACAACTTATTATGCCAGGACTCCCAAGGATACATCACAAAGAGCATTTTACACCCCAGACTCAGTAAAAACAAAACAAGCTGAATCTGTGATTGAAGCAGTCGATCAACCTCAGACATTTAATAAGCTGTTCGCACAATATGTTGGTAATAGGGATGCAGCTAAAACCACAGCGACAGATTATGCAACAGATGCTAAGTTTACTGCTGTACCAGCCAACAAAGCAAAAGACGTCATTTCATATTTAGAGGGGTCAATTAAAGGCGATGGTGACGTGCAAAAATTAGCTTCTCCATTCAAAAAAGCACTTGATGATCTATATAAAGAAGTAAATAAAGCAGGTATACCAGTTAAATATTGGAATAACTATGTGCCTCATTTCTGGAAAGAATCACCCGAGGAAGTAGCACAGATGTTTATGTCTGCAAAGGGTAAGTTCAAAAATGCCAAACAAAGAGTGTTGCCAACTTACACCGAGGGTATACAGATGGGGCTAACTCCCAAATATACTCATCCTGCTCAAATACTTGAAGCATACGTGCGTGGGTTTGAAAAAGTAAAGGCTAACATCGACTTTTTAGAGGGGCTAAAGAAAAACAACCTACTTGTTGATGAATCAGTTGGTAGGTCAGCACCAGGGTTTACCCCCATTATCGCACCTGGGATTGGTAGGAGTGAATCAGCCATTTTAGATCAAATATATGTCGGTAATTGGTATGCACCAAACGAGATAGCAAAACAGATAAACAAACTATTCTCTGAACAAGACCCAAGTACTTTTAGTCGACCAGCTAAAATCTCCAGTGGTTTTCAGGACATTTACTTATCGGGAGGCGTACCAGGAACTCCAATTAACGCATTTACTTTTGGACAGACCATTAAAGACATTTCAGCAGGGCGAATAATATCTCCTTTTCAGTCTATTGCTAGGGCTACTTTTCCAGGTTGGTCAGCTAAATATTTCAAGGAAAAAGCACCTGTTATTAAGCAGATGCAAAGACAAAACATCCCTCTACAGACTAACTTTACAGTTGACCAGTTTGTGAGTCAGGAAGCAATCAAAAGAGGACTTGGCGAGAACATAGGTAGGGTGTGGCATAAGTTGGTCAATGAGCCTACTTTCAAAAGATATATGCCGATGCAACAGATTGATTTGTTTGAAAAAGCATTTAATTCACTTATTAAAGATGGCAAAAGTCAGCAAGAGGCAGAGGAACTAGCAGCCAAAGCAGTTAAGAACTTTTATGGCTTGATAAGTAGTGACAAAATGGCTAAACGTAGCCAGTTGTCAAAGGATATAACCTCAACAGTATTTTTTGCACCACGCTACAGAGAATCAATGATTAACTTCTGGGGCAAAAACTTACTTGCCATGAAAAAACCCCTAGCACCAGAGAACATATACAATACTAGATTTATTGTGGGTTCTGCGATTATGTTTGCTCTCTATGACTATGTGAATAAAAAAACTACAGGCAATCACCTATGGGAAAACCCCAGATTCAAGCAGGATAAACTACTGATTCCAGTTGATGAGGAAACAACCATTGGTATTCCATTTTTGCCATCAGTAGCTTATTTACCAAGAACAGCAGTATCAATCGGACAATCCCTAGTTGAGGGCGATATGCAGTCAGCCACGGGTGATGCGATGGGCTTTCTATCTCCTCTTACTAGACCAGTTGCAGATGTGATGCGTAATAGAGATTATTTTGGCAGAGCAATTACTTACAAAGATGACACACCAAAAGAAAAGTGGGGCAAAATCGGCAAACACCTAGCAGTTCAATACACCGGACACCCCTATGTCAGAGAAGTAATTGATCCTGCTAATAGAGAAGATCCTGCTTACCAGCGTATTTCAAGGGCTATGGAATCTCCACTTCGTTTTTATTCTGGGTTAAAAGTTAAAGCCAAAGAAAACACAAAGCTGGAAGCAAACACTCTCCCAACTGCCAAAGAGGATTTAGCAACTCTCTACAAATCAGCTACCAACACAGTAGAGGGATACCGAGAAAAAAGAGTCAAGTCTGAGGCTGGACTAACTCAAACTAAAGTAGAGGACTTACAGGCAGATGTAGACCAGGCTATTAAGCTAAAAAAACAGATTGAAAAAGAACACCCTGAACTTATCCTCGACATTGGTATAGACACCTACAAATCGGGTGGTGGAGCAACAACCGAAGATCGTGCCAAGTGGGTCGCTGAGAAACTAGAATCAGTCAAAACAGAAGAAGAATATCAAGAGATACTAAATAAACTATATGACGGAAACGTACTAACTAAATCGGTCATAGAGGAGTTAGCCGAAGCACATGACATATCTTTAAATGAATACACTGAGGGTGGGAAAAGAAAAAGCACTGGCAAAACCCTCAAAGCTAAAAAACCCAAGAAAATCACAGTTTCTACACCTACTATCAAAGCAATTAAGTTTGCTGCACCCAAGAGATTAAGAGTATCTATTGCCAAAGCACCTAAGTTAAAAGTATATAAACCCAAGAAAATTAAACTTGCTCAAGCAATAAAGGCCAAAAAGTTTGCCGTTATTAAACCAAAAGTCACATCAACAGGTAAACGAGCAACACTAAAAGCAAAGAGGTAATTATGGCAAGCTCACACAACATACACGAATCAGAGCAAACAGTCTTAAATAAATCATTCAATCCTACCACCGGATTGTTGCAAGTTGAGTTGATGGGAACTGACGGCGTAGGATCACGATTAAGCCCAACCAGCGTGGTAGCAAGTAAGATCGTCACGGTAGGCACAACTACTTATATAGGAATTGCTGCACCTGGTACGGCCGCTGCGACCCAAAAATGGCAATGTAAAAAGATTGTCGATGATGGGGCAGGAACGATAACAATTACCTGGGCTGATGGCAATGGTGACTTCGATAACGCCGTAACATCAATTGAAACCTTGACGTATAGTTGATTAGTAGTACACTAGAAGCACATAAGCTGAACTTATCATAAATATAAGTAGGCACATTCCAGAAATGGGTGTGCCTTTTTTTGTGGGAAAAACATATGAGCGCACTAACTGAAAACCAAGTCATCGACATAATTTATAGTTTGTACGAAACTGACGACACGGGGTGGGATAGCACCTCTCCTGAATACATAACAGCTCGTGTGTACTGTAATGCGGCAATCAATGACTGGAAAGTACGCCAGGTATGGAGGGATTTATTCTCTAATCTCACAGCCGCGGCAGATGGAGATAAAACTCTCACCGCTGGTGATTATTCATACGATTGTCCTACAAACTTCTCCTCACTCACTTCTTGGGTAAGAACTGTGTCAAATGGTGTAACTACATTTTGGGAAGTCATAACCCCTGAAATGGCAGCGAAAAGAGCTGATTCAACGGGCAAGTTTTGCTACATTACTGGCTCGGTTAAGGGTGGGTATGATCTTAATTTCAATCCTAAAGAAACTTTAACTACTGGTCATACGATAAATTACGAGTATTACATCAACCCCACTGAATACTCTGGCACAACTACTACCTCTGAAATCCCTGATCCTTATTACTGCGTCTACTACGCACTTGCTAGATTCTTGAAAAATGATGGTGAAGATTTTAATTACGAAGAACAAAAGGCTCGGGAAATCATGGACAGGATGGAAACCAACAACATTCAAGCATTTTGGGATATTAACAATCCGGTTGAGGAATCACTCTCTCAATCTGTTGGCTTTGGTAACTAAATATGGCAAAAAGACGAGATGCGGCTATCGAGATCAAAGACTTCAAAGGGGGTTCTAATCTTCTATTGGCTGAGGCAAGGCTCGCGCCTAATGAGTCAAAAACGGCTTTAAATCTTATTCAGGTACAAGATGGTCTGTGGAAACCACGCTGGGGTAGTGCTTATTACGGTGAAGACTTGGGAGAGTCGATTGACGGGGCAAAAGAGTTTGTTAAATCTGATGGCACGACTGAGCTCATTGCTATCTCAAATACTAAGGCTTGGAAATCAACCGATGGGGGTGCGTGGAGTGAAATTACTGGTGCAACGTTTACCGCTGGCACACCGTGTTATTTTATGCAAATTGCAGGGTATTTATATATCGCAAACGGCACTGACGCACTTGCTCGATATGACGGTACTAACTTAATAACCTATACTTCAATTTCAGCACCAGCAAGTTTCACTGCTTCAAGGGTAGCATCAGGTCTTTCATCTGGTACATATACTTATTACGGAGAGATAACTGCATTAAATGACGTAGGTGAATCAACACCCGCAAGTGAAATCTCAATTACAGTCAACAAAGCAAGAGATTCATGGGTAGCTGACACGGACAAGGGTGTGTATTGGGGATGGGGTGCTGTAGCAAGCGCCACTGCGTATCAATTATATGTATCTGAATCATCGGGTAGAGAAAGACTCCTCTATCAGGGTTCTAACACCTCATTTATTGACGATGGTTCAAAAGAGTTTAACGACTTTGTAGAAACACCCGAGGACAATACCACTACTGGTCCCAAGTTTAAATCAATGACGGTATCGGGGAATCGTATCTGGTCAACCAATGATCCAGATAACAAGTATAAGGTCTATTGGTCTGGTACGGGTACGGACATGGGTAAGTTTTCCTCATTCTATGGGGGTGGTTGGGTCAATTTGGAGCGGGGTGGTAGAGAAATGCCGACCTCAGTCGTTCATTATCAATCAGGTCAAGGAGCTGGAATTGCGACTGTACTTTGCAGAACCCCAGAGGGCAAGGGGTCTATCTGGCAGATTGGGATTGATACTCTAACCGTTGGAACTGAAAGTTTTAGCGTACCTACTACCGGAAAGATTGTGGGTTCGTTTGGAACTGAAAGCATCCTAGGAGTTGTAGCAACGAACAATGATGTGTTATTTCCGAATAAACGTGGTGTCTATTCATTGGGTCCTGAAAAAAACTACTACGGTATTTTACGAACCAACGAACTAACCTCAAAAATCAGACCATATTGGCGCTCACTCATTGGTTCACTTATGGATGATGTGTGTGGATACTTCTATGATTCAAAGGTTTTCTTCTCTGTGCCGACTACTGCATCGGGTAATACAAGAACGATTATCTATGATCTAGAGCGGTTGAATTGGACTGTTGAGTGGACTATTGGAGCGAAGTCTTTCACCGAGTACACCGATACTGATGGGGTTACTCATTTCTTATATATTCCAAACAGTGGCACACAGTTAATTGAACTTTCCGAGTACATCCAGGGTGATTTAGGGGTAGCGTTTACCACACAGTATACCTCTGGTCGTTTACCTGTTTCAAAACTCTGGAAAGACTTTATGAAAGTGAAAAAGGTCTTTATCAAACTTGGTTCACCAAGGGGTGCGATTAGTTTTGAAGTGTTAGGTACACAGAAGAGCAGACCATTTGCCTCAGTGGGTGCGGCAACAATCACCGCTACTACCGCTAATACTGGACTTGGTTGGGATCCATTAGGAAGTGTGCAAATGGGTGATACCTCTGGAACTCCAGAAACATTTTCAGATTCTTCCGACCCAAGATACATCCAGGTACGGAAGAAGCTCAGGGATATTCAATTCAGTTTAACAACCAATTCGTACGACGCTGACTATGTACTTCAAGGAATTATTGTAGAAGGTAATTTAATAAGGACAAATCCAAGCTCAGATTGGAAATTGTCAGTATAAAAGGAAAAAATGGCAGACCTACTCAGAAAAACTAAGTCGCTTTATGCTAGTACGACTAACACGTTTTCAACCGGAACAGGCGTAACAATTACGCCTAACTCAGTATCAGGACTTCCGACTGATACAGAAATTACCCTAACGTTTGACAGGGTAGACTCTACGGGCGCAGCTACCCCAACTGCGATGGAAAGAATAATCGGTACTATTTCTGGTGGTAACTTTGTGGTTAGGACTTCACCCTCAACGGGAAGAGGAGCAGATGGCACAAGTGACGCAGCTCATACTTCACCAGTGGTTGAGTATATCCCGAACGCTAAAGACAGCAATGACCTAATTGACGCTATTTTAGTTGAACACCTACAAACAGGTGCACATGGTAACGTCACCGCTTCAACGATCAATGTCGGCACAACGGTGGCTTTCACAGGTGGCTCTAACGAAGCAACATTAAGCGCAAACTCAGCCGTCTTAATTCCGACTCAGCAAGCAGTAAAGGCGTATGCCGATTCAACACGTGATCCTAGGACAACCACTGAAACCTCTAGTGCAACTCCTACTATTAATACCGATAACATCGATATTCACACCATAACGGCTCAAGCCGAAGCGATTACTTCAATGACGACCAATCTCTCAGGTACGCCGGTCAATGGTCAAAAACTGATTATCAGAATTAAAGACGATGGCACAGCTCGAGCAATTACCTGGGGAGCGTCATTTGCTTCAAGAGGCGCAACACTTCCCACAACTACAGTGTTAGGAAAATACCACCATATCGGTCTAATTTACAACTCAACCGCTACGATTTGGGACTGCGTGGCTGCGGTGGTGGAGGCATAAGATATGGCAATTACATTTGGAAACTCATCATCGGACACATCTTTGGGTAGTCCCATTTCATATAATAATAATGGTGATTTTTTAGCGATTGGTGTTTCTTCAACCTCAAATAATTTATCTGCTGTCACCTATGGGGGTGTAGCAATGACTCAAGTAGGGTCAGCTCAGCTTCATAGTGCGTTTGGTCGGTATCTAACTGTTTGGACTCTGGTCAACCCAGCGCAGGGAGCAAATAATCTTGCTTTTACTGGAGGAGCGAATAGATTTGTGATGATGTCTTCAATTAGTGGAGTAGATCAATCCATCCCATACACAGGTCTTAATATAACTTCTGGAACTGCACAAAACCCAGCTATTGTAGTGACCACAACCGAAGCCAATTCTTTTCCAGTTTCATTTGGGATCATTCAAAATGGAACTGCTAGTGCTGGAGCAAATACAACTTTGGTTCGAGAACTTGTTGGAGGATCATCATATATTCACAGATCAACGAACGAGGTTGCCTCAGCAAGTGCTTTTACCATAAACACTACCTCAAGTGCTTCGGGAGAGTATGTATTCAAAGGCTTTGGGGTGAATCCTCAGAAAAGCAGTTTTTTACTCATGTTCTAACTATGAAAAATCAACTCTACGCCTATCAAAAAGGCTTATTAGGAAGATATGCTTAAAACACTCCTCTACCGCTACGACATATTTTGGAATCTATATTGTTACTGGAAAAGGTTACGTGGTAGTAATTAAAAAAAAACATGATCGGCTTCACTGATGGAATCTTTAATCACAATCATTTCACAAGTTGGCTTCCCAATAGCAATAGCGGTGTACGTCTTAGTTAGAATGGAGCATAAGATGGACAGGCTTAAACAAAGTATTCTGGGTAAAGATGGGGTACTTGATAAAATTGAGGAAATTATGAAGCGACTTGATAGGTTGGAGAAATAACTATGCAATCACTTATTTATGTAATTAGTGCGCCCTATTTTTATTTAGGGATAGGGATGACTATTGCCACCTCGATATTTATTGGAGCAAGCCTGTTTAATGGAGATTTAGAAAAGTTAAGAAAAGGACTCCTAACTGTAGGTGGATATGCGTTTTTTCTAATCGCTATCACCTATACAAGAGTGTTTGCTCAAGCCGCTCAACCAGGTTCTAATCACACCCTAGCCTATGCTGGACTGTGGACATGGTTAATTATTACTACTTGCTACTTTTCAGGACTAATTTTGGGCGTGACGATTGTAAAAATTACTCGAAGAAACACACCTAGTACTAAGGAAATGCAAAAGCAGTATAAACGAGAAGAATCCCGAGAAAGTTAAATATGATTAGTCTACCAATCACACTACTAGTTATAGCGGTCATCGTGTACGTAATTTACTTGATTGTTGGACTGGTCTTTTTATTGTACCTGTTACAAGTCTTGGAGTATCTCGGCTGGTGTTAAGCTGTAACAGCTTTTATTAAAGTTTGTTATATAGGGGAATAAATGATAACCTTTAATGAATTTGTAAATAAATACGAGGGTAAAACAGTTGGTTATCCTGATGACAGCTCCTTTAAAGGTGAGTGCCTCAGCTTAACCAAGTGGCACATTAAAGAGGTTTACGGCATCAATCCACCCACATCTGGTTGTAATGCTGCCAGATGCTACTGGTCAGTCTTTCCTAACCCGTTGGGTGCAGTTCTTAAAAAAGTGTCACTTACGGGTGGTTTAATCCCCAAAAGAGGCTGGATAGCAGTGTGGAATAGTAACGCTGGTTCAGGTTATGGCCACATTGCGAGTGTACTAGAAGCAGATACCAACAGCTTTACTAGTCTAGACCAAAACTGGAATGGGAGACACGCTCACCGAGTTAAACATGACTACACCAATATATATGGCTTTTTAGTCCCACTAAAAGAGGAGGAAGATATGGCAGTATTACATACTTACTTAGGAGTCAGTAATGATGATGAAGCCAAAATAAGGCTTAAAGATCATCTGGGAGAGAAAGATGGTAAGTGTGATTGGGGTAGTGACGAAGGTGATCGAGGTGGTTATTTAGGCTCAGAGCGCAGAAAAAACAAAACTCTTAATACTAAACTTAATATAGAAATTCAAGAACACAAAAAGACTGCCATGGCTTTGGATGAAGCAAGATCTGAAATAGCAAAACTAAATGATGAGCTGGAAAACGCAGGTTTAGCCGTAGACTTAGACTTATGGGATATGAACGGCTTGACGATTGAAATTACCGAAAATAACACAAAAACAATTACTAATTACAAGCTGAAAAATTAGTAAGCGGATACATAGTTTGGGTTGATGTAGCAGAAGTAAGTGGTAGTACAGACGATTGGCAGAACAAAGGTAAGACTGCTAACTAAAAGTACAGAAAAAAACAGGTAATATAACTAATTTTAAAAGGATATATGCCAAATTTGACTACAAACTGGAATAAAATACCCAGACAATATACCGAGGGGTTAAAGGAATTAGCACGTATCGTGCTGATTGCCGTCTTTCCCGTTATTCTGTTAGGACTAAATCCAGTTAACGGCACAGTGACAATCAAGTGGAATGTGGTTGGTGTGGTGGCTTTAGTAGCCGTAATTAAGTCGTTTGATAAATATGTGCATGTTTGGGGTAAGGAAAATAATAATGAAAGTGCTGAGCTTGGACTAACAAGGTTCTAAATGTCAATAGAAACAAGCGAATTAGAAGAATGGGCTGACCAGTATGTGACAGGGGCGTTTACTAACCTATATAAGACAGACCTCTTTTTGTTAGGTAGATTACAAAATTATCCGGTCGCTTATGATGCAATGTTAAACAAACTCTTAGACGATTGGACAGTGCCGGATGAAGAGCAAAAGGTAGTAGAAGAACAGCTTGCCACCTACTGCCCTAAACCCAGAAGGCGCAAAAGGTGAGACCGCCAGAACTTTGTTTTTCAAACGAAACAAAGAAGCTCGCAAAAGAGAGAGCAGGATACAGATGTCAAATATGCGGAAAAGAGGGCAATCTTGAAATACATCATCGGGTGGCAATCTGGTTTGCACAGGAAATACCATGTCTTAGTTATGTGGTTCTATCTTCGCTTTGCAATGCTATCGCAATTTGTACTGACTGCCACAAAAAACTTCACGATCCAACTAAAGAAAGCAGGACGCAGTATGCGGAAGAAGCGCAGGGGGTCTTACATGACTTTCTTGAAGAAAATCTACACCCTGAAAAAGACAACTGGAGAACGGAGTTAAAAAAACATGCAAACGGAAACTATTACAGACCACGATCTAGGAATGGACGCAGATGAAGTAACAGAATACTTAATGTGGAACGCATACCTGGAGGCACTTCAATATGATGAAGTGGAACGGATGAACGATTATGAAGGAACAGCAATCTATAACCTGGATCAAGGAAGTGATCGAGAAGTACGAGAAGATCGACCAAGCGAGAGGAACAAATAACGGCATTGAGATAGCAATAGCTTTATTTGGTAGGGCGTTAGTAGATAGTTACCTGAAAGAAAAAGATGAAACAAAGCGAGATTGAGTACCGAGAACCCACGCCTTTTAATGAAAAAAGAGCTACTCATAACACTTTAATAACTTACATGGCTTTTTTGACCAATGATAAACTTTACGCTTGTTTAACAGATCGGGACAAAGAATCTGCTTGGACTTGGATTAAAGATAATGGATTTATTGATTCAGGAGTAGTTGTACTTAGTCCCAGTGACTGGAAAGAAATTGCACAAAAAGCAAAAGATATAATTAACCAGGATGAACAATGAACGCTTGCGCCAACTACTTGTTAGTAAAAACGAGATTAAACCTGATCCCGAACTGGAGTGGAGAATAAGTGAAATGGTAGAAATGGCTCTAAAGTGTAATCCAGCTAACAAAATAATACTTGATTTGATAGCTCATCCAGAGGAGTATAATCAAACCTATGCCAATTACAATCGATAAGGTGGTACCAGGAGGGCTTGTCTTTCATGAACACACAGTTGCCGACATAGAAGCAACGGGAACGGCTGACGCAACAACTGTTTTATACGGG